>Ga0163210_1000665_pt1 | contig 14579 bp, 7 predicted proteins | sample Kivu_220m_FD_113536 | JGI IMG/M metagenome (GOLD analysis project Ga0163210, IMG submission 113536) | Freshwater microbial communities from Lake Kivu, Western Province, Rwanda to study Microbial Dark Matter (Phase II) - Kivu_220m | ecosystem: Environmental > Aquatic > Freshwater > Lake ...
CGACGCCGAGGCGTGGGCCAAGCGCGGCGAAAAAGTCATCCTCACCCGGATCGAGACTTCCCCCGAAGACATCAAGGGGATGAACGCGGCCGAGGGCATTCTCACGGCGCGCGGCGGCATGACCTCTCACGCGGCGCTGGTCGCCCGGCAGATGGGCCGCGTCTGCGTCGCCGGCTGCAGCGAGCTGGCCATCGACTACGGCCGGCATGTCATGACCGTGAACGGGAAAACCCTCAAGGAGGGAGATTGGATCTCGATCGACGGCACCACCGGCCAGGTCATCGAGGGAAAGATCCAGACGAAGCCCTCGGAGGTGCTCCAGGTGCTTATCGAGAAGTCGCTCGACCCCAAAAAGGCCCCCGTTTACCAGACGTTCGCCAAGGTCATGGCCTGGGCCGACGCCCACCGGACGCTGAGGATCCGGACGAACGCCGACCAGCCCGACCAGTCCGCCAATGCCGTCGCCTTCGGCGCGGAGGGAATCGGCTTGTGCCGGACGGAGCACATGTTCTTCGGCGAGGGCAAAATCGGCCCCATGCGCGAAATGATCCTGGCCGATACTTTGGAGCAGCGGAAAATTGCCCTGGCCAAGCTGCTGCCCCTCCAGCGGAAGGACTTTGCAGGCATTTTCGAAGTCATGGCCGGCCGGCCGGTGACCATCCGGACGATCGACCCGCCCCTCCACGAGTTCCTTCCCCACGAGGAAAAGGACCAGCGGGCGCTCGCGGCCGAAATGGGCATCTCCTACGAAAAGATAAAAGAGCGCGTCGCCTCCCTCCACGAATTCAACCCGATGCTCGGCTTCCGCGGCTGCCGCCTGGGCATCATCTATCCTGAAATCACGGAGATGCAGGCCCGGGCCGTCTTCGAGGCCGCCGCGGCGACGAAGAAGAAGGGAATCGATGTCGGGCCCGAGGTGATGATCCCGCTCGTCGGCCACGTCAAGGAGCTCGCCCATCAGGAGAAGCTCGTCCGGCAGACGGCCGAGGCGGTCATGAAGGAGCAGGGCGTCACGTTCAAATATTTGGTCGGGACGATGATCGAGATCCCGCGCGGGGCGATTACGGCGGACGAGATTGCGGCCGTGGCCGAGTTCTTCAGCTTCGGCACCAATGACCTGACCCAGACGACCCTCGGCGTGAGCCGCGACGACGCCGGCCGCTTCCTCCGCCCCTACGTCGACAAGGAGATCTACGCCAAGGATCCCTTCGAGGTCATCGACCGGGACGGCGTCGGCCAGCTCATGCGGATGGCCGTGGAACGAGGCCGGAAGACCCGCCCGGGCATCAAGCTCGGCATCTGCGGCGAGCACGGCGGCGATCCGTCGAGCATCGAGTTCTGCCACCTTATCGGCCTGAACTATGTCAGCTGCTCGCCGTTCCGCGTGCCGATCGCCCGGCTGGCGGCGGCCCGGGCGGCGCTGCTCAATGCGCCCGAGACGAAGACGTCCAAGGCGGCCAAATCGAAAAAGGCGGGCCGCAAGCGCTGACCGATGTCCGTACGGCTGACTCCGCGTATTTATAGGGGTCGCGTCTACACTTTACCACTTTTCCAGCAGATAACCGGATAAACCATCGTCCGGGAGAAAAAGTGGCAAAGTGTAGACGCGACCCGGTTTAATTGAACGTAATCCGGACGATCTTGCCCTTATTGCCGGCTGCCCAGCCGCATGTCCCGTCCGGGGCGAAAGCAACGACGTGGCAGCCTTCCAGGGCATAAGGCCGCCAGGTCCGGCCGTTGTCGAGCGACTCGTCGCTGCCGCCAGGGCCGACGGTTAACACCCAGGGCCGGTGGGGGACGAAGGCCACGCCCTCGCGGAATCCCGATAATCCTTCCAGGCGCTGCCACGTATCGCCGCCGTCATGGGTCGCGGCGGCGATGCCATTCCGAAACTCCATTTCCCTGTAATCTCCGCCGACGGCTAAGCCCTCCCTCGGCGTCCGGAAGGCCAGTCCGAAAATCCCGCGCGTCGATGCGCCGGCCGTGACGGGAGCGGGGACCGGATGGAACGACCGGCCCGCATTCAGGCTGGCAAAGACGCGCGCGCCCGGGCCCCCGCCGCTTCCGAGCCAGACAAGCATCCGGCCTTGGACGGCCAGCGAGCCGTTCGACGCGGCGAAAAACGCCTCGCCCGGAAGCGGGGCGGGCAGGCTGTCTTTCGGCAACGGATCCCACGTCTCGCCGCCGTCTTCCGTCGCCAGAGTGAGAAACGCGCCGTCGATAGGGTCGCCGACGGCCAGGCCGCGGTTTTCATCCCAGAAACACATCGCGTCTAGGAAGAAGCCCGGCCGGTCGTTCCGGAATACGGATTTCCAGGTTTTCCCTCCGTCGATCGTCCTAAAGATGAATCCCGGACTCCCGGCGCTGGCCACGACGGCCTTCTCCGGGCTGAACGCTGCCAGCATTCGGAAATCGAGCTTTTCTCCTCCGGGAACGGGGAGGGCTTCCCATGTCTTTCCGCCGTCCGTCGTTCGGCAGACTGAGCCTCGGTTCCCGCTCACCCAGGCGACCGAGGACGAGACGGCGCGCAGAGCTCGGAAGCTCGCTTCCACCGGCGATGTCTGGGATTCGGTCGTGAACGGACTCGGCTCGGCGGCCGTTTCCGATTCGACGCCTGTACCGAGCTCCGGAAACCGCTCCGGCGGCCGGCGGTGCCTCGTCGCTTGTTCATACGCGTAGACGATTCGGATGAGTCCCGGCTCGTCGAACAGCCGCCCGACAATCTGCAGTCCCGCCGGCAGGCTGCCGTGCGTGTATCCCATCGGGACATTAAAGCCGGGCAGGCCGGTGTGCGGAGGGATGAGCTGGCTGTTGTCGCCGGCCGGGCTCCTCATGTCGCCGACCTTCCGCGGCGGATTGCTCCAGGTCGGATAGACGAACGCGTCGATTTTGGCCTCGTCCATCGCCCGCAGGACGGCCTCCCTGAACTTGATGTTTCGCGGATCGCGGTAGAGGTCGAGGCACTTCGCCGTCTCTTTTTCGTCCGCGGCCAGGGCCTGTTTCAGCCGCCGCTCGTTGGCCGGGACATATAGCCCGGATTGGACGACCTCGGCCAGTGTCTTGAACGGAGCGCGCGGCCCGAGCGTCCGGAAATAGGCTTCGACGTCGGTCCTGAACATGTCGCACCACAGGTTCTTGGTCAGCGCCTCGAAATCGGGGATAGCGAAGGGATCGACGACGGCCGCGCCGGCGGCTTTCATATCGGCAACGGCCTTTTCGACCAGGGCTTTGACCTCGGCGTCGGCTGTCTTGGACTCGATGAAGGTCCGGAAAACGCCGATCCGAGCCCCCTTGAGGCCGTTCTTGTCGAGAAAGGGAAGGTAGCTTTTCGGGATTTTGCCGCGGCCGCGCTCGGTGACCGGGTCGGCCGGGTCGTATCCCGCGATCACTTCAAGGATGCGGACCGCGTCCTCGACCGTCCGGGCCATCGGCCCTCCGACGTCGTTGCGGAGGTAGAGGGGGATGATGCCGTCGCGGCTGGTCAAGCCCATCGTGGAGCGGAGGCCGACCAGGGCGTTGTGCGACGAGGGGCCGCGGATGGAATTGCCCGTGTCCGTGCCGAGGCCGGCCGCTCCAAACGAGGCGGCGACTGCCGCCGCCGTCCCCCCGCTCGAACCGGCCGGCACGCGCTCGAGGTCGTACGGATTGCGGGTCACTCCGGCGATGGAGCTTTCGGTGAGATAGGGGCTGAAAGCCCATTCGGCCATGTTGGACTTGGCCAGGACGATGGCGCCCGCTTCGCGGAGCTTCCGGACCTGGAAGGCGTCGTCGGGCGGAATCGAACTTCTAAAGGCCAGCGATCCGGCGGTCGTCGGGAGGCCGGCGGTGTCGTAGTTGTCCTTGACGATGACTGGGATGCCGTGGAGCGGCCGGAGTCTCTTCGTCTTCCGATACTCGGCGTCGAGGGCGTCGGCGGTCGCGAGCGCGGCCGGATTGACGACGACGATCGCGTTCAGCCCGCTCGGCTGATCGTAGGCTTCGATGCGGCGGATATAGGACTCGACCAGAGCGCGTGCCGTCAGCCGGCCCTCGCGCATCGCCACATGGATCTTGGCGATGGTCGTTTCGACGACGGGGAATGGAGCGGCCCCGCCGACCGAGGCTACCGGCAGCTTTCGTGCACAGGAGAGCGCCAGTAAGAGGGCCACTCCGGCGGAGAGAACGGTCGCCATAACCGTTTTTGTTTCCTTCATGAGCCCTCCTTTTGCGGCCGTAAAAAAAGACGCCGATGCGCATTGGGCGCACCGGCGTCGCGGAACGGTTCCGTCCGGTCTTAGCGGAGGACGAGGTTCTCGATGAAGAACTCCATCATCCGTTGCTGGTTGAGGCCGGTGTGGCCCAGGTCCGGGCCGACCTGGACCTCGAAGCTCTTGCCCGCCTGCTGGAGGGCTTGGATGAGCTGCATGGCGTTGGTCGGGTGGACGTTGTTGTCCGCGGTCCCGTAATAGATCATCAGCCGGCCTTTGAGGTCCTTGGCGTATTTCATGGCGCTGCCGGCCTCGTAGCCTTCCTTGTTCTCCTGGGGAATCCACATGTAGCGCTCGGTGTAGATGCTGTCGTACTGGTTCCAGGAGGTGACGGCGGATTGGGCGGAGGCGGCCGCGAACGCGTCGGGGTGGCGGAGCAGGCACATGGCCGAAGCATAGCCGCCGTAGGAGGTCCCGAAGATCCCAACGCGCTCCCTGTTCAGGTAGGGCCGGTTCCACAGGAATTTGACGCCTGCCGCCTGGTCGTCCATCTCGACGACGCCTAAATGGAGGTAAATGGCGTCCATGGCCTTCTTGCCCCATCCGGACGATCCCCGCGTATCGAAGGACGCGACGAGGAAGCCGAACTCCGTGAGGGGAGTGCCGGGGGAGAAGGTCTCCCTTGCCCCGTTCCAGCCCGGTCCGGCGTAGACGCTAACGAGCATGGGGTATTTCTTGGCCGGATCGAAGTTGGAGGGGAAATTGAGGACGCCGTAGAGGTCTCGGCTGCCGTCGGCGGATTTGAACTTGAAGAGCTCGGTTTTTTTCAGGCCGAGCTCGTCGAACTTGGCCGTGTCGCTCTTAGCCAGCTCGGCCACGACCTTTCCCTTGGCATCCAGCAGCCGGGTGAAGGGCGGGATGTCGTGCGTCTGGGCGACGTCGATGAAATATTTCCCGTCGGGCGAGAGGTCGACCTGATGGTTATAGGCCGGGTCGGTCAGCCGGATGTCGTTCTTCCCGTCGAGCTTGACCCGGCGGAACTGCATCATCATGGGATTCGCCCCGTCTCGGGCCATGTAGTACAGGAAGCCGGCAGCTTCGTCCACCTGGACGATGTTGCCCACTTCGAACGGATGGTTCGTCAGCGTCGCCAGGAGCTTCCCGGCCAGGTCGTAGAGATAGAAGTTCCGGAAGCCGGAGCGCTCCGAGGTCCAGATGAACCGCTTGTTGTCCTTGAGATACCGCATCGGGGGCGCGTTCTCGACCCAGCCGGTCGGCCATTCCTCGCGGATGATGACCCGAACCTTTCCGGTCGCCGGGTCAGCGGCGACGAACTCGAGGATGTTCTGGCGCCGGTTGGTCCGGTTGAAGAGGAGTTCCTTGCCGTCGGGCGACCAGGATACGTGGTAGGCGTAATGGCCGATGACGTCGTTTTCGAACGGCTTTCCGTCGCGGACGTCGACCTGGACCGTCTTCTTGGCCGCGAGGTCATAGATGAAGATGTCTTCGACCGGGTTCGGCTCGCCCGCCTTGGGGTAGGCCTCGATATCGGCCTTGGAATACTGCTTGGTCTGGTCCATCTGCAGGATGTAGTCGGGCACCTTGCTCTCATCGAAGCGGTAGTAGGCGAGCTTGGCGCTGTCCGGCGACCACCATATGGCCGTGTTCTGGTTCAGCTCTTCTCCGTAGACCCAGCTGGCCGAGCCGTATTTGACCCGCGTCTTCTCGCTGCCGTCCGTCGTGACCGCGGACTCGTTCTTGCCGTCGGCGTCGCTCAGCCAGAGGTTGCGGTCGCGGTAGAAAGCCTTAAGCTTCTTGTCCGGCGATACGGCTTCCGTGAACTGGCGGCCGCGGGCGGGCCCTCCGCCCGGCCGGCCGGCGAACTGGGGCTTGGCCGGGGCTGTCGCCGCGCCGAGCTCGGTCGTCTTCTTCGAGGCGATGTCGAAACGGTAATTCTTGCCGTCCTTCACGTACTCTAAGGCTTTGCCGTTGTCTTTCCAAGTCACGCGGAGAGAGCCGAGCTTGACCGCGCCCTGCATCTCCTTCGACATCTTCTGGTATTGATCGTATCCCGGATACGTCTTGAGGCGGTCCTGAGCAGGGGAGAATCCCGCGGCCAGGACGAATAAAGCTAGGAATGCGATAACCACGCCCTCTCTGAGGGCGTCCGGCCGATGTTTTGTCACGTTTTTGACCTCCAAGGTGAGAAATAAAGGATAAATTATATGAGCATTGGCGGGTATTAGCAAGGCGCCGCAGACGTTCGCGAAGCAGACACATGCCAAAACTTATTTAAGTGGCTCTCGATTGTCCGAGGGCCTGTTGTCTTTGTCATTTTGACTTCTCGGCCGGATTCCATTATCTTATATCTCCCATGCCGGCGAGACATCCCCGAGGCGGCCGACTCCGCCCGAGTCTTCATGAACGACGATAGCCCTTCCCCTTTTCCCCCCCTGCCCGTCATCTTGGAAAAGGGCCGGCATCCGATCGCTCCCGCGGATATCGATCCCGACGCCCTCAGGATCCTCTATCGCCTCGACCGCCAGGGCTTCATCGCCTGCTTGTGCGGCGGCGCGGTACGAGACCTGATGCTCGGGAAACGGCCCAAGGATTTCGACATCGCGACCGACGCCAGGCCGGGCCAGATCAAGAAGCGCTTCGCCAACGTCTACATCATCGGCCGGAGGTTCCGCCTGGCCCACATCCATTTCCCGGGCGGGAAAATCATCGAAGCGGCCACCTTCCGCAAGAATCCGGGCCCGGGCGAGGAGAACGCTCCCGAGACGGGCCATGACCCGAAGAACGAATACGGCACGCCCCGCGAAGATGCGTTCCGCCGCGACATCACGATCAACGCCCTCCTTTATGACGCCGCCACGGACTCGGTCGTCGACTACGTCGGCGGGATCGAAGACCTGGCGCAGCGGAGGATCCGGATCATCGGCGATCCCGCCGAGCGGTTCGCCGAGGATCCCGTGCGCGTCTGGCGAGTCATCCGGCACGCGGCTCGACTCGGGTTCGGGATCGCCGAGGCCACCGAGGCGGCCCTCCCGGCGCACGCGCCGAGCCTCGCCGCGGTGCCGGGCTCCCGGCTCTATGAGGAGCTCAACAAGGACCTGGCCTATGAGACCCAGGCCGTTCTCGCGGGACTCCGCCGCTTCGGCATCCTCAAGCATATTCTCGGCCGGATCGGCCGGGATTACGAGATGGATCCCGCCCTCTTCGCCAAGCTCGACGCGCTCCTGGCCGTTATGGACAGGGCTAAGGCGGCGGGCTTCGACCTTTCCCAGGACGAAGCCTATGCCCTCTTCTTCCGGCCCTGGCTTGAGCCGCTCTTCGAGGGAGCCGAGGGGGACACCCACCACGTTCTCGCCCTCGCGATCGCGGAGGCCAAGACCGCCATGACTATCCCCCGCGTCGTGCGGTCGAATGCCGTTCAGATCCTCGACATCATGGAGCCCATGCTGAAAGCTCTCCGCACCGGCCGGATGCGCTGGTCGCTGCAGCGGCGAACCCATTATGCGCAGGCTTCCCGGCTGGCCTTTCTGATCGAAACCGGACGCCCTCCGTGCGGGGAAGAATCGTTCGAAGGGCTTTTCCGGGCGGCTTTCCCCTCTGCGCCGGCCGGCGCGCGGCGCCGCCGGAGAAAAAGGCGGTAATCCGTGGATATGACCGAGACGCTCGTCCGCAGACACTCACCGATCGGGTGAGTGCCTGCCGGCTATTTCAACTTTTCCATCCCCTTAAATTCGCGGTAGGGGGACAGATAATCCAGGATTTCCTTGTCTTTCGGCGAGAGCTTTCCCTTGACGAGATGGGCCAGCATCTCGCCCAATCCGGGGCCGATCATGAAGCCCTGGCCGCACATGCCGGCCGCGAGGAGGAATCCCTCGACCTCGCGCGTCCAGCCGACGAGCGGAGCGCCGTCGGGCGTCATCGGATAGAGCCCGCGCCAGGTGCGCCTCACCCGCAGGTTGCGGAGTCTCGGCATGATATTGACCATCCGCCGGGCGACCTGGGGGAGAAAGGTGCTGGTCTCCCGGGTATCGAAGCCCCAGAAGCTCGGACTGGGCGTGATGCAGAAGAGCACCTGCCCCGTGGCATGCTGATAAAAATAATAGTTCGCCGAGGCGTCCGCCGGCAGGATGTCCACTATCATCGGCCCGAGAAAGGGAGCGACGGGCTCGGTCACGGCCCCCTCGTGGGAGTCGGGCTGGACGGGGATGTCGATCCCGGCCAGGGCGGCGACCTTGGCCGCCCAGGCGCCGGCGGCGTTGATCACGACCTCGGCGCCATACGAACCCCGGTCCGTGCGGACGCCTCGGATCCTGCCGCCTTCGATATCGAGCCCCGTAACGCTCTCGCCGAAACGGAATTCCGCCCCGGCCCGCTTGGCCCGAAGGAAAAAGGCGTGGGCCGCGGCCAGGGGCGACGCGTTCCCGTCGTCGGGCGAGAACGTCCCGCCGATCAGGCCGTCCGGCTTCAGGTCGGGCGCCGCCTCGAGGATCTCCTTCTTGTCCAGCCAATCGATATTCAATCCGTATTGCTTCTGGACGACGAGCAGCTCCTTCAGAATCTGCTCTTCCGCCTCCCGGAAGGCGGCGAAGAGGTAGCCGCCCTTGCGCCACTCCAGGTCGTCGCCGTAGCGCTCTTTCCAGGTCCCGAAGATCTCGAGGCTCCGGAGGCAGATGCGGATCTTAGCCGGGTCGGAATGGGTCGCCCGCAGCCCGCCTATGGCGTGCTTGTTCGACCCCTGGCCGGCGCTGGGGAGCTTGTCGAGGACGAGCGTCCGCAGGCCGGCTTCCGCCAGGAACATGGCCGCCGGCGTTCCGACGCTGCCCGCGCCGATGATGACGACGTCGAAGGCTCGCTCAGCGGCCATGGCCCGTCTCCTCGGCTTCGTCGCAGCCGGCGAACGTTCCCAGGGGGACCTCCATGAACAGCGGCCGCTTGGGCTGGTCCGTGATCTCCTTCTCCGCGACTCCCTCTTCCCGGAAAAGGCGGTGAATGAGGGGCGTGCAGGTCTTGGCCCCGCACGAGCCCATGCAGGCCCGGGTCACGGCCTTGATCTCGTTGATGTCATGATAGCCCTGCCGGATCAGGGCCCGGATCTCGCCGGCCGTCACGCGCTCGCAGCGGCAGACGATCGTGTCGTCGGCCGTCCGCTCGACATAGCGGCCGAGAGGCTTCGTAACCCTGTCGTCCTGGACCCGCAGGCCGGCGACTTTCTTGGCTACGGCGCGGGGCGTTTTGAGCTTGACGAGCACCGTCCGGTCGTTGGCCTTGATCGCGCGGACGCCCGTGACTTCGACGTCGGCGAGGGCCGTCCCTTCGGTATCAAGGACGGTGACGGTGTCTCCGGTTTCGATGCCGTCCTTGAGAAATTCGTAGGGGAGGGTCACGGTCGGGAATTCGGGGTCCTTGCGGTAGTCGACGAGTGAGATGGCCAGGCCCGGGCAGATCGTGACGCATTTTTCGCAGCCGGTGCATCCTTTTTGACCGTCCTTGACCTCGAAGACGGGAAGGCAGCGGATGTCCGAGGAGTGGATATGGATGAGGTCCTGCTTGCAGACCGTGGTGCAGGGGTCGCAGGGGATCTCCTGGACGCAGTGGAGGACGGGAAATACGCCGCGTTCATCTTCCGGATAGGTTTCCGGGTCGGTCCGGCCCGGCCTCGATTTGAGGATCTCGGCCGTTTCGTACCATTCCCTCTTGATCTCTCCCGCCTCGGCGCCCAGGGCCCGCGCGACCTCGAGGCCCCTGATCTTGCCGGAGAAGATGGCCGCCGACGCTTCGGCGATCTCCTCGGCGTCCCCCGCGGCGAAGGCGGCCATGCCGAACTCCTTGGCCTTGACAAAGAACTCGTCGACCGGGTCGAGGCCGATGGCGATGAGGACGGTGTCGCAGGCGAAGGAGCGCTCGGTCCCGGGAATGGGCGACCACTTCTCGTCGAGACGGGCGATCGTCACTGATTCGACGGAGTCCCGGCCGTTGGCGCTGAGGATCGTGTGCGACGTGTAGATCGGCACGCCGAAGCGGGCCAGCTTGTCCCGGTGGACCTTGTAGCCGCTGCATTCGGGCAGGGCTTCGACGAGCCCCACGACCGGGATCCCCGCCTGGAGCGCGTGGTAGCCGGCGATCAGGCCGACGTTGCCGCCGCCGACGATGAAGAGCTTCTCGGACGACCGGACCAGGTCCCGGTTGACGATCGTCTGAAAAGCGCCGGCGCCGTAGACGCCGGGAAGCGTATTTCCCCGAAAAGCGAGGTTTTTTTCCCGCGCGCCCGCCGTCACGAGCAGCGCCTGGGGCTTGACGAGCACGTAGCGCCGGCCTTCGGCCAGGATTCCGACCTTCTGATCGCTGAACACGGCCAGGGCCGCGCTCTGGAGCCAGACGCGGACGCTGGGGTGCGATCGCACCTCGGCCTCGAGCTTCGTGGCGATGTCGATGCCGCGCGTGCCGGCGTAGACCATGTCATAGGAGCCGAAAAAGCGATGGGTTTGCAGGACGAGCTTGCCGCCCAGGCGGTGCTTGTCGTCCACGAGGAGCGTTTCGATGCCGCGCTTGCCGAGCTCGATCGCGGCCGACAGCCCGGCCGGCCCGCCGCCGATGATCAAGACGGGGATCGGGATCTCCTCGACGGGACCGATGCGCGGAGGGGCGGAGATGCGAGGCAGTACGGGAAGCCCGTCCACGGGCTCGACCCTCATGCCGGGCCGGACGAGCTCCATGCAGGCCTTGACCGGCAGCCCGTCGGCGAGGACCAGGCATTGAGCGCACTGGCCGTTGGCGCAGAAGATGCCCTGCGGCGCATGGTCTTTGGGATGAAAGCTGAAGGTCCGCTCGCCGTGGGCGAAGAGGGCCGAAGAGATCGTTTCTCCGGGCTTCGCCGCGAGCGGCAGGCCCTTCCAGAATATCTCGATGCCCGGTGCCGCAGGAGGAGTCAGGATGGGGTGCTTGTCGATGCGGTAATTGCTCACAAAAACCTCCCGGGCCGGGCTCGAACGCTTGCGTACGCCTGGGAACACGCACCATGCGCGCACCCCAGGAACGCGGTATTACTACGGGGAGCAGAAAATATAATGCAGCATCATTACTGCTCCCCGAGTTCTAGCCGGGCAGAAAAGAAATATTGCGTCAATTATATTCTGCCCGGCATAGTATATCACATTTCAGACTATGACAAAGGGACCGGCCGGCGCCCGGCCCCTTGAGTTTTTCGTAAGACGTGATATGCTTTATTTCCCCTCATGGGCATCATCCGTCTGCTCCTCGGCAACAAGTTTCCGTTCAAGTTCGTCTATAGCGAAGAATATTGGATGGTGGACCTCGGCAAGCACGTCTTTCCGGTCAAGAAATACCGGATGATCTACGAAAAGCTGCTGGCAATGGGCGTAAAAAAAGAGAATTTCCTGGGCCCCAAGCCGGCCTCCGACGAAGACCTCCTTCTCGTCCACACGCCCAAGTACGTCAAAAAGCTCAAGTCAGGGAGCCTTTCCCACGCCGAAGTCCAGATGCTCGAACTACCGTACTCTGAAGACTTGGCCAGGTTCGCCTGGCTGTACGTCGGAGGGACGATCCTGACCGCCGAGCAAGCCCTGGCGGACGGCCTATGCATCCACATCGGAGGAGGCTTTCATCATGCGTTCCCGGACCACGGCGAAGGATTCTGCGTCCTTAACGACGTTGCGATCGCCGTGGAAAAGATGAAGCGGGAAGGCCGGATCGGAAAGGCCATGATCGTGGACTGCGACCTGCACCAGGGCAACGGGACGGCCACAATCTTCGCCAAGAAGGATTACGTCTTCACCTTCTCGATCCATCAGATGGACATCTACCCGGCCGACAAGCCGGCCAGCAGCCTGGATGTGGGGCTGTGGTCGGGGGACGGGGACGGGGCCTATCTCGCCGCGCTCAAAGAGCACTTCCCCCGGCTCTACCGTAGATTCAAACCAGACCTGGTTTTTTATCTCGCCGGCTCGGACCCGCTCGACGACGACCAGCTGGGAGGTCTGACCCTCACGAAAGCCGGGCTGGAGGAACGGGACGAAATCGTGATCGAGGGAGCACGGCGCCTGGGAATCCCGGTCGCCGTGGTCTTCGCCGGGGGCTATTCGAGGGACGTCCTGGACAGCGTGGCCGTCCACATCAACACGATCAAGGCCGCTCAGCGGGCGGCGCGTAAATACGCTTAAAGGAAACGCCTGACGGGGACACACACTTTGGGGACACATCCTGGGGATGTGTCCCCAAAGTGTGTGTCCCCTATTCGGTTCGCCAATATCCTCAGACGGTGTGTGTACCTGATCTTCGACAATATCATTCTTGAAGGAAGATGTGGGCGAACACCTTGGCGTCGCCGACCATGTTGTCGATGATGCAGTATTCGTTGGGCTGATGGGCCGTCTCGTCCAGCCGCGACCAGCAGGCCGCGTCGAAGCCTTCCCTCCGGAAGAGGGCCGCGACCGTCCCGCCGCCGATGCCCATGGCCTTGCCGTTCTTGCCGTAGACGTCTTTGATGGCTTTCTCGAGGGCTTTGACGACGGGCGCCGTGGCCGGCGTCGGCGGAGCGGCCGCCGCTTTCTGGCGCTCCTCGATGGAGACTTGGACTTTGAAGCGCTTTTCGATCCCGGCTACGGTTTTGCGGATCTGCGCCTCCACCTCCTCGACGTTGTATTTGGGGAGGATCCGGCTGTCCATGTAGAAGACGTCCTCGCCCGGGATCGTGTTGATGTTCGGAACGTTGGCCTCCTTTCTGGTCGGCTCGAAGGTGGAAATCGGCGGATCGAAAAGGGGATCGTTGTGGGGGAAGGTCTGATAGAGCTTGTTCAGCTCCGTGATGAGGAACGAGGCGGCCTTGAAGGCGTTGATGCCCTTCTCGGGCATGGAACCGTGGGTCTGCTTTCCCAGCGTCTTGAACTTCAGCCAGAGGATGCTCTTCTCGGCGATCTCGATCATCGTTCCGTCCTCGTTGCCGGCATCGGGGACGAGGATCAGGTCCTTGGAACGGAAGGCTTTCGAATGCTTGAGGACGTAGGCGATCCCCTTGTCGCTCCCCGTTTCTTCATCGGCGACGAGGGCCAGCCCGACGTCGTAATTGGGCTTGAGGCCGGCCGCCTGAAAGGCCTTGACGGCGAAGATCGACGCGACTAAATCCTGCTGGTTGTCTTCGACGCCGCGGCCGTAGATCTTGCCGGCTTCGACCCAGGGCCGGAAGGGGTCGCCCCGCCAGAGAGACAGCTCGCCAGGCGGGACGACATCCGTATGGCTCATGACCCAGATCGTCTTGGCCCGGCTTTTCCCCCGGTAGTAGGCCAGGATATTCGGGCGGTAACCCGCCGGAGCGTCGAGGTCGGGAGCCTTGATGACCTCGATATCGACAAAGCCGTTGGCCTTGAGGTAATCGACCAGGAACTCGGCCTTTTTGGCCTCGCCTTGGCCCCCGCTCGAAGGCGCGATGGCCGGGATGGACGCCAGCTTGATCTGAAGGTCGGTCATTTCGTTGCGGAAGCCGTCGATGCGCTCGAAAAGCTTTTTAAACGACATAAAGGAGCTCCTTCCCTCAAGAGATCGATATCCCGAATATATCACCGCCTTATTTGACATTTCAAGGGTTTTGGGCAACGATGGATGGAAAATGCGCATAGGGTTCGACCTCCGCCCGTTCCTCCGCGAAGAGACGGGGGTCGGCGTCTATTTCAGGAACCTGCTCGCCGAGCTGGCCCGGATCGACGAAGACGACGAATACGTCCTTTTTTCCGCCTCCTGGAAGGACCGTTTTCCCGCGGCCAATCTCCCGCCCTTCAAGAAGGTCCGGTTCCGCGACCTGCGCTGGCCGGTGAAGGCGGTCAACTTCGCCTGGTACCGGCTCGGCCGGCCGCGCCTCGACGCGATTTTCGGGTCGCGGCTGGACCTGACCCATTCCCCGACGCCTCTCGCCCTTCCCACGGCCGGGAAAAAAATCGTCACAGTCTGCGACCTCTTCTTCATGGACTTCCCCGGCCGGGCCGACAGGGAGGCCCGAAGGCATTTTTACCGGCGGACCGAATCGTCGCTCCGAAGGGCGGACGGGATCGTGACGATATCCGAGTTCACAAAAAAAGCCCTCATCGAGCGCTTCGGACTCGATAGCGACAAGATCCAGGTGACTTATCTCGGCGTGAACCCCGCCTTCGGAGACGAAGCGAGCGCCGGCGCCGTCGCGGAGATCCGCCGCAAACTCGACCTGCCCGGCGATTTTCTTCTGTTCGTAGGCGCCTCCGAACCGCGCAAGAATCTCCCCCGGCTGGTCGACGCCCTGGCCATTCTCCAGCGCCGCGGTCTGAAAATCCCGCTCGTCATCGCCGGCCGGGCTGGAGCGGACGAGCCCGCGCTCCAGGACAGGATCCGCTC
>Ga0163210_1000666_pt1 | contig 14572 bp, 13 predicted proteins | sample Kivu_220m_FD_113536 | JGI IMG/M metagenome (GOLD analysis project Ga0163210, IMG submission 113536) | Freshwater microbial communities from Lake Kivu, Western Province, Rwanda to study Microbial Dark Matter (Phase II) - Kivu_220m | ecosystem: Environmental > Aquatic > Freshwater > Lake ...
CTCCTTCTCGGCGAGGCGGAAGATGCGGAGCGCCTCCTCGACGCGCGAGAGGTTCGTGCAGGCGATCGCCTGGTTCATCAGCAGCCCGACCCAGGTCGCATCGCGCTGCCCGGCCCGCGCGAAGACGGCCGCGGCCCGCGCGTAGGCGTCGTACGCCTCGCGGTAGCGGTCCTTCTGGTAGAAGGCGTTGCCGCGGTTCATGTAGAGCTTGCCGAGGTAGGGGCGGTCTCCGCTGCGCTGCAGGATGCGCTCGGCCCGCCGGCCGAGGCGCGCGGCTTCCGCGGCCTCGCCCATGAGCGAGAGCAGATGCACGCGGCCCACCAGGATCTGCCCCAACAGGTCCGGCGCATGCGCCCGCTCCGCCTCCGCGGTGGCGCTCTCATACGCGCGCCGCGCCGCGGGCAGCCGGCCGGTGAAGAGCGCCGCCTCGGCCCGGCAGCGCCAGGCATGGGCGCAAGCCGCGGGATCGAGCGCCGCCCCGCCGCGCCGCACCGCGGCCATCAACGAGTTCGAGATGGCATAGGCGCGGGAGGGGTCGCTCATGAGATGCGCGGCGGCGGCGTCGCGCACGGCGCGGGCGGTCTCGGCATCCAGCCGGGCGGAGCGCAGGCGGGACTCGATTGCGGCCGCGTCCGCCGAGGTCCAGGCGGCATCGTCTCGGGCCAAAGGCTTGGATCGGCGTGCGCCTGCCTGCATGCCGCTGCCCCGCTTCAGACCCTGCGGATCGTCACACCGGGCTCGACTACGAGCCGGACGGGAGATGAAGGCTCACGTGTTTGTCGCCCAGCACCAGATCGAGATCGATGATCTCCGGTGCGAGCCCGGCCAGCTGGAACTCACCCAGATCCGTCAGGCGCTCGCCGACGACCTCCGGGGCCTGACGCACCAGGACCCAGCCCGCGGGCGGGAGGGAGGTGCCCTGACGCGGAACCACCTGGCCGATCAGGCTGCGACCCGTTGAATCCGGATCGTTGGTCAGCGAGAGCGCGATCGAGAAGTCGTCCGTCTCATAGATCAGCATCCGCGATCCGGTTCCGGCCGAGCCGCGCAGGGCGGGGCTGGCGCGCCAGGAGTCCGCGATGAGCGCTGCCGCCGCTGCCTGCCAGCCCTCGCGCAGGCGCGCGGCGAGCGCCCGCAGCTCCTCCTGCAGGCGCGCGCTCGCCGAGGCTTCGCGATCCCGCAGGCGCTGGCTGAGAGCCGCCAGGGTCTGCTCCACGAGGGGCCGCGGCGGGTGCGGGAGCTGTTCGGCGGAGAGGCTCTCCAGGATGCGTCGCGCCTCTTCCGCCACCACCGCGCAATCGTCGCAGGTGCGGATGTGCTCCTGGATCTCCGATGGAGCGCGGGCGGGGGACTCCACCGCTCCCAGGATCTGTTCCCAGGCTGGGTGCTTGCTGCGTGCCATCAGCCTCTTCCCTTGTCTTGCTTCCCACCCGTAGACGGACGAAGGAGGGGGTTTGATAGGCCCCGGAGCAAGGACCTGAGCTTCCCGAGGCACCGGGCGCGATTGGGTCCAATACTGCCTATCGGCATCCCTTCACGTTGCGCAAGTTGATTATACCCCATCCGAGGCGTCTCAAGGTACAGAGCTTCCAGGAGACGGCGGCAGCGCGAGTCCAGCTGCGCCATGGCATCCATCAAGCTGGCCGTCTCCTCCAGGCGCTCCAGCTCCGCCGCGATCTCGGGCGCGTGGACCAGCGCCGGAGGCGCGTCGGCGTCCGCGTCGACCTCTTCCAGCGCGACTCCGGGCCGCTGCCGGCGCAGGGCGTCGATCGCGCGACGGTACGCGATCGAATAGGTCCAGGACGCCAGTCGACCCGGATCCCGCAGGGTCTGGATCGATTCCAGGGCGAGGAGGCACGTGTCCTGGAACAGGTCCTCGCTCTGCTCGGCCGTCATCCCCAGACGGCTCGCGGCGGCGTAGGCCAAGCGCCCGTACTGCTCTACGAACTCGCGCCACGCTGTTTCGTCACCGGCGACGAGTCCGTGCACGAGCTGGGCACGATCTATGCAACGCCCCGGGTGATTGCTCATCGTTCCTTCCATGGGATACAATCAGGGCGGTACGATACGGGAGGCAGGCATCCCGCGCCAGGGCCCAGGGGAGCGGGTTCGCGCCCCGCATCGAGGCGAGACAACATGCGGTACATGATTGCCACTACGCTGATCCTCCTCGGCATGAGCGCTGGCGCTCAGGCCGAGGATGGCATTGCCTTCGCTCCCGGCCAGATCTGCTGCTTCCTGCGCGAGGGCGGCCAGATCGACGAGGTCAATGCCCGCTGGGGCACCGTGACCCTCGAGGCCGAGGGGGACGAATTCTTCCTGCTGTACGCGGCAGGGGTCGGCGACCTCGAAGCCTTCGCGGATTCCCTGAGCCAGGACCCGGACGTCGAGGCCGCCGAGGTGAACTACCTGCTCGAGACGCCGGAAGCGGTGCGGCAGATGGTAATCGGAGCGGTGGGCGGCACCTGGGACGATTTCGAGGACCAGGCGCTGACCGAGCGCATCGGGCTGGATCGGGCTCACACGATGAGCACGGGCGACGGCGTGATCGTGGCCGTGCTGGACACGGGGATCGACCCGAGCCATGACGTCTTCGCCGGCCGTCTCAGCGCCGCGGGCTACGACCCCATCGAAGATGACCGCGAGCCGTGGGAGCTGGCCAACGGCATCGACGACGACGGGGACGGCGTGGTCGATGGGGGCTACGGCCATGGCACGATGGTGGCCGGGCTGGTGGCCCTCGTGGCGCCCGGAGCCACGATCCTGCCGGTGCGGGTTCTGGATGACGAGGGGCGAGGCAACTCGTTCGACATCACGCAGGGCATGATGCGAGCGCTGGCGAATGGCGCCTCGGTCATCAACATGAGCTTCGGCGCGCCGCACATCATCACGACCATCCAGCAGAAGCTGCACGTCGCCAACGTCCACGGCGCGGTGGTCATCGCCGGCGCGGGCAATCGGAACCAGGAGAATCCGCCCTATCATCCGGCGTGCGACAGCCTCGCCTTCATGGTCACGGCGCTCGACTCGCTCGACGTGAAGGCCGACTTCGCCGACTACCACGGTCGCGTGCTGGTCTCGGCCCCCGGGGTGGGCGTGCGCAGCGCGTACCCCGGCAACGATTGGGGCATCGGCAGCGGCTGCTCCTTCGCCACCCCGCTCGTGTCCGGGGAGGCCGCCTTGATCCTCAGCCTCGATCCGAGCCTGGGGCGCGAAGAGCTGGAGACGGTTCTGCAGGCGGGGGTCGAACCGATCTACCAGATCCCCCGGAATGGCCTCTACGCCGGCAAGCTCGGCAGCGGGCGGATCTACCTGCCTGGTGCCCTTACCGGCCTCCTGCCCGCAGCGACCCCGGACGGGCCCGGATGGCGCGGCATCCGCGTCTGGCCCAACCCTTCGCAGGGCGTGATCCACTTCGCCGCCCCCGGCTGGGGCGAGCCCCTCGAGGCCGGGGTCTACGACGCCGGCGGCCGGCGGCTCGGTGCCTTCGAGGCGCCGCGGGGCGAAGTGCTCAGCCTGCGAGTGCTGAGCGCGGGCGGGCAGCCCCTGCCGGCCGGGAGCTACTGGCTGCGGCTAGGTGCCGGTCCGGAGCAAAGGGTTCTGCCCCTGCGCATCCTGAGGTAGCCGCCGCGCGCCTCGAGACCGGGGCGCGCCCGATTCCCGCGTATTTTCCCGGCCCCTCGTCCGTCTGCCCCTTCGGAGGAGTAATCTGCCCGGCAGGTGCAGGCGCACGTGCCGGGCGACGCTGTTGGAGACCGGTCGGCGCGGCTTTTGCCGACCGTTCGACGAAGCGGGACCAGGGCACCTCGGAACTCTCGGCCGGTGCATCGTGGCGGGCCCGGCCGCGGATCCATGGGGTGCGCCGCTGGGGGACGCCCACGCGGGGTCGCGCGACCGGTCCCAACGATCCCCTTGACCTCACCCCGCGTCCATCCGATCATGCCGTGGCCCTTTTAACCGAGGCCCGTGAGCCCGGAAGGAGGCATCTTCCATCCGGCCAACGGCAACCACCTTTAAGCGGCGCCCGTGAGCGCCAAAAGGAGGTCCCGTGGCACTCGACCTGCTCGCTGCGGTTCCGCTGCTGACCTGGCCCGCCTTGGTCAAGGAGCGCGGCGCGACGCCGCCACCGCTCGCGGTCGGACGGCCCCTGCCGCCGCTGCAGCGCCTGCGTCTCCACAATCGTGTCGTGCATCGCATCCGTCACTTCCTCGAGCGCGAGGGCTACGTCGAGATCCCGGTCCCGACGCTCACCCCCGCGACCGGCTCCTGCGAGTTCGTCGACTCGATGTTCGCCGTCGACTACTTCGGCACCCTCGCCTTCCCGCGCCAGACGGGTCAGCTCTACCTGGAGGAGTTCGTGGCGCGTGGGATGGACGCGGTCTACTGCGAGGGGCCTAGCCTGCGCAAGGAGACCCGGGTCGACGGCCGGCACCTGACCGAGTTCAAGCTGATCGAGATCGAGAAGCGCGACCTGACGCTGGACGGTCTGTGCGATCTGCAGGAGCGTCTGGTCAAGGACGTCGCGCTCCACGTCTCGGCCGACGAGATCGGCGGCGCGCACGTCACGCGCCTCGACTGGATGGCGCGCTGGGAGCATCCGCGGCTGACCTACCGCGAGGCGATCGACCTCCTGCGCCGGCACGGCTTCGCGCTTTCCTTCGGCGATCCGCTCGATCCCGGTGCCGAGGCCGCGCTGGTGCGCTACTGCGGCAACCTGCCGGTGCACGTGACCCACTTCCCCGAGTCGCTCAAGTTCTTCAACATGAAGCTCGACCGCGCCGACCCTTCGGTGGTCGAGTGCGTCGACTACATCCTGCCCTACGCGGGCGAGACCTTTGGCGGATCGCTGCGCGAGCCGGACACCGCCATCCTGCGCCGCCGGCTGCACGGCGGCTCGATGTACGGCCAGCTCATGGATCGCGCCTCGGAGTTCGCGCATCAGCAGTGGGCGGCCGGCCTGGCGGAGGGGGAGAGCGCGCCGGACCTCACCGCGCGGCACTGCCGCGGCATCGAGACGGCGTTCGCCAGCTACCTGGCGCTCTTCGAGCAGGAATCGGTCGAGCGCGCCGGCTTCGGGCTCGGCGTCGCCCGGCTGCTCCAGTTCCTGACGGGCCTCGAGTCGGTGAAGGACGCGGTCGTCTTCCCGATGGACCGATTGGGTTTCGGGGCTTCGGTGGTGGCCGAGTAGCCGCCCGGCGATCAGACCGGAAGGACAGACAGCGAGACGGAGTCGCCGCATGGCCGCGACCGGGTTCCGGGCCTGCATCTTCGACCTCTTCGGGACGCTCGTCCCGACGACCCTGACCAGCGCCTACTACGACAGCCTCCGCGCCGGGGCCGCCCGCCTGGGCCTGCCCGAGGACGACTTCGTCCGCGCGTGGCACGCCACGTACCTGGAGCGCAACCGCGGCACCCTGCCGACCCTGGAGGCGAACGTCCGGGAGGTCGTTCGCCGGCTGGGCGCCGCGGCGGACCCGGCGGCGGTCAGGGAAAGCCTCGAGCCATTCCGCCGGATGACGCGTGACGCGCTGGTTCCGAAGCCCGAGAGCGAGGAGGTGCTCTCCCGCCTGCGCGGAAACGGCTACCGGTTGGGGTTGATCTCGAACTGCAACCCGGAAGTGCCCAGGCTCTTCCGCCAGGGGCCCCTGATGCGCTACTTCGACGCGAGCTGCTTCTCGTCCGAGGCCGGCCGGATGAAGCCGGATCCGTGGCTCTACACCGAGATGGCACGGCTGCTGGAGACCGCCCCCCGGGACTGCCTCTACATCGGGGACGGACACGAACGCGAGCTGGAGGGTGCATCTGGGGTAGGGATGACGACGGTGCGGGTGGATTATGATCTGCCGGGTGGTTTCGTCTGGGGCCGCGACGAGCGGGCGGACCACTATGTAGTGGACCTGCGGGAGATCCTGGCGATCCTCGGGCCGGATGACGGTCGCAACCGGGAGGCTTGATGACGATGACGACGCAACGGATCACGGTGGCCCTGGGTGCCCTGTTGCTGGCGGGCGCGGTCGTGGCCGCCGCGGCGGAGCCGGGGGCGGGCGCCCTGGGTGCCACGCGGGTGCGGGCGCTCCTGGTGCAGCATGAGCAGGCGGAGGATCTGACCCTCGCGGTCGACTACGAGAACGCGCGCGGGCCGTTCGCCTGGGTCATTCCGGTGCCAGAGGCGCCGGAGATCCACGCCGACCCGCCGTGGGTGCTCAACGTCCTGGAGGCGCGCGTGGCGAACCGCCGGCTGGGGCGGTCCCTGGCCGGCCTGGAGGCTTCGCCGCCGGAGGCGTCGACCAAGCGGCCCCCCGCTGTCTCCCTGGGGGAGATCACCGCGGCCCGCGTTCAGACGGGCGATCCCGCGAAGCTCCTGCGTGAGATCCGATCGAGCGGTCTCGACCTGCTGTCCGCCGACGAGGCGGTCCTGGATGCGTGCGCGCGGCGTGGCTGGTCGTTCGTCGTCGTGCGTGTGAACCCGCTCGTGAACAGCGTGACGCGTAGCGTGATCGCGCGCGGACTGGCCGGCCCGGTGCGCCTCGGCTTCCGCTCGGCCCAGCCGGTCTGCCCGCTGGACGTGATGGCGCCGTCCGGAGCACGGCTGTCGGCGCAGGTCTTCGTGGCGACGGCGCAGCCGGTCGCCGCCGACAGCGCCTGGACGGCGCGGCTCGCCGGCCCGGTCGAGTCGGAGGCCTGGGCCGCGCTCGATCCCCATTCGCGATTTGACGCGCTCACCTCGGCCGGCGGCTATCTGACGGCGTTCACCCACCGCGGTGCGACACGTCTGCCCGACCTCGTCCTGCGACCCTACGATCCTCTGCCGGGCTTGCGGAGCACCTCGGATGCCGCGCGCGCCGAGGCGGCGTCCTGCATCGGTTGGACCCGCTCCCGGGCGGGCCTCCCCGCGCTGCTGGCGTGGCTGGGCGAGGCGGGGAGCGCATCCCGCGGCCGGATCGCGAGCGAGGACCAGCTTTGCGGTCTGTGGGCTCTGGGGGAGATTGGGGACACGAGCAGCGTCTCGACGCTGATCGCGTGGACTGACGCGCCGGACGTCCTGGCCCGGCTTGAGGCGCTCGAAGCGTTGCGTCGCCTCGGCTCCCGCCGGGCGCTGCCGGTCTTCCTGCGCGGCTTGATGCTCCCGGTCGAGGAGGCCGATCCGCTGGCGTTCAAGATCGAGCGCCGATCCTGCCTCGACGGCCTGGTGGCGTTGGGGGATGCGAGCGTGGTCGCCCAGCTGCGGGGCCTCGCGTCCGGCAACGACGGTGAAGGGCGCTGGATGATGTCGGGCCCGGGCGGTCCGACTTCACCGCCGGCGACCGATGCGGAACTGGGCCTCTGGTCGATCGCGGCGCTCGCCGCCGGGGGCGACGCCGCCTCCATGGACGTGATGCATCGCGCGCTTGTGAAGGACGGCCAGCGGGTCGCCCAGCTGAGCTGGCTTGATGAGAATGCGTCCCGGGGCGGCAGCATCGCCGACTTCCCGCGCGGCCTCTGGGCCGCCAAGGCGATTCTCTTCACGCCGGCCGGGCGTCCCGACGGCTGGATACAGTTCGGCACCGCCTACGACCTGCTCCGGGCGCGACCGGCGGCGCGCGAGACGCTGCTGCGCCGCGTCGGACAGGATCCGCAGCTGCCGGACGCGGGGCGCATCGTGGCGCTGGGGCACCTGGAGCATCCCGCGGCGGCCGACCTCGACACGCTGGCCGCGATCTGGGGGCGCGCCCTGAAGCAGGGACCCTACGTCCAGATCTGGGTCCCGATCGCCGGGGAGCAGCCGCAGTCGGTGCCCTTCAACATCAACGCCTGCGCGGTCGCCTACGCGCTCGCGCGTCGCGGCGCCGTCGATCGGCTGCTCGTCCTGGCGGAGATGATCGCGCCGACGGATACGCTGCTGCGCCACGAGGTCGTGCACGCGCTGGCCTGGACCGATCCACCGCGCGAGGTCGACCGCGTGATCCGCTACGTTCGCGACGTCTGGAACCGCGCCGCGTTGCGGCCGGAGGTGGTCACGGTCCAGGCTCAGGCCGCGGCCCTCCTGACGGACGAGGTAGACATGTACGGGGTCTACACCAAGCTCGACCTGCCCTATCGCGTGCGCCGGATCACCCAGTTCCTGTGCGCCGACAACGCCGATCCGGCGCGGCTGGAGGCGCTGATCGCGGACCCGACCCTCGCGCCGGGGCTGCGGCTGCACTGGATCCTGAACGCGCACTACGATCGGCCCGACCGTGTGCGGCTGACGGAGGCGGCGCGCGCCGCGTTGGATGCGATCGCGGCCGCGGCGCCGCGGGACATGCCGCTCGCCGGGATGATCGCCGCCGCGCGGCGGCGGATCGCGGCCGACGCGATCTCGACCGGGATCTGAGGGGAGAGCGGGCGTGATGGAGTACCGGCATCTGGGTTCGGCGGGCTTGCAGGTCTCCGCCCTCTCGCTCGGCTCGTGGGTCACCTATGGCGCGCAGGTCGACGAGGAGGTCGCGGGCCGCTGCCTGCGCGCGGCGTACGACGCCGGGGTCAACTTCTTCGACACGGCCGAGGCGTACGCCCACGGCCAGGCCGAGGTCGTGATCGGCAACGTCATCCGCCAGGCGGGCTGGAAGCGCTCGGATCTCGTGATCGCGACCAAGCTCTTCTGGGGCGGGCGCGGGCCGAACGATCGCGGGCTCTCGCGCAAGCATCTTCTGGAGGGCACGCTCGCGTCGCTGCAGCGCCTGCAGATGGACTACGTCGATCTCCTCTTCTGCCATCGGCCCGATCCGCAGACGCCGATCGAGGAGACGGTCTTCGCGATGGATTCGCTCATCCGGCGCGGGCTGGTCTTCTACTGGGGCACCAGCGAGTGGAGCGCGGAGGAGATCGCTCGCGCGCACCTCGTCGCGCGCCGCGAGCACCTGATTCCGCCGCAGATGGAGCAGCCGCAGTACAACCTCTTCACGCGCGAGCGTGTCGAGCGCGAGTACCTGCCGCTCTACCGCGGATTCGGTCTGGGCCTGACGATCTGGAGCCCGCTCGCCAGCGGCCTCCTGACCGGCAAGTACGCCAAGGGCATCCCGCCCGACACGCGCGCCAGCCTGCCGGGCTACGAGTGGCTGCGCGAGCGCTTCACCGGCGAGGAGGCGCAGGCGCGGATCGAGAAGGTGAAGAAGCTGGCCCGGATCGCCCGGGAGCTGGAGGCGACCCCCGCCCAACTCGCGCTCGCCTGGTGCCTGCGCAACCCGCACGTGAGCAGCGTCATCACCGGCGCCTCCCGGCCCGAGCAGGTGGCCGAGAACCTCCAGGCGCTGGCGGTCGTAGCTCGCCTGGCGGACGGGGTGATCGAGAGGATCGAGAAGATCCTGGGGACCAAGCCGGAGCCGGTGCAGGAGTTTCGGTAGGCAGGGCCCGGCCACCCGACGAGGCGGTAGTCCGAAGGTTGTGGAACCTGGAATCGAGGTGGAGGCCTTACAACTCATTCTGGCCCAAGGTTTTGCAGCGAAGAAGAACCCCCGCAGCCCCTGCGACTCGCGGTCAGCTTGCCGGTCCTCAGGTCCGCGGGGCAGCCTCGGCACTGGCGGCCCGGATGCGTGCCCTGCCAACCTCAAGGGTGTCAGTCCGATAGGCCCTCACCTCCATTCTTCGTTCCACAACCAGAGCCATGAACATCCAGGCTCTCCGATCCGTCTCAAGGAGTGACCGATGAGGGATCCCGCGGAGGGGGCAAGGGTGGAAGCGCGCGGCGACGCGGAACTGGTCATCCTGTCGCAGCAGGGGGACGCGGAAGCGTTCGGCCAGCTCGCGCGGCGCTGGCAGGCGGCGCTCTTTCACTTCGCGCGCCGGCTGCTCGGCAACGGCGAGGACGCGCGCGACGTCTGCCAGGAAACGCTGCTGCGCGCGTATCAGAACCTGCCCCGCCTGCGCGACCCGGCCAAGTTCAAGAGCTGGGTGCACCTGATCACCCTCAACCTCTGCCGCGACCGGATGCGGTCGCCGCGGGCGCGGGTCGAGTCGCAGACCTTCGAGGAAGAGACGATCGGGTTGACGGGCCGGGTCGCTCCGCCGGCGACGCCGGTGCGGGTGGTTGACGCCACGCGGTTGGGGGAGATGCTGAGCGGAGCGCTGGCGCGGATCTCGCCCGAGCAGCGGGCGGCGATCCTGCTGCGGGAGTACCAGGGGTTCACGACGGAGGAGATCGCGGAGATGACCGGGGTGCCAACCGCCACCGTGCGCACGCGGATCTTCTACGGCTTTCGCGCCGTGCGGCAGCTGCTGCTCGATCAGGGCATCGATGCCGCCGGCTTCGATGGGAGGGCGTGAGACATGGCGCGGCCGGACGATCGCAACGACTTGCGCGCGGAGATGGTCGCGGCGCTCTACGGCGAGCTGGGCGAGTCGGAGCGACAGGCCCTCATGGAGCGCGTCGCGGCCGACCCGGCGCTGCGGGCCGAGTGGGAGGAGCTGGAGCAGGCGCGGTCGCTGCTGCGGCGCGCCGAGGTCGCGGAACCGGTGCCCGACTTTGTCTTCCTGGCACCCGCCCCGGTGGCGGCGCCCGCTGCGAGGACGATCCGCACCCGTGCCTGGGGTGGCTGGCGGCTGCCGGCGCTCGGCTTCGCGATGGCGGCGGCCGCGCTTCTCGCGCTCATGGTCGGCGGGCTGCGCGTGGACCGCATGGATCACGGCCTGGCGCTGCGCTGGGGACCCGCGCCCATTCCGACGATGACCACCGGCCCCGCGCTGACCGGCATCCCGCTCGAGCCGTCCGTGCCGAGCCTGGCGGTCGAGGCCCAGCCCGTGCAGGCGGACCGAGGCAGCTACCTGACGCGCAACGAGCTCGTCGCCTACACGCAGGAGCTGGTCCGCGTGATGGGCACGGACCTGACCGACTACGACCGGCGGCGCAGCGGCGAGACCGTCTACATGATCCGCGAGGCTTTCGACGAGCTCGCCCGGCGCCAGCAGCAGGACTATGAACGCCTCGACGCCCGCATCCGTCTCATCGAGCGGGGCCTGGAAGGACTTGCAGTGACCCCCGCGGCGGGAGCGCCCGCGGCGGAGCCCAATCCGTAGAAGGAGGATCAAGATGACCCGACATCAGACTTGGCAGCGGACGGCACGGACCGCGGTCGCCCTCGGCCTCGCGCTGGCGTTCGCCTGCGCCGCGGTGGCGACCGCCGGGGCCAGCGACGGCAAGGTCACGGACAAGATGAAGAAGCAGATCCGCGTGATGGAGGGGATGCTCGACTCCATCCTGCTGGACAGCCCCAACCTGCTCATCGCGGGCAGCCACGTCGCGCATGGCCTCTACCTGGACGAGTTCGGCGTGATCCTGGCGTTCGAGGCCTCGCTGACGGGGGGCGGCTTCGACTTCGGGCGGAGCCTGGAGTTCCTCAAGAACATCCGGGTCGAGAGCGACAAGGACAAGACGATCATCTGGCACGAAGGCTCCGACGACGAAGAGGCCCAGAAGGAGATCGAAGAGGCGAAGAAGGACCTCGAGGAGGCGAAGAAGGACCTCGAGGAAGCGAAGAAGCAGGCGGAGCACGCCGAGCAGGAGCGCCGGGTCTACGTCCTCGGTCGCGACGCCGAGGGGAAGGAGGCCGGGCAGAGCGCGCAGGAGACCTACGAGAAGGGCAAGCAGGAGTTGATCGACGCGCTCATCGACTACGGCGAGACGCTGACTTCGCTGCGGGACGACCAGTGGGTGGCGATCGCCGCCTTCCTGAAGGACAACCAGTACTTCAGCGACCAGAAGATCTCGCGCCTCGTGATCAAGGCCCGCATCCGCGATCTGCGCGCTTCCACCCAGATGAGCCGCGACGCGATGCTCGGCCGCATGGTGATCGAGGAGTACTAGCGCCAGGATTCCCCCAGCCTGCATCCCCGCACGACACGGGGCCGGGACCGTCGCGCGACGCCCGGCCCCGGCCTATTCCAGGCCTGCGCGTCGCCGGATCGCGGCGGCGTCGATCTCCGCCTCTTCCCAGAGGAGGCGCCCCTCCATGCCGCCGGCGATCGTGAGGACCTCGCCGCTGACGTGACGCGCCGCGGTCGGGGAGGCGAGGAAGACCGCGGCGTGGGCGATGTCCGCGCCGGTGGCGAGCTGGCGCAGCGCCATGGTGCGCGCGATGCGCGGGATCGCGTCCGGCGCCGTGAGCGCGCCACGGGCCATCGCGGTCACGGTCCAGCCGGGCTCGATCAGGTTCACCCGGGCGCCGGGGTCGATCGTGACGATCTCGTTCTTGAGCGACCGGACGATGCCATAGAGCGCGGCCTTGCTCGCGGCATAGTCGACGTTGCCGCGCTCGCCGAAGCGCCCCGCCGTCGAGCCGATGAACGTGAGCGAAGCGCCCTCGCCGGCGGCGCGCGGACCGGTGCGGACCAGGCTCTGCAGGAAGGCGCGCGCGGTCCAGAGCGCGCCGAAGAGATTGACCTCCAGGGTGGCGCGGGCCCGCGCGGGCGCCATCGCGTCGAGGCGCTCCGCCCGCGGCACCCAGATCCCGGCGTTGACGACGCAGTGGTCGACGCGACCGAAGCGCGCCTCCGCCTGCCGCATCGCTGCCTCGATCTGCGCCGGGTCGGAGACGTCCGCCGGCAGGGCGAGCGCGCGCTCCGGGGCGCAGGGCCAGCCATCCGCCACACGCGCTTCCAGTGCCGCCCACTGACGGAACGCGACCAGCGCCAGGCGCGCGCCCTCGGCGGCGAAGGCCTCGGCCAGCGCTTGCCCGATGCCGCCCGAGGCGCCGGTGATGAGGGCGACGCGATCGGTCAGTCCCAGGTCCATCACGCTACGCCGGGCCCGCCGCCAGCCTCTGGAAGCGCTCCAGCTGCTTCGCGTAGTACTTCTCGTCCGGGGCTTCCTGGACCGCCTGCTGGATCAGCGTCACGGCCTCCTGCGGGTTCCCGCGAGCGTTGACGATCTCGGCGAGCGTGTCGAGGACCATCGCCTTCTCCTTGCCCGCCACCGCCATCCCGACCGCCTTGCGGGCCAACGCCTCCGCTTCGGGCAGGTCCACTCGGCCCTCGAAGCACCACCAGGCGAAGCTGTTCAGGTCGGAGGGGCGATCCATCCAGCCATCGGACATCGTATCGCGCTTCAGCGCGATCGCGCGTTCGGGCTCATGCGTGATGTGGAGCGCCTGCTCGGCGAGCAGCTCCTTTCGCATCTGCTGGATCCGCGCCTCCGTCGCACCGGCGGTCGCGTCGAGCCCCGCCTTCAGGTAGGGCGCGGCGAAGGCCGGATCGCCCTGTCCCAGGCCGACCGCCAGCGTAGTCGCGCCGAGGATGAGAAGCCGCTCGGGGCTCTGCGCCGGCACCGCCAGGACCGCGTCCGCCGCTTCCTTCAGGTCGAGCAGCGTGAAGGTCGTGTCGGCGACGCCGCGGGCGACGTTCTCGAAGATCTTCTCCGTGTATTCCTGCGCCGGATCGGTGTTCAGCCGCTGCGCCTCGCGGAAGTACTTGACCGCGTCCGCCAGCTCGTAGCGGGACGCATGGTACCGGCCGAGCGCGGCGGCATCGGCGGCACTCGGGGCGCGCGCGAAGCGGGCACGCTTCGCCTCCAGGGGGGTCGGGTCCTTCAGCGCCGCCGGCAGCGTGCTGAGGAGCATCGGCTTCGAGTACCCGACCCAGCGATCGATCGTCGCCCCGTCCGCTCCGATCAGCTCGAAGGTCGGATAGGCGCGCACCGCGTGCGCCTTGGCCAGCTCAATCCCCTCGCCCTGCTCCGCGTCGAGCATGAGCAGCACGACCGTCTGCAGCGCCTGCTTCACCTCGGCGTCCTCGCTCGCCTCACGGGCGAACGTCTTGCAGGCGCCTCACCACGCGGTGGCGAAGTCGAGCAGGATCGGCTTCTGGGTCTTCGCCGCCAACGCCTGGGCCTGAGCCAGTGTGGTCGGCGGGGTCTGGACCGCGGTCTCGGTGCAGCCCACGGCGAAGAGGGCCGCGGCGGCGAGAGACCAGACGAACCTGAGATGCAACATCCCATCCTCCCTGGCCGGGGTGCCGGCGTCCCGCGCGGAACTCCATCCACCCGGCGTTGGTTCGAGCAACAGTGACGATGATCTTGGCCCCGCGCGGCGCGACCCGCAAGGGCTTCCGTCGCGGCGAGGGACTCGCCGGGAGACGTGCGCCGCGGCGGCAGAAACCGCCATCGAGCGGGAGGAGGCGACGATGAGCGTTCCCAGGGTCCGATCCGATCGTCGAGTCCGCGGGCTGACGTTCGTGTTGAGTTTCATGCTCCTCGGGTTGTCGGCTCCCGGGCTGCGCGCGGACGTCAATCAGGACGAGCGGCCCCAGCAGACGCCGGATGTCCCGGAGCCGGAGCCCGATGGACCGGTGCGCGGCGAGGCCCTGCCGGTGCTGCCCCCCGGCGTGCTGGCGGTGACCCACGGGCTCGCCTGCGGCGACGTGACCGCCCACAGCGCGGTGCTCTGGGCGCGCGCCGCGGGCGAGGGCCGGATGCACGTCGCCTACGCCAAGGACCCGAGCTTCACCAGCGCCGTCGTGGTGAACGAGTCTGTGCCCTCGGAGGGCGCCGATGACTACACCGCGTCGATGCGCCTCCAGGGCCTCGAGCCGGCGACGACCTACTGGTACCGGGTCTGGTTCACCC
>Ga0163210_1000670_pt1 | contig 14549 bp, 15 predicted proteins | sample Kivu_220m_FD_113536 | JGI IMG/M metagenome (GOLD analysis project Ga0163210, IMG submission 113536) | Freshwater microbial communities from Lake Kivu, Western Province, Rwanda to study Microbial Dark Matter (Phase II) - Kivu_220m | ecosystem: Environmental > Aquatic > Freshwater > Lake ...
GGGTCGACTTTCTCGAGGGCGACATCCGGGACTTTTCGACCTGCGAGAGGGCCTGCGCCGGGATGGATTTCGTCCTCCACCAGGCCGCCCTGCCGTCCGTGCCGCGCTCGATCGACGACCCCTTCACGACGGACGAGATCAACGTCCGCGGGACGCTCAACCTTCTCCGCGCGGCCGAGCGGGCCAAGGTCCGGAGGTTCGTCTTCGCCTCTTCCTCGTCGGTCTACGGCGACGAGCCGAGCCTTCCGAAGCGGGAGGGGACGGAGGGGAATCTCCTCTCGCCGTATGCCGTGACGAAGCGCGTCGGCGAGCTCTACGGCCAAGTCTTTACGGCGATTTACGGCCTGGAGACCGTCTCCCTGCGCTACTTCAACGTCTTCGGGCCCCGCCAGGATCCCTTCTCCCAATACGCGGCCGCCGTCCCCCTCTTCATCACCCAAATCCTGAACGGGCAGCCGCCGACGATCTTCGACGACGGAGAGCAGTCCCGCGATTTCACCTACGTCGGCAACGTCGTCGAGGCGAACCTCCTGGCCTGTGAAGCGCCGGCCGCGGCCGGAAGGGCGTTCAACGTCGCCTGCGCCGAGCGGATCACGGTCAACGTCCTTGCCGGGAGGATCAATGCCTTCCTCGGGACGTCGGTCGAACCGGTTTATGCGGATCCCCGTCCGGGCGACATCCGGCACTCCTTCGCCGACATCTCGGCTGCCGAGAAGGTCCTCGGCTATCGTCCCCAGGTCGATTTCGAGGCCGGCCTGGCCCGGACCGTGGCCTGGTACAAGGAAAGGATGAAGCGATGAACCGCCTCTGCCAGTCGCTCTTGGCTCGGATCCTGAACCGGCGGGCCGTCGTCGGCGTCATCGGCTTGGGCTATGTCGGCCTGCCCCTCGTCAAGGCTTTCCTCAAGAAGGGCTTCAAGGTCGTCGGCTTCGACATCGACCCCAGGAAGGTCGAGATGCTGAACCGCGGCCGGAGCTACATCAAGCACGTCTCCGCCCTCGAACTGCGCAAATACCTGTCGAACAAGAGGTTCGACGCGACGGCGGACTTCCGCCGCCTCAAGGAAGCCGACGCCGTCCTCATCTGCGTCCCGACGCCCCTCGACGCCCATCGCAATCCCGACCTCTCCTTCGTTCTGAATACGACCGGGACGGTGGCCCGCCATCTCCGCAAAGGGCAGCTCGTCATTCTCGAAAGCACGACCTATCCGGGGACGACCGACGAGGAGATGCTCCCCATCCTCGAACGGGGAGGACTCCGTGTCGGCCGCGACTTCTTCCTGGCTTTTTCCCCCGAGCGGGAGAATCCCGGCGATCCCGTCTACACGGCCGAGAACACGCCCAAGGTCGTCGGCGGGATCACCCCGGATTGCCTCAAGGCGGCCAAGACCCTCTACGACCAGGTCGTCGTCAAGACCGTGCCCGTGAGCTCGACCCGGGCGGCGGAGGCCTCGAAGCTTCTCGAGAACATCTACCGCTCCGTCAACATCGCCCTCGTCAACGAGATGAAGATGATCTTCGAGCGGATGGGGATCGACGTCTGGGAAGTCATCAAGGCGGCCTCGTCCAAGCCGTTCGGCTACATGCCCTTTTATCCCGGTCCGGGCTTGGGCGGCCATTGCATTCCCATCGACCCCTTCTACCTGACGTGGAAGGCGAGGGAGGTCGATTACGCGACGAAATTCATCGAGCTGGCCGGCGAGATCAACACGGCCATGCCGTACCACGTCGTGGCCAAGACGATCGAGTCGCTGTCGGAGCGCGGCCGGGCGATCAAGGGGGCGAAGGTCCTCGTCCTGGGGATCGCCTACAAGAAGGACATCGACGACCAGCGCGAATCCCCGTCCCTCAAGATCATCAGCCTCCTCCAACAGAAGGGCATCAAGGTCGCCTACAACGATCCCTACGTTCCCGAGTCGTCGGGCCACCGGGAGTATCCCGGCCTGGCCCTCGCATCCGTCCCCCTGACGGCCCGGCGGCTCCGGGCGTCGGACGCGGTCATCATCGCCACCGACCACTCGGACTACGACTATCGTTGGATCGTGAAGAACGCCCGCCTCGTCATCGACACCCGAAACGCCGTCAAGCGGAAGGCCCGGAACGTCGTCAAGGCCTGAAAGCTGGTCCATCCTCGCCGAAGCTGCGGGCGGGCGGGGGGCCCCCGAGCCTTCCACCCGTCGGACGTTTATCGAATATTCACGCTTGACAAGTGTCACGTGATAGTTTACATTTACGATGTGATCAAGACGTTCGCGGACGCAGCGACCCAGGAGTTATATGTCACCGGACGATCCAAGCGCCTTCCTCCCGATATCGTCCGACGGGCCGTCAGAAAGCTGGAGTATATCGACCATGCGGCCCGGCTTGATGATTTGAAGGTTCCGCCGGGCAACCGTCTGCATTCGCTCGGAGGCGATCGGGAGGGCTTCCAATCTATTTCGATCAACGACCAATGGCGAATCTGTTTCCGGTTCGCGGAAGGCGACGCCTATGAAGTCGAGATAACGGACTATCATTGAGAGGGCAGCGATGAGCATACCGAACAACGGTGACCGACAGATACGGCCGACACACCCGGGCGAAATGCTGCGCGAGGATTTCATGCCCGACTACGGGCTGACGGTCATGGCCCTCGCCCGGGCGCTTGGCGTATCGCGCCAAACGGTGAACGAAATCCTGCGGGAGCGCCGTTCGGTCAGCCCGGAAATGGCCCTTCGCCTCGCAAGGATTTTCCGCAATTCGCCCGAATTCTGGCTGAATGCTCAGCGTGCGGTGGATCTCTGGGACGCAAGCCGTGCTCTCGGAGAGAGGATTCGGCAAATCCGTCCTTTGCCTGCGGCGTAAGGTCGGCCGTTTTTCCTTTCGTTTACTTGCGGAGACGGATGTCGAGGGAATGGGGGGAGAAGTCGGTTTCGATTTGAAGGATGACGTCCCTGTTGAGGCGTTCGACGGAAAAAGGGACGGGCCGGCCGTCGAGCTTGACGGCGAGGTCCTTCCCGCCGGCCGAAGCCTCCGTTCCCGACAAGGAGGGCGGCAGGGTCAGCCGGACGAAGCCGCTCTTGCGGATCGAGCTTTCGTAGCGAAGCGAAATCCGGCTCTCGGCGGGGAGCCAGCGGTAATCATAGGCGGCGAAAACGCCGGCCGCCGGGATCCGGACGTGGATCCGGGCCGAGGCTTCGCCCAGCCGGGGCGAAAGCTCCAGGCCGTCGCGCGTCAGCTTGATTCCGAAATATCCCTCGAAGAGAGCCAGAGCCAGGCTCCCCGCGCTGCCGGCGTAAAAGGGGCTGCCCCGGCCCGTCCCGTCGGGGGCGTCCCACTCGTAGAGGCCGTTCGAGGCGATATTTTTGCGGGCGAGCTCGAGGAGCTTTTCCCGGGCCGAAGCGGCGTATCCGTGCTCGAACATCGCGTAGACGAGCTTCGCCCCGAACCAGTCCCAGAGTCCGCCGTTCTGGTATTCGAACGGCTGGTCGACGGCCGGGTGCTTGAACACGCCCGCGGGATAGGGGGGGAGAAGGCCGGCGCTCACGGCCGGCATCCGGTGCTCGATTTGCCTGGCCATCGCCGTTTCGATGATCCGCCGGGCTTTCTCCTCCGAGGCCAATCCCCGGAGGACGGCTTCCGCGTTCCCTCCCATCGGGAAGATGGCGTCTTCGTCGAAATCGTGCTTGAGGCTCCCGAGGTGGATATGGACCCGGTAATAGCCCTTGTCCTCCTGCCAAAGGTGGCGGTCGGCGCTTCCGCGGAGAGCCTCGGCCGTCTTTCGCCAAAAAGCGGCGTTTTCCGCCGCGCCCCGGCCTTCCCATAGCTCGGCCAGGGCCCGGCAGGCGCCGTAGACGATCGCTTGGTCATAGATGTCCGCCGTCCAGTTCGTCCGGGCGTCATTGTAGATCGCATTCCGGTCGGCGTCCTCCATGTCCACGTCGCCCCAATCGGCCGTGTGGGCCCCGATGACGAGCCCCCGGCTTTTATCGAAGCGGGCGGCGAAGACCGATTTCAGGGCTCTGTCCAGCCGGTCGATGACCGAAACGCCGTCGATTTTCCGGTCCAGCCATCCGGGTTCGACGATCCGGGCAGCCTGGGCCGCGGCCAGGACGGCGCTGGCCTCCTGGTCGGTCTCGGTCGTGTTCTTGTCGACCTTGCCCTCGAAATTGAACCAGTCGAAGAGCGAGCCGTCCGGCCGCTGGAGGGCGAGGTGCTCCTCGAGCCAGGAGACGAGGTAGGGGGCCGGATAGAAATATTTCGAAGCCGGAATGACGGTCGCCGCGTCCCTGAGCCAGATCTGCGGATAGCTCGTCCCCGCGGCGAATCCCGCCACGACGCCGGTTTTGCCGGCGAATTCGACCTTGTCGTGGGAGAGGGTCCCCCGGATGAGGCCGAGGAGGCCCTTGAACTCGGGGACGCTCGTCCGGATCGTCGTCGGGATTTCCCGGCCCGCGGCAAGGCCCGAAGGGTCCCTCGCTGAGGCTGCGAGAAGGCGGGGGTCTCCCGAGCCTTCCACCCGTCGGGCATCGAATTGGCCGGGGAAAAACGATTGGCTTGTGAGCCAAAAACAGGCAAGGATGACGGACAGGACTCGGGCCATGTCAGCAGATCCGGGGAAGGAGCTCCGAAGTCAGCGGCTCGAGAAGGCGCAGCCCTCCGGCTGTCGTCCGGAGGATCAGCTCGCCCGGCCGGCCGACGGAATCGTCCAACCGTCCGATGACGGCCGAACGCCGGCCGAGCGGATGTTTCCGTAAGGCGGCCAGCACCCGGGCGGCGTCCTTTTCCCGAACGAGAAGGACCGCCCGCCCCTCGCAGGCGAGATAGAGAGGGTCGATGCCCAGCAGCCCGGCGGCGGCCCGGACCGCCTTGGACAAGGGGATGGCTTCCTCGTCGATAACCAGGGGGAAAGGCGTTTCGGCGGCCATCTCCGAAAGAATCGTCGCCAGCCCGCCGCGGGTGATGTCTCTCATCCAGATCGCCCCTTTTTTCCAGAGGGGGAGGAGAAACGTCAGGGCGGCGCAGTCGCTCCGGACTTTCGCCTCGAGGCCGAAGTCGCCCCGGGCGAGGAGAACGGCCAGGCTGTGCTCGCCCAGGGTCCCGGTGAGGATGATCCGGTCGCCGAGACGGGCCGCGGCGGCGTTCGGCTTGGCGATGACGCGCCCGATTCCGGAGGTGTTGATGTAGATTTTATCGCCTTGCCCGCGGCGGACGACCTTTGTGTCGCCGGTCGCGACCTCGACGCCCGCCCGTTTCGCCGCCCTCCGGATCGAATGGATGATTTTTTCCAGGGCGGCCCATTCCAAGCCTTCCTCGAGAATGAGGGCCAGGGAGATGAACCGCGGGACGGCTCCGGAGACGACGAGGTCGTTCGCCGTGCCGTTGACGGCCAGGGTCCCGATGTCGCCGCCCGGGAAAAAAATCGGGTCGACGACGTAGCTGTCCGTCGTGAAGGCGAACCCGCCCGGGATATGGCTGGCGTCGAGGAGTTTCCGGAGCCGGGGATTTCCCAAGACGGGGACGATCGTCCGGGCGATGAAATCGCGCATCGTCCGGCCGCCGCTGCCGAGCTCGAGGCTGACTTTATCCATATCCGACATCCCGATATTTGAAATGGACGAAACAGGCGCCTTCGTAAGATACCATGCAGGGGCCGCGGGGGGAATCGGGGGAGCAGGTCTTGGCGAAATGGCGGCATTCGGGAGGAGCGGCCACGCCGCGGAGGACCTCTCCGCACCGGCACCCCGGCAGATCCTCGCTTCCCGCCGCGAGATCCAGGCCGTATTTTCGGACGGCGTCGACTCCGGCGTAATCCGGCTTGAGGATGAGGCCGCTCCTCGGGATCCGGCCCAATCCCCGCCAGTGGGCATCCGCCGGCTCCAGGATGTCGTCCATGACCGCCCGGGCGGCCGGATTCCCCTCGGGACGGACGACCCGGCCGTAAGCGTTCGCCACCCTCGGCCGGCCGTCTTCGATCTGCTCCAGGATCGAAAGGATGGCGAGGAGGATATCGGCCGGCTCGAAACCCGCGACCGCTCCGGGAAGGCCGAATTCCCGGGCGACGAATTCATAGGGGGCGGTTCCGATGATGGCGCTGACATGTCCGGGGTAGAGGAAGCCCGAGAGGCGGACCTCTCCGGACTCGAGGACGGCCCGCAGCGGAGGAGGGATCGTCCAGAGGGCGGCGAGGACGGCGTAGTTCCGGAGCCCGGCCCGGCGGGCCTTCCGGGCCATGAGGGCGATCGAGGGGATCGTCGTTTCGAATCCCGTTCCGAAGAAAACGACGTCCTTGCCGGCTTCCTTCCCGGCGAGGGTGAGGGATTCCTCGGGCGAGTAGACGACCCTGACGGCCGAACGGGGGGCGGGGACGGCGGTCTGAAGGGCCCCGGTCCGGGTGGGGACCCGGGTCATGTCCCCGAAGGTGGCCAGGATGAGGCCTTCCCGCTCCGTCACCAGCCGGATCGCCGCCTCGTGATACTCATTGGGGGTGATGCAGACCGGGCAGCCGGGGCCCGAGATCATGTCCACCCCGGACTCGCGGAGGAGGGTTTTGAGGCCGTAGCGATGGACGGTCATGGTGTGGGTCCCGCAGACCTCCATGACCCGGATGGGGGAGGAACGGGACCGGGTGAGGGACTTGATTTTCCCGAGGAGCGCCGAGATCGCCGTCTTATGGGTGAAAAGATCCATCGTTTTCGGACTTCTCGACGATCTCCCGGAGGAGGTCGAGAGTTTCCCGGGCCTCCTCTTCGTCCAACCGGGAAATGGCGAATCCGGCGTGGACGATCACCCAGTCTCCCAGCTCGATTCCAGGCAAAAGGGCGAAACCCGTTTGAACTCTAGTCCCGAGATAATCGACCTTGCCGGATTCGCCCGAGGGGTCGAGCTCGACGACTTTGACCGGAATTCCGAGACACACGCTGTTCTCCGCGCCCATGATATCAAATCGGGAGGCGATATTCCACCGCCTCTTATTGTATAATATCCGCTATGTTCAAGGATTTGGAAGGCTTCATCGAGCCCGGGAGCGAGGAGGAGCGGCTCGCCCGGGAGATCGATTTCGCCCGGATTCCGCGGCACGTGGCCGTCATCATGGACGGCAACGGCCGATGGGCGAAACTTCGAGGCCTTCCCCGGATCGAGGGCCACCGGGCGGGGTCCCAATCCGTCCGCGAGGCCGTCGAAACGAGCGCCCGGCTCGGCATCCGGGTCCTCACCCTCTATGCCTTCTCCCGGGAGAACTGGAAGAGGCCGAGGCGAGAGGTCAACGCCCTGATGCGCCTCCTCGAGGATTACCTCAAAAAAGAGGACAAGGTCCTCGTCGAGAACGATTTCCGCCTGATCGTCATCGGGCAAAAAGAGGGCCTGCCGCCGTCGGTCCGGCGGGAGCTCGACCGCGTCGAAGCCCTGACCCGGACGAACGGCCGGATGACGATCGGCCTGGCCCTCAACTACGGCGGCCGGGCCGAGATCGTGGACGCCGCCCGGGCCATCCTCAAGGAGGGATCCGTGGACCCGTCCGGGCTCGACGAGGACGTTTTCGCCCGCTATCTCTATACCGCCGGGCTTCCCGACCCCGACCTTCTCATCCGGACGAGCGGGGAGCATCGGATCTCCAACTTCCTCCTCTGGCAGATCGCCTACGCCGAAATATGGATCACACCCGACTATTGGCCGGATTTCCGGAAAAAGCACCTCCTCCAGGCCGTCCTCGACTACCAAAAGCGCGAGCGCCGTTTCGGCGATATCCATCCTTCCCGATGAGCCTTCGGCGACGCCTTCCCACCGCGGTCATCCTCCTGGCCGTTCTCCTGGCCGTCATCCAGTGGGCTTCGCCTCTCGTTTTCTTCGCCGTCCTCCAGCTTTTCGTCGTCGCCGGCCTCCTCGAATTCTACGGCCTTGCCCGGCGGCGCAAGGTCCGGGCGATGACCGTGGCCGGAATCGCCTTCGCCCTCCTTCTCGAGATCCCGTGGGTCGTGCCCGAGATGAGGCCGGAAATGGCCCTTTTCTTAGGACTCTTCGGATTGGGCGTGGTCTTCCTTATCGGCGTCCGGTCGCTCGAGAGCGTGATCGCCTATCCCTCGGCGATCGCCCTGACCTTCTTCGGCGCCGTTTACGTCGGCTTCACCCTGGGCTATGTCTACGGCCTTCGCTGGGAGTACGGCCCCTTTGCCCTCTATTTCTTCCTGGCCGTCATCGTCGTCGGCGACTCCGGGGCGATGCTCTTCGGCAAGCTTTTCGGGCGCCGCAAGATGACGCCCTGGGCCAGTCCGAACAAAACCTGGGCGGGGGGTGTCGGCGGGCTTCTCGGCTCGGTCGTTGCGGCGGCGGGAGCCGGGGCCCTCTTTATTAAGAATTTTCCGCTTCCGGTTCACATCCTGGGCGGGGTTCTCCTCAGCCTTGTCTCCCAGGTCGGCGATCCCGTCGAGTCTCTCTTCAAGCGGGCGGCGGGGGTCAAGGATTCGTCCAGCCTTCTTCCGGGTCATGGAGGTTTCCTCGACCGGATGGACAGCTATCTCCTCGCCGCCCCGGCCTACTACTATTTTCTCCGCTACCTGGGGCCCTGACCGGCGATGCGCAGAGTGGCCATCTTGGGATCCACGGGCTCGATCGGGAGGAGCACTCTGGACATCGTCCGCCGCAACCCCCGCCGGTTCAGGATTTCCGCCCTCGCCGCGGGCTCGAACCTGAGGGTCCTGGCGCGACAGATTCGGGAGTTCAAGCCGGCCCTGGTCTCGGTCGCCAGGGCCGAGGACGCCGGCGACCTGGCCCGTCTCGTCGGCCCGACCCGGACTTTCGTCACCTTCGGCCCCGCGGGGGCCGAGGACGTCGCCGCTTTCGAGGGGAACGACATCGTCGTCTCGGCGATCACGGGGACGAGCGGGCTGAGGCCGACCCTGGCCGCCGTCAAGGCGGGCAAGCCCGTCGCCCTGGCCAACAAGGAGTCCATGGTCGTCGCCGGGCCGCTCCTCCGGCGGGAAGCCCGGAGGTCCCGGGCGCCGATCATCCCCGTCGATTCGGAGCACAGCGGGATCTTCCAGTGCCTCGCCGGCGAGGACCGGGCTTCGGTCCGGGCCGTGACCCTGACGGCTTCGGGCGGGCCTTTCCTCCGCGTTCCGCTTCGCGAGCTGGCCGGAAAGACGGTTTCCGAGGCCCTGGCCCATCCCCGCTGGAGAATGGGGCGGAAGGTCTCCGTCGACTCGGCGACGATGATGAACAAGGGCCTCGAGCTCATCGAGGCCCGCCATCTCTTCGACCTTCCGCCGGAAAAGCTCCGGGTCCTCGTCCATCCCCAGAGCATCGTCCATGCCCTCGTCGAGATGCGCGACGGCTCCGTCCTCGGACAGCTCAGCCGGACGGACATGCGGATTCCCATCCAATACGCCCTGACCTACCCGGAGCGGCGGGACGGCCTCCTTCCGCCGCTCGACCTGGCCGCCCTGAAGCGGCTCGAATTCTTTCCGGTCGACGCCCGGCGCTTCCCCATGATCGGCCTCGCCGAGTGGGCCCTGGCCGAGGGGCGGAGCGCGCCCGTCGCCCTGAACGCGGCCAACGAGGTCGCCGTCGGGGCCTTCCTCGAGGGCCGGATCGGTTTTCTGGACATCCACCGGACGGTCGCCGCCCTCTTGGGCGGCTGCCGCCTCCGGACTCTCGGCGGGCTGGACGACATCCTGGCCGAAGACCTCCGGGTCCGCGAGCGGACCCGGCACCTCATCGACAAAAGGACCTGACATGGGCACGATCCTCGGGACCATCCTCGCTTTCGTGATCGTCTTCGGCATCCTCGTCTTCATCCATGAGCTCGGGCATTTCCTCATGGCCAAGCTCGCCGGGATCCGGGTCGAAACCTTCTCTTTCGGCTACGGGAAGCGGCTCTTCGGCTTCAAGAAGGGCCATACGGATTACCGGGTCAGCATCCTCCCCATGGGGGGATACGTCAAATTCCTGGGGGAGGGGATGTTCGAGCCGGGCCGGGCCCTCGAGCCCGACGATTTCATGGCCAAATCCCGCCTCGAGCGTTTCCTCGTCATCGCCATGGGGCCGGTGATGAACATCCTCCTGGCCATCGTCCTCGTCGCGGCCGTCAACATGGCCGGGGTGACGTCGCCCGAATACCTCGACAAGCCGGCGGTCATCGGCTGGATCGACGCCGGTTCGCCGGCGGAAAAGGCCGGCCTCCGGGCGGACGACGAGATCCTGGCGATCAACGGGCGGAAGGTCGCCGACTGGAGCGAGGTCGAAATGGCCGTTGGGACCCGGCCGGAGCGCCTCCTGACCCTGGAGGTTCGCCGCGCCGGCGAGACGATATCCGTCCCCCTGACGACGGAGAAGCGGACGCGGTACGACATGGGATACGCCGGCTTCTACGGCAAAATCCTGACCCAAGTCCAGATGGTGAATCCCGGCTCGCCGGCCGAAAAGGGCGGGCTCCAGCCGGGGGACGTCGTCAAGGCCATCGACGGCGAGACGGTCTATTTCTACAAGTTCGTCGAGATCCTGGAGAATAATCCGGGCAACGAATTGACCCTTCTCGTCGACCGGGGAGGCCGGGACGTCGTCCTCAAGGTTACGCCCCGCCGGGAGGGCAGCGTCGGGAAAATCGGCGTCCTCCAGACGGCCCAGTCCGTAACCAAGAAATATGGATTCTTCGCCGCCATCGGCCAGAGCTGGCGGGAGAACAAGCGCCTGGCCTTCCTCGTCGTCGATTTCATCAAGAACCTCGTCACCGGGCAGACTTCGGTCCGCCAGGTCGGAGGGCCCCTCGAGATCGCGAATTTCTCCTACGCCGCCCTGAAGATGGGATTCTGGCCGCTCGTCGGCTGGATCGCCCTCATCAGCCTCCAGCTCGGGATGCTGAATCTTTTTCCCATACCCGTCTTCGACGGGGGACAGCTCTTCGTCCTGGCCGTCGAGGGGATCTTCCGCCGCGACCTGGCCCCCAAGGCCCGGCAGGTTTGGATGCAGATCGGGTTCGTCATCTTCATCGCCCTGATCGCCTTCGTCATTCTCAACGATTTCGTCAAGCGCCTGCCCAACGGCTGGTCGAGCCTTGTCCCGTTCTAGGCCATGAGCGACCGGAGCGCGCCGTTCCTCCCTCGCCGAAAGACCGTCCCGCTCCGGGTCGGTGATGTCCGGATCGGCGGCGGGGCCCCGATTTCGGTCCAGTCGATGACCAAGACCGACACCCGCGACGTCCGGGCGACGGCCGCCGAGGTCCGGCGGCTCGAGCGGGCCGGCTGTGAAATCGTCCGCCTCGCCGTCCCCGACGAGGAGGCCGCGGCCGCTTTCGGCCGGATCAAGAAAAGGACGCGCCTCCCTCTCATCGCCGACATCCATTTCGACCACCGCCTGGCCTTGGCCTGCCTGAAGGGGGGGGCCGACGGTCTCCGCCTCAATCCCGGGACGATCGGCTCCAAGGAGAAGGTCCGGGAGGTTGTCCGGGCGGCCAGGGAGCGGGCCGTGCCCATCCGGATCGGGGTGAACTCGGGCTCGCTGGAGAGGAGCCTCTTGGCGAAGTACGGCTCCGCGACGGCGGCGGCCATGGTCCAAAGCGCCCTTCGCCACATCCGTCTTTTGGAGGACCTCGATTTTCGCTGGATCAAGGTATCCCTGAAGGCGTCCGACGTCGGCCGGACGGTCGAGGCCTACCGCCTCCTGGCCCGGAAGGTCGATTATCCTTTCCACGCCGGGATTACCGAAGCGGGGACTCTCGTTCCCGGAGCCGTGAAATCGGCCGTGGGCCTGACCCTCCTTCTCCGCGAGGGCCTGGCTGACACGGTCCGGGTTTCGCTCACCGCCCCGCCCGAGGACGAAGTCGCCGTCGCCTATCGGATCCTGGCGAGTCTCGGATTAAGACGGCGCGGCCTGAATATCGTCTCCTGTCCGACCTGCGGCCGGTGCGAGGTTGACCTTCGCTCGATAGCGGTCGAAGTCGAACGAAAGCTCGCCGGACTCGAGGCGCCGTTGACCGTCGCCGTCATGGGCTGCGCCGTGAACGGGCCGGGCGAGGCCCGGGAGGCCGATATCGGCGTGGCCGCCGGCCGGGGCGCCGGGACGATCTTCGTCCGGGGCGAGATCCTCCGTCGTGTTGCGGAGAAAAGGATCGTTCGGGAGCTGGTCCGCGAGGTCAAGCGCGCGGCCGATGCCTGGAACGGGAAGACGAATGGCTGACCTCCCGACCCGGGCGAAAATCGGACGTCTGAAGGCGATCCTGAAGGATCTCGGGCGGGTCGTCGTCGGCTTTTCGGGGGGAGTGGACAGCACCTTCCTCCTGAAAACGGCCTCCGATGTCCTCGGCCGGACGAACGTCCTGGCCGTCGTCGCCGGGTCGGAGACCTATCCGTCGCGGGAGATCCGGGAGGCCCGCCGGCTGGCCCGGCGGCTGAAGATCCGCCACGTCTTCATTGAAACCCACGAGCTCGACGACCCCCGCTTCGCCAAGAACCCTCCTCTCCGATGTTACTACTGCAAGGGAGAGCTGTGGACGGAAACGAAAAAAATCGCCGAGGCGGAAGGCTTTCCGGTCATCGTTGACGGGGCGAACGCCGACGATACGAGGGATTTCCGGCCGGGGGCCCGGGCCGGGCGGGAGATGGGCGTCCGGTCGCCCCTCCAGGAGGCGGGCTTGACGAAGGCCGAAATCCGGCGGCTTTCGAAGCGGGCCGGCCTTCCGACCTGGAACAAGCCGTCGCTGGCCTGCCTGGCCTCGCGCTTTCCCTACGACACCCCGATCGAACGCCGGAGCCTGACGCAAGTCGGAAAGGCCGAGGACTTTCTCCGGAAATTGGGTTTCGGCCAGGTCCGGGTCCGCCATCACGAGTCGATGGCCCGGATCGAGGTCGGGCCTCCGGACTTCGTCCGGATCATGCGTCCCGGGACGCGTGAACGGGTCGTCGCCCGTTTCAAGAAGCTCGGCTACCTCTACGTCACCCTCGACCTCGCCGGATACCGGACGGGGAGCCTGAACGAGGGTTTGGCCCGCCGGAAGGCCGGGGGCTGAGGCCGGCCGCGGCGGCGAGTCGGGAATTCCAGGAAAAAAAAGAGGGAAGACGCAACAGCGGCTTCCCTCGGAAGGATCGGGGGGAGGATTATCCCGTTTCGGTCTTCTTCTGGGTGATGATGGCGATGTTCTCGATCCCGGCCTCGCGGATTTTCTCGTAGATGTCCACGAGCTTGCCGTATTCGAGTTCTCCATCGGCCTTGATGTAGAGTTTCTTGTCCTGGACGGTCAGAAACTCCTCTTCGAGCCTGGAGGCGATGTCGTCGATCGTGACCTTGTCGGCGTTGAGGAGGATCGTCCCGTCCTTCTTGATGTAGAGGACGACCTCCGGATTCTCGGGCATGTTGACCGTGTTGACCGCGGTCGGGAGCCGGACGTCGGCTCCCTGCTGGACGAGCGGCGTCACGACCATGAAGATGATCAGGAGGACGAGGAGGACATCGCACAAGGGGACGACGTTCGGCTCGGCGACGACGTTTTCGCCTTTTTTGGAAATCGAGATGCTCATCTCGGGCCTCTCTTCGTACGGGGAGAACCCCGTCCGGTCACTTCTTCCGGATGAAGAAGTCGATGACTTGGGAGGAGGTGTTGGACATCTCGGCGTCGTAGACTTCGATCTTGGCGTTTAAAAAGTTGTAGCACCAGAGGGCGATGATGGCGACGCCGATCCCGAAGGCCGTGGTGACCAGGGCCTCGGCGATCCCGCTGGCCACGGCGCCGATGCCTCCCGAGCCGGTCAGGGCCATCCCGCGGAAGGCGTTAATGATGCCCGAGATCGTCCCGAACAGGCCGATGAACGGCGCGGACGTGGCGATCGTGGCCAGGACGCTCGAGCCGCGCTTGAGCTCCTGGTTGAAGATCGAGGCGGCTCGATCGCAGCCGCGGGAGGCCGTTCCGATCTGCTCTTCCATATTTAACCCGGCCTCCTTGCCTTCGAGGAACTCGGTGATTCCGGCGGCGGTCACGCGGGCGAGGTGGCTGCCCCGGTATTCCTTCTTCGAAGCGAGGGCGAGAGCTTCCTTGATGTTTCCGGATTTGAGCAAGTCGGCCAGCTTCGGGGCCGCGCTCTTGGACTTCGCCTTGGCCCGGAAGAAGAAGAGCTGACGCTCGATGAAGAGGTATAAGGAAATGATGGACAGACAGATCAGGAGAATAGAGACGCCTTTGGCGACGGCGCCCATGGCCTTCCACATTTCGATGAGACCGAATTGCATTGAAGAACCTCCTTTTAATATCCGAAAGCTAACATCTAGCTTTTCAGGTTTATTTCAGGGTGAAGCGGACGGTGACGGTGAAGATGACGCCGCGGGGCCGGCCGTTGATGACCATCGGCTCGTAGACCCACTGCCGGACGGCGTCGATGGCCGCTTGGTCCAGGAGCGGGATCGACCGCAGGACCTTGATGTTCTGGACCCGGCCGTAGATGTCCGTCTGGGCCTCGAGGATGACGATCCCCTCGACTCGGGCCTGGCGGGCGATCTCGGGATAGGTCGGGTCGACCTGCTTGACGAGCCTGGGGGGCTTGATCTCGCCGATGGCCCGGACCGGGGCCTCGATCTCGCCCACCACCC
>Ga0163210_1000679_pt1 | contig 14416 bp, 15 predicted proteins | sample Kivu_220m_FD_113536 | JGI IMG/M metagenome (GOLD analysis project Ga0163210, IMG submission 113536) | Freshwater microbial communities from Lake Kivu, Western Province, Rwanda to study Microbial Dark Matter (Phase II) - Kivu_220m | ecosystem: Environmental > Aquatic > Freshwater > Lake ...
GCCCAGTGTTTGAAGGCTTTCTCGGCCTCCCGCTCCTTCTTCACATCCTCGAAGGGGATTCCAGTGCGCTTCGACTCCAGTTCGATGTCGCCGCGCAGCATGGGGGTGTCCACCGAGCCAGGGCTGATCGAGTTGACCCGGATGTTATAAGGCGCAAGCTCCCAGGCCAGGGCGCGGGTCATGGCGATGATCGCGCCCTTCGTCGCCCCGTATATGACGTGGTCGGTCTGCCCAACGTGTCCCGACACCGACCCCATGTTGACGATCACGCCACTCTTCTGCGCCTTCATGAACGGCAGCACGTACTTGCACAGCAGAAAGTGTCCGCCCAGGTTGACCTCCGTGGTGCGGCGGAACTCCTCCCAGGTAATCTGGTCGAACGGCTTGACCAACACCACTCCGGCGTTGTTGACCAGCACGTCCACTCGTCCGTATTTTTCTCCGACCTTCTGGATGCAGGCCGCGACCTGTTTCTCATCGGACACATCGCAGGCGAAGAACTCGCACTCTCCGCCCCCCAGCCTGTTGACCTGCTCCACGACTTCTTTCCCCTCTGGTAGCACATCCAGCCCGATGACGGCGTAATCGTGTTTTGCAAAAGCCCAGACGCACGCCGCGCCGATGCCCCGCGCCGCGCCGGTGATGATGGCGACTTTTTTCTCACTCACCTAGGCCTCCAGAAATTTTTTACCACAAAGGACACAAAGGAACACGAAGCTTTTTAGTTTTCTCCTTTGTGCCCCTTCGTGCCCTTTGTGGTGAATCTTCACAATCCGATCATCTTGCGCGCCTGCGCGACCGTCGCTAGCGGGCGGCCGAGGGTCTTCGCCATTTCAGCGGTCTCCCGTACCAGTTCGTGGGTCGCAACCAATTTCCCGCTGTGGTTGAAGGGATGATCCTCCATGCCGACGCGCACATGGTCGCCGTGGATGATCGCCGCGGCCAGAATATCGCGTTGGCCTTCTCCCATGATACTGACGTTGCACATGCAGCCTTTCGGCATCAGCTTACGGCGATAGAAATACTCCTCGACGGTGGGCGGACTCCAGGTCCCGCCCGGCCAACCGAAAAACAAGGTGGTTACGTAGGGCGGCTTGAGCAATTTCTTGCCGATGAGATAGTTCAGATTCCGCACCGACCCGGCGTGCCAGACCTCCCATTCGGGAACGACGCTGTTCTCCTTGCACAGGCGGCAGTACTCGACCAATTCTTCGCGCAAGTGGAGGACGTTGCACTCGGTCTGGGCGAAAGCCTCATCGTGGTGGTTGAGGATGACCGAGATCATGTCAGCCTTATTTTGATAGACTTCCATCCGGTCAGAGAGGGGCAGGCTGGACATGCCGCACTGCACGATGATGTCACAGCGGGCGCGCACGGCGGCGATGGTCTCTTTCCACTTACCCTCGGCGTGGGTATGCAGGATGGTCGCGCCGTTTTGCTGGCAGAGCGCCGCTTCTTCGGCGATGGCCTCCGGCGTACGCGGGTATTCCACCTCCGGGTGTAGCCAAGAGATGTTTGGCGTGGCGGTGATGATAAGAGGAAGCATGGGATTCCCTAAATCATGCCGTTCTCTCACCGTGCAGGGCATCCAATTTTTCGCGCAACGCCCGCACCTGTTCCTTCCCCAGGGGATAGAACTTCAGAGCGACTAGAAAGATCGCAAGGGCCACGATTGGCATGAGGCCCATGCCCAGGCGAATTCCCAGGGCAACAGTCGAGGGTTGGCTTGCCAGCGTGGCGTTGTAGCCGCTGAGGGTCAGCACGAGCGTACTCGATCCAGCCACCAGCACCAGCACCAGCCGCTCGATGAAGGCGGTCACGCCAAAGTAGCTGCCCTCCCGCCGCCGACCGGTGCGCAACTCGTCCTCGTCTATTACATCGCTGAGCACGATGTCCCTGACCAGGGTGATGCCCGAGTTGGCCGCGCCGACGAAGAGCATCATCACCAGGGCCTGCCACAGGTCGCGAACGATTAGCACGAGCGCCATAAAGACCACAAACAGCGTCACAGCCAGGCCCAGAGCGCGCTTGGAACCCAGTCGCAGGGTCGCCCATCGCCACAGGGGATAGAAGAGAATCGCCGTGACGAACATGCCAGCAAACAACAGGCTCATCTGTTCTTGCGGAGCACCGAGGACGTATTTGGTGAAAAAGGGTACCATGGCCGAGAGCCAGCTCCAGATGTAGCAAATCATCAAGTTGGCGGCTGCGTAGGCCAGGAACGAGCGGTTGACGAAAGTTTCTTTGAAAGCTGTGATAATGGACAGCGCCTCTCCCGCGCTGCTCTCCTTGCGTTCTTTACTCCCCAGCAACGCGAATCCGAACGCTCCCGCGCCGACGAGGCCCAGGATCACGCCGGCTCCCTTCCATCCGCCCAACGAGCCAAACCGCCCGGAAAGCGCGCCCACGAGGACGGGCATCACGGCCACGCCCAGCGCTGTGCCGACCATCGCCGCTACCTGCCGGTAGATAGACACCTCCGTCCTTTCCTTGAGATTCTGGAAGGCTTCTGGAAACAGCGCCGTGTACGTGACGCTGACGGCAGTGTACACCAAGTCGAAGACGGCAATTACGATGGCGAAATAGAGAAAGATACTCCAATTGGAAGGATCGGTCAGGGGCTTGCCAGTTAACGGCGGAGCCCAGATCAGGTAGAAGAAAAGGAAGGTTAGTGGGGTGCCGACCATGATGTAGGGGACGCGGCGTCCCCAACGGCTGCGGGTGCGGTCCGAGATTACGCCGATGAGCGGATCGTTGATGGCGTTCCATACACCATAGGAGATGGCGAAGCCCAGGCCAACCAGCTTGGGGTCGAGGCGTACCGTGTCGGTGTAGAAGAAGATCAGGAACGTCTGCACCGAGTTGAAGAACAGCGCCTGTCCCAGGTTGCCGATTCCGTACGCGACTTTCGAAAACCTGCTATTCATAGGATGTACCTCCAGCATTGATCCCAAAATGAGAGGCGGTTAGAGGATATGAACATACATAGACACTAGAGCATATTCGCCGGTTGATTTGCAACTGTAGAAAATCACTGCCCGCTGATTTGTATCACAAAGCGACCAACAAATACTAAAATGCATCCAGCCTGACAACGGACATGTGCACCCCTATTGCGCCGCTTTTTCCTTTATGCTATAGTTTTTCCAACGGAGGCGCTATGGCAGGAAAGAAACTTGGCGTGGGGATCATCGGTCTGGGAGGCATCGCCTTTGCGCACGAGGCGGGCTATTTCGAGATGGGAGAGGCCTGCCGCATCGCGGCGATGTGCGACATCCGCGCCGACAAGGCGGACAGCCACGCCGCGATGTACGACGCCAAAGCCTACACTCACTATCAGGACTTGCTCATCGATCCCGCCGTGGACGTGGTGGACGTCATCGTCCCACATGATAAGCACTACGAGATTGCGGCTGCCGCGCTGGAGGTGGGCAAACATGTGCTGGTCGAGAAACCCATCACCGTCACTGTGGACGAAGGCGTCCGCCTGCTCGAAAAGGCGCGCCTCGCCAAGACCAAGTTCGGTGTGGCGGAGAACACCCGCTTCGTGACAGCCTATCTCAAGGCGGAAGAAATCCTGCAATCGGGCATTCTCGGCGACATCTGGAGCGTCCGCACGCTGATCGCCGGAAGCGAGGTGCATCGCATCAAAGACCCGAACCTGTGGCACGGTAAAACGCCCTACGGCGGCGTGATCCTCGATTCGTCCGTCCATAACTTCTACCTGTTCAAGTGGCTGTTCGGCGGCGTGCGCGACGTGCTCGGCTTCACCTCCAAGATCGTGCCCGAAGGCGAGGTGGAAGATAACGGCCTGATCCTCGGCCACCTGGCAAACGGCGCGGAATATCAGCTCAACGTTTCCTGCACGATGGAAATCCCTTGGACGGAGCGGCTAGAGGTCTACGGCAGCCGCGGCGGGATGATCGTTGACCACCTGACCGATCCGACCCTCAAATATTACCAAGGCAGCACCGACATTGACGGCACGGTTGTGGAAGGTGTGCCCTTCGACCCGCTCGGCTGGAAGGTTGCCTCGATGATGGCCGAGATCAAGGATTTCGTCTCCGCCATCCTCGAGGACCGCCCGCCGCTGGTTGACCCGGTGGACGCACTGTACGCGCTGAGGGCGGTGGAGGCGGTGGAGAAATCTGTCCAGACCCGGCAGCCGGTCAATTTATAGTCAAGCAGTGATATACTCGTCACAGGAGTATGACTTATGGATAACCTGAAACGAATCACGTTTGACCCAAATGTGATGGGCGGCAAGCCCTGCATCCGCGGGATGCGAGTGACGGTTGGAACTCTCGTCGGCCTGATCGCAGCGGGCCATTCCATCCCCGACATTCTCAAGGCTTATCCCTATCTGGAAGAAGAGGATATCCGAGAGGCGCTCGCCTACGCCGCGTGGCGAGCGGAAGAAGTGGAGTTGCCGCTGGTGCCGGCATGAAACTGCTGATTGACATGAACCTCCCACCCGACTGGGTCGAAACTCTGAAACAAGGCGGATGGGAGGTTGTGCATTGGTCAACAGTCGGCGATATGCGCGCAACAGACCAGACGATCATGGATTGGGCGGGGCAAATGGATATACGGTATTCACCCATGATCTTGACTTCGGAACGATATTGGCCATTACCCAGGCGCAGAAGCCGAGCGTTATTCAGGTGCGCACGCAAGATATCATGCCCCAATCGCTCGGAGACCGGATGCAGCAGATTTTGAGTGAGTACGAACCCATTCTTGAGAAGGGGGCGCTCGTTACTGTTGACAAGACCAGATCCAGAATTCACATCTTGCCATTTCATTAACTACCCTGCATTCCGCCGCCCACCGACCCTGCGGACGCGCTGTACGCGTTGAAAGCGGTGGAGGCGGTCGCAGAGTCAATTGAGAAGAAGCAAGTTGTCAAATTGTAGTCAGCCTGCACAAAAATGGAGAAACTGCGATGCAACCATGTGATGAGCTCAAAAATATTGTCCTCCATCATTACGGAAAATTCGATTCTGGCGAACAGACCGATACCATTCAGGAAATCTATTCGCTCCAGGATGGTGTGGTCATCATCGGGAACGATCCGAACGAATGGTTCGATGACCGCGATTCAATCCTTGCTGTTATGAACGCGGGTGGCTCTGGCAAGAAAGAAATCACTGTTCAGAATCTAAAAGCATACAGCGAAGGTACCGTGGGCTGGACCATGGACCGGGTCACGGTCAAACTGCCGAACGGCAAGGATCTTCCTGTTCGCCATGCCCGTATTTTCCACAAGGAGGACGGCGCGTGGAAAATGGTCCACCTGCATGTGTCCATTGCTGTCCCTAACGAAACGATAGGAGAATAGCAGTGAGAATAAACGCCCTTCTCCCTCCAGATCAACCATGTTAAAACTTGCTTTGTCGAAAATTAAAAGCCTTAGCCCGACTGAGCCGCTGCTCGTCACAGGTTTGAGAGAAATGTCGCGGTTTTCAAATCTTCCAATTTAGGTTCGAAAGGAGAAAGGAAATGAGTAGTTATGAAGTTGCTAAAAAAGCTGCCGATCTGCTTGAATCTAGAGATTTGAAGGGATTGCAAGCTTTGCTGGCAGATGATTTCAGAGCAAAAGGCGCAACGGTAGAACTCACCAAACAACAGACCCTTGGCTATCTTCGACTTTTTTTCACGGCATTTCCGAACCATCTTTTTAACTTTACTGATTTTGAGGAAAAAGGGGATTTGGTCCATTGCATTGGTCAAGAAACGGGTACTCATAAAGGTGTTCTGGACTTAAATCCTTTTGGGATGCCCGTATCGTTGCCCCCAACGGGAAAATCTTTCACATTGCTGAAAAGCACATTCACATTTCGTGTGGCAGGTGATAAGGTCAGGTACTTCGGTGAAGAAGCAATGAAGGGAGGCGGGCTGGCAGGAATACTGGAACAATTGGGAGTGAAACTTCCATAATCTTGAGAGTGTGGAAGTTCCGATCCGCCACACCCGTATTTTCCGCAAAGAGAACACCGCCATGCAACCATCTCCCGAACTCGAAGATCTTATTCGCCAGCTTTATGACAAAGAAGCCTCTGGCGGACTTTTCGACTTCGCCAAGCACCTCTATTCGCGCCAGGAAGGTGTATCGGTCATCGGCTCTGAGCCCAATGACCGGCATGAAGGTTACGAAGCGATCATCCACTTTTACGAGGCAGCCGGCGCGTCTGGCGTGGAGATCAAGGCGGATGAACTCAAGGCTTATTGTGAAGGTGCGTTTGGTTGGGTAGTGGATCACGTCACGGCCAAACTGCCAAACGGCATCGAAATTCCTGTCCGCCACACCTACATTTTCCATCGAGAGGATGATGCATGGAAGATTGTCCATGCGCATATTTCTGTTGGAGTTACCGATGAAAGTTTAGGTGTAGAAGGATGATATATTTGGGTATGTCAAATCCATCAGCCCCGACCAAGCATACCGCGCATCGCCCCGGCGGACGCGCTGTACGCGCTCAAGGCGGTGGAGGCGGTGGCGGAGTCTATCGAGAAGAAGCGAGCCATAATCTTTGGTCAAGGTTGACGGGGAATCTGTTTCAGTGTCAACTACTTGGTTGAAACACCCTCAGAACATGGAAATTCGTCCGATACCATTGATCCGCGGCTGTACCCGGTGAGGAGTTGGCGATATGAACATTCTGGATGCAATCGGAAATACCCCATTAATAGAGATCAAACACATTGTGCCTCCTGGTTCAGCGCGGGTGATGGCGAAGTTGGAATGGGCCAATCCCACCGGCAGCATGAAAGACCGCATGGCGCGGGCGGCGGTCGAGGGCGCGGAGGCGGCCGGCAGGCTGCTCCCAGGTGGCACTGTTGTGGAATACACGGGAGGCACTACCGGCGTATCCCTGGCATTCGTGTGTGCGGCAAAAGGTTACAAGGTGCACATCGTCTTTTCGGATGCTTTCAGCCAGGAGAAAGCGCAGATGATGAGGGCTTTGGGGGCGGAGATCCAGATCGTGCCCAGCTACGGCAAAGGGATCACTGAGAATCTGATCAAAGCAATGATCGAACAGGCGCGTGCCATCAGTCAGCAACCTGGGTACTGGTGGTCCGACCAATTGAACAACCACGATGCGATCCAGGGCTATCACCCCATGGGGGAGGAGATCTGGCGGCAGACGGGTGGGGACATCAACGCTTTTGTTCACGTTGTCGGCACCGCCCACTCTATCCACGGCGCGACCAAAGCGCTGTGGAAACACAACCCCAAGATTCATATTGTTGCTGTGGAACCGACCGGATCGGCGGTGCTATCCGGGAAGCCCGCCGGTGCTCATAACATCGAGGGGATTGGCATCGGTTTCATCCCGCCGCTCTGGGAACCGGAGATGGTGAATGAAATTACCTCCGTCTCGACCCAGGAAGCCAAGACCATGGCGCGCCGGCTGGCGCGCGAAGAGGGGATTTTCACCGGCACCTCCTCGGGTGCGAATGTGGTCGCAGCCTTACACGTCGCTCAACGCTTGGGAAGGGGAACGACTGTGGTAACGATCCTGGTCGATTCGGGATTGCGCTACCTGAGTACGGATGTGTTCCGAACTGGAGTGGAAAGATGAACCATGTAGACTGGTCTTATGATTCCGCTTTCATCTGAGCAGAGGCAGATAGTTACTCTCGAGCTGGAGAACAAATCAAGGTAATCAGACTTCGAAAAGGAGGTTGTCGAGATGGCAGACATCGAACAACTAGAAACAATCATTCACCGCTATGGATACGATGATTTCAAGTGGCTCGATCCAAAAACCATTGTTGTCGCTCAATGGGTGCGCATGAAATGTGAATTCGGGTGTCCCAGTTATGGCAGGATCGCTTCGTGTCCGCCAAACACGCCCTCGGTCGAGGAATGCAAACGCTTCTTTTCCGAGTACGCGACCGGTCTCGTGCTTCACATCCAGAAAGTAGCGCCCGACCGGGAGGAGCGACGCGCCTGGAGCGCCAAAACCAATGTTCACCTCGTAAAAATGGAGCGCGAAGTTTTCCTGGCTGGCTATCCAAAAGCCTTCCTGCTTTTTATGGATTCGTGTGAAATCTGCGCGGAATGCGTTCCAGACCGCAAAGGATGTAAAGAGCCCAAGCTGTCCCGCCCTTCGCCGGAAGGAATGGCTGTGGATGTGTTTTCGACCGTCCGGCAGTTGGGATACCCAATCGAAGTCCTCACCGACCCCTCTGACCAGATGAACCGGTACGCCTTTTTGATGATCGAATAGCATGTACTTCCTCCCCCCAGCCTCGACCGCGCCTCACATTTCGTTTGAGTGTAAAGGAGAAAACGCCATGCAACCTTGTCCTGAACTAAAAAACCTTGTCCTCCACCACTACGGGAAATTCGATTCCGGCGGACAGGCTGATTCCATCAAGGATACCTATTCGCTCGAAGAAGGCGTGGTTATTATCGGGAACGATCCGAGCGAATGGGTGGATGATCGTGATTCTCTCCTCGCCTGGATCAACGCGGGCGGTTCCGTCAAGGCAGAGATTACTGTTCATGATCTCAAAGCATACTCCGAAGGCGGCGTGGGTTGGACCATGGACCGGGTCACGGTCAAATTGCCCAATGGCGTCGAAGTTCCCATACGCCATACCCGCATCTTTCACAAAGAGAATGGCGCGTGGAAAATGGTCCACCTGCACGTTTCAATTCCGGTGCCAAATGATGAGATAGGAGAGTGATATGACCGACTCTTCCTTCCTCCCCCCCGGCCTCGACCGCCTCCGCCTGATCGCGCTCATGCAAGCCCGCGGCCTGGACGGCGTCTTCTTCTCCTCGCCGGAGAACGTCTTCTACACCACCGGCCTGCCGTGCCTGCCGGGCAGCGGCAACCCCATCATCTACGCCCTGCGCAACCAGTTGCCATACTTCTCCTTCGCGGGTAGCGACGGTAGTCTCAGCCTGCTGTGCTGGGCGCAAGCGGCGATGGGCATCGAGTACGGCACAGAAGACGTCCGCTCGTTCTTCACCTACGATATGGCGCTCGGCGAGATCACAGCCTTCGTGCAGGAAAAGCTCAAGCCCGGTTGCACGATTGGCGTGGACTCCACCTTCCCATATTTCGCCGTTCAACTGATCCAGGAAAACGTCAACCCGGTCACCTTCGTTGTGGTGGATGACCTGATCCACGAACTGCAACTGGTCAAGTCGGCGGCGGTGATCGAGCGCATCCGCCAGAGCACCGCTATCGTTGACCAGACCGTGCTCGAACTGGCGGAGGTTCTGCGCCCGGGCATGTCCCGCCTGGAGCTGATTCAGGAGGCCAAGGCGCGCATGTGCAAGAACGGCGCACACGGCGTGGATCACGTCACGGTCGCGTTCGGATCGGCCAACCCGGAGATCGCCCTGGGTGAACTTCTCGAGCCGAACCAAATCGTGACCCTCGACCTGGGCGCGGTCTACGAGGGCTACGTCTCCGACAACCGGCGGCTGGTCTACACCGGCGTCGTCCCGGATGGGCTGAAGGAACTGCACAAAAAAATGTGCTGGGTGGTGGCCGAGATGGGCAAAGCCCTCAAGGCCGGCAAGACCTTCGGCGAGCTGCACGCCTACGCCTACGACCTGTATGCCCAGATTGGCGTTGACCCGATGTTCCTGCACGTTGGCCACTCCATCGGCCTGCACGTGGACGAGCATTGGATGATGGCCGACGACCCGACGGTCATCCAGAAAGGCATGGTGCTCAACATCGAGCTGTACTCGTTCAGCGACGAGGCCGTCATGATCGGCGACGAGGAGACCTTCGTCATCACGGACGGCGCGCCGGAGAAACTCAGCACACTGCCGGTGGATATTATTGAGAGACCATTCTAGTGTCGTTGCGAGCCGCCGCTGGTCGAGTACCCTGAGCGAAGCGAAGGGGGTAGCGAGACCGAGGCGGCGACATCGGACCCGAAGGGTAAGCAACCCCCTCGCGAGCGTGGAGATTGCTTCGTCGCCCTGAGCTTGCCGAAGGGCTCCTCGCAATGACAACAAAATTCAAGGAGATTCCCCATGACTGACATCCAACCCTACCTGAAAAAGATCATTGACCGCTTCGCCAACCCCAGCGTGCAGGCCGCGTTGAAGGGCTTTACCAAAACCCTGCAATTCAAATTCACCGACACGAACGAGACCTGGCTGATCCGCGCCGTGGATGGCACGTCCGCCACTCTCGCACAGGAGGCCATCGAGAAGCCGGACGTTCTCATCACCATGGCCACCGACATCCTGGCCGGCGTGATGGACAAGAAGATCAACGGCACCACGGCTTACATGCAGCGCAAGATCCAGGTCAAGGGCGCGATGGAAGACCTGATGAAGCTGCAAAAGTTGATGCTGTAGATACTTTCAACGCGAATAGCGCGAATGAGCGAATGTCGCGTATGTTTTAAAAAATTCGCGCCATTTGCCAATTCGCGGCATTCGCGTTAAAAAAGAGTATTCATGGCAGCCACTACCACCGCGTCTTCAAAACGTTCCATCGGCTTCCTGTTCGGCATGAGCCTGCTGATGCTGGGCGCGAACGTCGTCTGGGTATCGTACAACAGCGTTCTGCTGCCCACGCTGGTGGAAGGGGTGATCACGGAGGGCAAGGGGCTGGCAGTTGGCTTGATCGGCTTCTTCGGCTCGTTGCTCGCCAACTTGGTCAGCATCCTGGCCGGCATCGTCAGCGACCACACGACAAGCAAATGGGGCAGGCGCACCCCGGCCATCCTGGCCGGCGCGCTGATTTCCCTGCCGCTCATCGGCCTGCCCGCGCTCATCCTGTCGTCAGAATGGAAGGCAAGCCTCCTGCCGATGGCGCTGCCAGTCATCATCCTGAGCTACCTGGGGATGCAGTTCTTCACCAACGTCGGCAACGGTGCCTGGTGGCCGCTGCTGGTGGACGTGGTGCCCGAACACCAGCGCGGCACAGCCTCCGGCATCCAGGGCTTGCTGACCCTGGTCGGCGCGGCGGTCGGCATCCTTGCCATCACCGCCCTCAACCAGAATGGGCAGACCGGATTGGCGCTGTGGCTGACCGGCGGCATATTCGCCCTGACCGGCATTCTCAACGCGCTGGTCATCCGCGGAAAAGACACGCCGGCCGCCCCCTCGGACAGGATCAGCTTGGGGCGGGCCGTGCGCGACATGTTCCGGGTGCGCACGCGCGTCGTCGTCTTCTTCTGGGTGGTGCTGGCTGCCCTGCTAGCGAACATGGGACTCAACAGTATGCAATTCTTCGCCCGCTATTTCTTCGAGGTCTACTTCCCAGCCATCAGCCCGGACGCCGCCTACCGTACGATGGGCGGCATCAGCCTGCTGGTGACCATGCTGGCTGCGGTCGGCTCGGGCATCCTCTCGGACAAGATCGGGCGGCGCGCCTTGATGCTGTGGGCGATGTTCCTGTGCGCGCTCGCCACGCTACTGATGGGATTCACGACCAACTTTATCGTTTTCCTGGTCGTGGCAGCCATCCGCTCGGCCGCCACCGGGCCGATCTTCGCCATCGCCCCCGCGCTGGCCAGCGACCTGGCTCCGAAGGACGAAGCCGGTCAATATATGGCCTACAACAACCTCTCGACCGGCCTCTCCGGCGCACTTGCCGCGCTGATCTTCGGCGTCGTCCTGACGACCCTGACCAAAGGGACGTTCATGGCGCTCTTCGTCATCTCGGCCATCTTGTTTCTGTTTGGCGGCGTCGTGTTCGCTGTCAAAGTGCCGCAGAAGGAACTGGATACCCGCATCAAAGGCGTGAAATAGGACGCGGATTAACGCGGAGGAACGCGGATGATTCTCAGAAAGTCCAAAAAAGTCCGCGTTTATCCGTGCTCGCTTGCACCCGAAGGGGTGTCCGCGTCTCATTCACAAAGGTGCGAAATGAAAACCTGGATTTTCCTCTCCGCCCATTTCGATGATGTCGTCCTCTCGGCCGGCGGACTGGTCTGGGAGCTGACCCGGCGCGGCGAGCGGGTCGAAATCTGGACGATCTGCGCTGGCGATCCTCCCGCCGGCAGGCCGCTGACCGAATACGCCCAACTCCTGCACGGCTTCTGGGACATCGGCGATGACGTGCCGCGCAAACGCAATCTGGAAGACGCGGCCTGCTGCGCCGTGCTGGGCGCGGCCTTCCGCCGCTGCACCGTGCCCGACAACATCTACCGCTACCTGCCCGGCAGCGACGAGCCGATCATCAAAGAGAACGAGGACCAGTTCGAGCCGCTCGAACCGGACGAGGCGTATCTCATCCCGCTGGTGGCGGACTTCATCCGCACGCACCTCCCCGCGATCTGTGAGTTGGTTGCGCCGTTGGGCATTGGCAGCCACCGCGACCACATCCTGACCCGCCGCGCCGCCGAGCAGGCCGGTCTCCCCCTCTGGCACTACGCCGACTACCCATACCTGATCTACGGCGAGCACTCCCTAGCCGATTGGATTCCTGTTGAAGCTGAAACTTTTTCGCTCGAAATCTCTACTGCCGGCTTGAAAGCCTGGCAGGATGGCTTCGCCTGCCAGCGTTCGCAGATCCCATTGCTCTTTGTAGACGAAGACGACATGCGCGCCTCGGTCGAAAGGTATCTCATGAACGGATACGGTTATACCTTGTGGAGGTTCTAGGGGTGATATTCCACTCCAGCCGTTGGACGGCTCCAAATGGATGTACATATTTTACAAACAATTTTTGTTCTGTTGTTCATGGTGCTTTAATCTTCTGGTTCTAGAATAGGGAGGCAAAGGAGTTCGAAATGACCAAGAATCGAGTGATTTACATCCTATTGGTAGTTATGTTGGCTGGAATGTCAGCGGTATCCGGCGCGGCGGTAGGCGGGATCGTCGTCTACCGGAGCATGAGCCAGGTCCAGGCGGCCAGCCTGATGAATCCCACGCCAGCGGCCCAGACCGTCCAGGCTAACAACAATCAGCAAACTCTCGTCGTCAACACCACCGACATCGAGACCACCATTACCCAGGCAGTGCAGACAGTTGGCCCGGCAGTGGTGACCGTGGTCGGCACCATCCCTGGGCAGGTGACTATCTTCGGGCCGACCGGCGACCAGACGGTGAGCGGCAGCGGCGTCTTCATTTCCGACAAAGGTTACGTCCTCACCAATAACCATGTCGTGGAAGGGGCGAAGGACCTGACAATCGTCCTTTCCGATGGCACTGAGGAGAAGGCGACGCTCGTAGGCACCGATCAGTATTCTGACATCGCCGTATTGAAGACGGAAGGGAAGGTGCCCGCCGTGGCGACCCTGGGCAACTCTGACGTGCTGAAACCCGGCGAGACAGTGATCGCCATCGGCTCACCGCTAGGCGATTTCAAGAATACGGTGACGGTGGGCGTGGTCAGCGCGACCGGGCGATCCATTAACACCGGGCAGGGTTACCAGATCGAAGACCTGATCCAGACGGACGCGGCCATCAACCAGGGCAACTCTGGCGGCCCGCTGGTCAACCTAGCCGGGGAAGTGGTCGCCATCAACACCCTGATCGTGCGCAACAGCGGAAGCGGCGTGGTGGCAGAGGGTCTGGGCTTTGCCATCCCGGTCAACACGGCGCAGGCCGTGGCGGCGCAGATCATCCAGAATGGCTACATCTCGCGGCCCTACATGGGCATCAGTTTTCAGGCCATCACGCCAGAGATCGCCGCAGCTTATAACTTACCGGCGCAATGGGGCGTTTACATTACCAAAGTTGCCGCCAACAGCCCGGCCGGCCGGGCCAACTTGCAGCGAGGCGACATCATCACCCGCATTGGCGACGTTTCGCTGGACGAGACCCATTCCTACATCAACACGCTGTTCTCCTATAAGCCAGGCGACCAGGTGACGGTGGCGTACGTTCGGAACGGCAAGACACAGCAGGCGCAGGTCACGCTGGGCGAATCGAACTCTGGTTCGTAGCCGCTCAGGAGAGCACAGGGACAATCGCTCAACCAGAAGTGCGCACGCGAAGGTTGTCAGGGATTTGAGGCAGGCGACTCCGCTCACTGCGCTGTCGAAAAGGTTAGCCCCAGCCACGGCAGCTGAGCCGCTCATCGAAGAGAATAAGGATCTGTTCAAGCCGTTCGAACTGGACAAGGTGTCTCTCTCCCGCCTGTGACGAACTTCATTCTCCTGGAACCTGCGAACTGGTCGCCCCGTTGGCAATCAGCTCGCACCATGATCGCGTCCTGGCACACCACACTGCCGAGCCGACCGGTCCCCCCCTCTGGCATTACGCCGATTACCCATACCTGGTCTACAGCGAGCACACTTTGACCAACTGGCTCCCCGCCAACGCCGAGGCCTTCTCGCTGGAGATTTCCCCTTCCGGCCTGAAGGCCTGACAGGACGGGTTCGCCTGTCACCGCTTGCAGATTTTCCTCCTCTGCGTGAACGAAAAAGACGTATACGCCTCGATTGGAAGATATTTTAGGGGCGAGTACAGTTCTAC
>Ga0163210_1000680_pt1 | contig 14414 bp, 14 predicted proteins | sample Kivu_220m_FD_113536 | JGI IMG/M metagenome (GOLD analysis project Ga0163210, IMG submission 113536) | Freshwater microbial communities from Lake Kivu, Western Province, Rwanda to study Microbial Dark Matter (Phase II) - Kivu_220m | ecosystem: Environmental > Aquatic > Freshwater > Lake ...
ACATTGAGCCTGAGCATGCCCTGAGCTTGACGCAGGGAAATGTGAACGCTCATTATGAAAATTATATAATTTCCTTTGAAGGAGATAAATATGCACAATCACAAATTCTTCTGGCTTGCTATTCTGTTCATTCTGTATCTGCCGCTGGGTCTGTATGCTTGGACTGACTGGCAGACCATTGCCACAAAACACTTTACGATATTTTACAAGCAAGGCTGGGAGGTGGAAGCTGCCAACGTGTTGCAGACGATGGAACTGAACCGTCCCTATGTGGAGAAGCTGATTGGCAACCACAAGACGGGCGTTCCCATTACACTGGAAGACCTCGGTAATATCACAAATGGCTACACCGACCCATTCAGCACGAAAATCGGGCTGTTCACCTATCCGCCCATGGGCGATGAACTGGCTCTGAGTGAGGATTGGTGGCAACTGGTCGGGGTGCACGAGTATATCCACATGTTGCAGATGACAGAGGAATCGGATGTGCCCATGCTGCTCAGGATTGGTTTTTCCAATTTCCTTTATCCTCTCATTTGGCAGCCCGGCTGGCTGTCCGAGGGCATCACGGTGTATGGCGAGTCCCAGTTCAGCCCTTATACCGGCAGATTGAATGGCGGCACCTACAATGCCATGATTGCCTCCCTGGCAAAGGAAAACAAGCTGCCTTCCCTCACGAAAGCCAGCTACAACAGTCTGGACACGCCGGTGGAGAACTGGTATGTGTTCGGCGCCAGTTTCTTTGATTATCTAATGAAGACTTATGGAGAAGATAAGTTTGCACATTTCAATCAATTACGCGGCAGCTCACTGTTTTCCTATGTCAACGGGATGTTTCCCGGATTGGGTCTGGACCGGCATAGCAACATGGTATATGGAAAGAGCCTTTCCGCTCTTTGGAAAGAGTGGCTGGACAGCCAGGCAGCCAGCGCACAATCCTACCGCTTGCCGTCCCATGCCCTGACTTCAGACGGATGGAGCAAGGCTCATCTGCAGTTGTATAATGGGGAATTATATTATACGGCAAGCAGTTATGAGCACACTGGTCCGTATGGTGGCTTTCAGTTTTACCAATTGAAAAAACACAATCCTGACAACGGTGAAGATGCGGTCATACTCACCCAAGCTATGGAATTCCCGGCTGGTTATGCCTTTAGTGGAAACAAGATATTCTATACGCGTCAGGAGATAGGAGCGGGCTTTGCCAATAATGCCTTTGATGGCTGGGGCGGCAAAACCGAGTTGTGGCAATGTGACCTGACCGGCACAAACGCCAAAAAGCTCTATCAGGGCAATTTCCGGGCTTTTTGTGCGCTGGATGCAGACACGGTAGTGCTGTCGGAAGATGATCTGCTGCATCGCAACTCTGCCCTGGTCAGGCTGGAGCTGCCTTCCGGAAAACGAACAGAATTGCTCCGAACGGATTATCTGATTGGCAGAATCGTGCCGGTGGGGGAGAAGCTCTATCTAACCGCCAGGTTTTATTGGAAAAACAATAGCGTCTTTATGTGGGAACCTGGTGCCAAGTCATTGGTGCATATAGTGGATACGCCTTATCTGGAGGATGTGGTCAGTGCGGATTCGCTCTCGCTTATCTATCTGGCTAATTATGGCAAACAGGTCAAATGTTACCGTTTATGGCTGCACAAAGGCGTCACGGAAGAATTCACCGGCTCTTCGGATATCCGCAGCCTGGTGGAGGACAGGCAGCGTAATGCCTTGTTTTGCATTAGTTTGGATAGCAGGGGCTATAATCTCTATCAGTTGGAAAACAAGAGCCAAGTGTTCAATCTACCTGCCGATGCGTATCCTGAGCCACCCTATCCGATGCTCAGTAAAGGGGAAATGCCAGTCTTTGCTCAGGAAGCAGTAACCAAAGGAACCTATTGGGCTAATCTGAAGCATCTGGCTGTGCCCCGCTATCTGCATATCCCGATTGTGCAGGTGGTCGGCGATAGTGTGGCAGTGGGTTTGAGTCTGACCGGCACTGATGTGGTGGGGGATTTCCCTGGTTGGGACTTGACCGTTCTACGGGATTTCAAACGTGATAAAACCTTTTATGAAATAAATTTGACCAATAACTTTCTGCGACCGCTCAAGCATACTTTCTTTTACTCCAATCTGGATGAGCAGACATTGGGCAATACCCTCTTTCTGAATCTCTATGCCAGGGTCAATTACGGGTTGAATGGCGTGCAGGGCGGATTGGACTTCACCACCAAGAATGACTATGCCCGCAAGATATGGAAGCCATTTACCGATTTCAGTTGCAGTTGGGAGGGAGGCAACCTCTTCATACACCAGAGCCTGCTATATGAGAATAAGCGGTTCCTGCCATCCGACCGCAACCGGATGGGCTGGCAGGGATGGTATCTGCTGAAGCAGCGAATGCCCCTGACCTCGGAACTGCGCAGCCAGGTGCTCATGGCAGTGGATGCCAAGGCGGAAAGAGATGAGGTATTTGGCAGGCTAAAGGGCTATACGACAGATTTTTCCGCCAATCAGGGCGCCACGCTGCAGGCAAGCTGGTACAAGCCAATTCTCCGGGTCAGGGAAGGTCTTTGGAACCCGCAAATCTATATGGAAGATATCAGTGCCGGGGTCTTTGGTGCTGCGGGGTTGCCTTTGGAGGAGTTTGAAAGAGATGCCCAATTGGCTGGGGGAGTGGAACTTATCGCTGAGATGGGCACGCTGTTCATGGCAAAGACCTATTGTGGTATCCGCTGCAGCCTGAATCGGGATGGGAAGGGCTTGGTGCAGCTGGTGGTGAATACGGATTACTGATTGGTCAGCGGTTTTGCGGTTGACAAAAACCGCCTGTTGAGGAAACTTGAAAAAATTGATTATATGATGGAGGATAGATGAAATACCGTGTGCTGGCTATCAATCCCGGTTCCACTTCCACCAAGATTGCCGTCTATGACGACATGACACCGGTCTTTGAGGTGACCCTCAGGCATGACCCGGCAGAACTGGACAAATACGGTGGCATCATTGAGCAGTATGCCTTCCGTGAACATCTGGTGCTGGAAGCCATGAAAGAACACAATGTCGCTCCGGAAACACTGGAAGCCGTGGTGGGCAGAGGCGGTCTGGTGCGTTCCGTGGGCGGCGGCACCTGGAAGATTTGCGCCAATATGCTGCGTGACCTGAAAGACCCCGGTCTGTGGGGCAGGATTCACGCTTCCAACCTCGGCGCATTTATTGCCGATGCCATTTCCAGGGAACTGCATATCCCCGGCTTTATCGTGGACCCGGTGGTCGTGGATGAGTTTGAGGATATCGCCCGCATCTCCGGCATTCCGGAAATTACCAGAAAGTCATTGTTTCATGCCCTGAACATCAGATACATTGCCAGGCTGCTTGCCAAACAACTGAACAAGGACTTTAACCAGACCAATATGATTGCCGTCCACATGGGAGGCGGCATCTCCGTGGCAGCTATTAAAAACGGCAGAGTCGTGGATGTCAATAATGCCCTGTTGGGGATGGGACCCTTTTCGCCGCAGCGCTGTGGCGCCCTACCCATTGGCGATTTGCTGGACATGGCTTATTCCGGCAAATACACGCTGAAGGAATTGCAGGGCAAGCTTTCCAAGACCGGCGGCTTCATGGCGTATCTGGGCACGGACAGCGGGATTGAAGTGGAGAAGAGGATTGAGGCGGGCGACACATATGCCGCCCTCATCATGGATGCCATGTGCTATCAGGTTGCCAAGGAAATAGGTGCCTGTGCCACAGTCCTTTATGGAAAAGTGGATGCCATCTACTTCTCCGGTGGATTGGTCTATAACAAAGCGGCGATGGCTGCGCTCAGCAAACGCGTGGAATTCATTGCGCCCCTCTATTTCTTCCCCGGCGAAAAGGAAATGGAAGCCCTCAGCCAAGGCGGAGTGCGGGTCCTGAAAGGCCTGGAACAGGCTCAGGACTATCCCTATTGAACGGGTAACCCGGAAAGACACGAAATCAGATACTTAACACGCAAGACAGTATCAAGAAACTCATTAGAAACATCATGTTCACTAATGGATTAGACCGCAGCAACCGTTTGGCCTGGGGTCTGATCCCTTTGTTATTAATGACCTGGAGCCTGTTGTCCGCTGCCGCCCAGTGGACCATCCTGGTTTATATGGCAGCCGATAACGGGCTCAGCGAATTTGCCCGCCAAGACATCAACGAGATGGAAAGCACCGTCCTCCCCGCCGGAACGCAGGTCATTGTGCAGGTGGACTTTAGTGAGCTGACCACCCCGTCCGGCTGCTACCGCTACAAAATCCGGCACGATACCACAGACGACATCAATTCCCAGCCATTGGCAAACCTGGGCGAAATCAACAGCGGGGATTGGCATAATCTGAGAAGCTTTGTTCAGTGGGGTTTTCAGCATTATCCCGCCACTCACAAAGCCCTGGTCATCTGGTCGCATGCCGATAGCTGGTACAAGGACTCGCAGACCAAATGGCTGTGCCCGGACAATGACTCCCAGAGCCTCATGAGCGTCTCGGACGGCGATTTGCGCAATGCCCTGGCTGGCAGCCCGAAATTGGATATCCTGCTTCTGGATGCTTGCAGCCTGCAATCGGTGGAAGTGGTCAGCGAAGTGGCTGATAAGGCGGATTATGTCATCGCCTCCGAGGATGTGGTGCCCGCCTATGGTTTTCCCTATCTGGACATCCTGCCGGTCTGGACCGGGACGGCAGCCAATATCGCAGCGCAGATACCCGAACTCTATGTCAATTCCTACGTTGCCTATGGCAGCCAAAATCCCTGTCCCTGCGCCGTCCGGGTCAGTTGCAGCACCCTTGACACCGCCAATTGGGACGCCGTAAAGACTGCCCTGAGGAGTTTTTGGTCCTTCCATTACAGCAGTGCTGACCAGATTCTGGCTATCCGCAACCAATGCTACAATCTGAACACCTACAATGCGGAAATCGACCTGACCGAACTGCTGAATCGCTTGGCGGCGGCAGAAACAGACCCCAATATCCTGGCCGGCACGCTGGCACTTCAGGATGCTATCAACGCCTGCCTCGTCAGCAAAGCCGCCATTGAATATCCCGTTGACCTCGGCGCCCTGACCATCTGGTATCCCTTTGAGACCAATACTTTTAACAATTTCTGGCGACGCTATCTGAATCTGAATATCGCCCCCGGCGGCTGGACCCACTTTCTCTCGCACAGCCTGGGAGCGGATCTGGACCAGCCTCCCCAACCCCAAATCCTGAGCGCCAGAGTTCTCTGCAACCGCCTCAAAGTGCAGTATAAAATAGGCTTGTCCCCTCAAATCCAAAGGTATTATCTGAGGTTTGTGCCCGACGACCAGGACACGGCTGGCAACGATTGGCTGAGCGAGTATGCCCTTTACACGCCCTCCACCCAAACCGGCGCCTTTGACCTGGGAGAGATATCCTGCAATGGCTGGCTCTATCTGAAGACCCTGGATAACTACTACCATGAGTCCGTGCCTGATTCCATCTATGTCCGATATCCTGCGCCCCAGCCGGAACTGGTGGTCTATCCCAATCCCGTCAAAGGCGGGCAATTAGCCCGGCTCAGTTGGTGGTTGCCAGCTGCCAGCCAGAAAGCAAGACAAGCAGATTACCAGCTCCGTATCTATGATATAAGCGGAAAACTGGTAAGGAGTTACGATTATTCCAATCAGTCTGCTCCGGAAACTGCATTCAGCACCCAAAATCTCACTTCCGGCGTTTACTTCGCTGTCCTGTCCCAGGGAAAAACCCACCTGAAAACCCGCTTTGCCGTTGTAAAATAAAGCGATTAAGCCCTGTTTGAATAACTGTGGACAACCTGTGGATAACCTCATTTATTCATCCCAGCCGCTTTCATATTTTGTTGTTGCATAACCTATTACAAATTGCCAATTATCCACAACCTTTGTGGATAACTGCTCAACTATCCTGTTTTGCAACCCGATAGACCCTCCCTCCGAATATCCGTTCAGCCTGTTCAGGTAAGTGGTCATTGCCCTGACCCATCCCATTTTCTGCCCCGCACCGGCAGTCTATCGTATGTTAAGCGTAACGCTGTTACGCTTAACATACGATAGACTACTTGGATGAAGAGGGAACAGAGCACTTGACAGGAAAGCAGGACGGAAAAACTGGCACAAGTTTGGTAGTAAAAACGGTCAGCAAGGATACAGTAATGGATAAGGAATTAAAGGACAGGGAGTTATACTTTCAGTTGCTCCAACAGGAAGAGGATGACGACATATTTTATGCCGCCACCTTCACCCTGAAAAAGGATGAGAACGGCAATATCCTGCTCTATCCGGACGACCGCTATGTCAAAAAGCAGGCTCAGATACTGAGTCACAGCAATGTGATATTTGAGGGTGAGATACCTGAAATGATGCTGATTGCCGTTTCGCCGGGCCTCAATCCCAAACCACTGCACGATTTGTTGCAACTGCGCATAGACCTGAAATGAGCAATCCAGCCGCTGCCAGACAATTTACTCCGCTCAGCAAGGCGCACTTGACCGAGCTGAAAAAGCTGCGGCAGAAGAAATTCCGTCAACAGGAACGGCTGACCCTGGTAGAGGGCAAAAACCTGATAGAACAGCTTATCAGCAATGGTATCCAGCCGCTGGAACTTATAGTTTCCGAGCATGCTAATTTGGGCGACCTACTCAGCCGGGTGGTTTGTCCGGTCTGGTCGGCAGGAAATGCCGCCCTTAGCATGCTGACAGAGACGGAGACGCCCCAGCAGGTGGTGGGGGTCTATCGCACCGCTCAAAAAGAACTTACGAAATACCAGTTTATCTTATATTTGGATGGCATCCGGGACCCTGGCAATCTGGGCACGATATTCCGCACCACCGCGGCATTTGGTCTGGATGGGATTGTGCTCTCCCCGGATTGCTGCGACATCTTCAATCCAAAGGTCATCCGGGCATCGCTGGGCAGCGTATTCTGGCTGCCCTGCCGGATTGAGGCGGCGAATTGGCTTTCCCAACAAACCGCCGCGAAAATCGGTCTTAAAGCTCAGGCGACACATACGCTCAGGTCAGTTCTGAAGCAGGTCAGTCCTCCCTTTATTCTGGCAATCGGTTCGGAAGGGAGCGGCTTGAATCCGGCGGTGGAACAGGCTTTGGACACGCTGGCAGCCATTCCCATCCGGTCTGAGATGGAGTCGCTCAATGCGGCAGTCACGGCGGGAATCGCCATTTATGAAACCCTGCGGAAGCATTTGTCATTGACATGATAAGGCTCGGCAAATTATTATACCTTTTTGACAAAAGGAGCAACAGGTGAACATCAATCTGCACAAGACCGGCTGGATAGAAGTGATCTGCGGCAGCATGTTCAGCGGGAAGACGGAAGAGCTTATCCGCCGCATTCACCGGGTGGAATATGCCCGCCAGAAAATCCTGGTCGTCAAGCCCGCCATCGATAACCGTTACGACGAGCAGAAAATCGTTTCACATTCGCAATTGCAGGCGCCCTCCATCCCGATTTCCCAGGCGAGTGAGATTTATGAACATCTGACGGATGACACGGAAGTCGTGGCCATCGACGAGGCGCAGTTTTTTGATGAATCGCTGGTGGGCATCTGCAACGATTTGGCTGACCGGGGCATCCGGGTGATTGTGGCAGGGCTGGACCAGGATTACAAGGGCAATCCCTTCGGCTGCATGCCTGCGCTCCTTGCCGTGGCGGAATATGTGACCAAGAGCCTGGCGATTTGCCTCAAATGCGGCAATCCCGCCAACCGCACCCAGCGCACGGTGCATAGCTCCGAACAGATTTTGGTGGGCTCGGGGGAAATCTACGAAGCCCGCTGCCGCAACTGCCACGAGGTGCTGGACTGATGTTTTCCGCTGCCAATTTTGGTTACGCCCTGATGCGGGTGATAGATGGACTGCTCAGCCTGTATGTGCTGCTCATCATCGTCCGGGCGGTGATTTCGTGGTTCAGTCCCAATCCGTATAACGAGCTCTACCGCTGGCTCATCCGGCTCACGGAACCGGTATTGGCGCCCCTGCGCCGGATTATTCCCCTGCAGGGCATAGATATCTCTCCCATCATCGCCATTTTGCTGATAGATTTGGTGCTCAAGCGCCTGCTATTGGGTCTGCTGGGTTCCATCTTTCTACCATAGGAGGTTTTATGGCTTTGCATCCGATTGACATCCGGCATCAGGAATTCAGTTCCGCCTTTGTCGGCTATAGCAAAAAAGAGGTGAAGGCGTTTCTGGAGGAGGTCGCTTCCGAGATTGAGGAACTGACCCGCAAGATGGAACGCGACACCCAGAAACAGCAGCAAATGCATCAGGAAGTGAAACAGGAAGCCATCCACGCTTCGCAGGCGGTGGAAGACCTCAAACGCCGCGAAGAGCTCATCAGCCGCACCCTGGTCTTTGCCGAAAAGACCAAGGCGGATATTATCGCCAACGCCCGCAAGGAAGCCGAGAACATCATTCAGGAAGCCGAGCTCAAAGCCAAACGCGCCATTCATGAAGCCAAACAGTATATGTCCATCCTGGAACATCAATATTTGCAGATGAAGGAACAGAAACGCCAGTTCCTCATGCAGTTCAGAGTGGAGCTGCAGACCTTCATGGAAAAAATCGGCAAGGACCCGCTCCTCTCCAAAGAAAATGAACAACTGCTGGATAAAGAGTTCCATCAGATAAAAAACGATATCGTGCCTCCGCCCGAACCGCAACAGGAAACCGTCAAATAAGATGGACTACCGCTATACGGCTCAATGGATTAGGGATAAACTGCCCGGTCAACCTGAAGTCGGCATCATCACCGGCACGGGGCTGGGGGCTTTGGCGGATATATTACAAGATAGATGGGAGATGCCCTATAAAGAGGTGCCTGGCTTTGCCATCAGCACCGCGCCCTCGCATGCCGGCAAACTGGTTTGGGGAACTGCGGGAGGTAAATCAGTCCTGCTCCTGAACGGCAGATTTCATCTGTATGAAGGCTATTCGGTGGAGCAGGTCGTGTTTCCGGTCAGGGTCATGGCTTGCCTGGGCATCCGCATCCTGATTGTAACCAATGCCTCCGGCTCGCTGAGCAAAGAGCTTAAGCCGGCTCAGATAGTCCTGCTGTCCGACCACATCAACTTCATGGGGGTCAATCCGCTCACCGGAGCCAATGATGACACGCTGGGGGAGAGATTTCCCTCCCTGAACAATCCCTATGCGCCGGTTTTGCGGGAGAAATTCCTGCGTCTGGCAAAAAACAGGGGCATTGAGGTAGGGGAAGGTGTCTATGTCGGGGTTTTGGGTCCCAGCCTGGAAACGAGAGCAGAATGCGCCATGTTTGCAGGTTGGGGCGCTGACCTGGTGGGCATGTCCACCATCCCGGAAGTAATCGTGGCCCGGCATACCGGCATGGATGTGCTCGGCATCTCCGTGGTCACCAATTACAGCAATCTGTTTCATGACCTGGCTCACGAGCAGCAGGATATCCGGCGGAACGCAGCCAAAGCAGCCTCAGACCTGCAAATCCTGCTGACCGGTCTGCTGAAGGAAATGCCCTGATGCAATCCCCTCCGGATCAAACAATTGCACTTTTGGGGTTGACATCAGCAGGAACAAATAAATCCTGTCTTTCTCTGTAAAGACACAATAAAGACTATGAACTGGAGTTTATTATGGCAGCCATACAACTGACGCCTGAAAAGCTCAAATACTACGAAGAGCTTATCCGCAAAGAAATAGAAGATAGCAGGAAGTTCCTGGATAACATCAACCATGACCAGAGCATCGGTGCCCGGGAAAGCTCGGGTGACCTGTCCTCCTATGCGTTTCATCAGGCAGACCAAGGCAGCGACACCAACCTGATGGAACAAAATGTCATGCTGGCGGAGCAGGAACGTGAGAAGATGCGCCTGCTCAATGAAGCGCTGCGCCGGATTTCCGACGGCACCTACGGGGTCTGTGAAAGGTGTGGTGAACTGATTTCTGAAAACCGGTTGGACATTGTGCCCTATGCCCGTTATTGCATTGACTGCAAGTCCAAGGAAGAAGAAAAGAACCGGCACAAGAGATAACCACCAGATGTTCCTGAAAGTCAAACAAACCGACCTGAGTGAGAAGTTCCGCTTCTTCTGGCTGACCATCGTCCTGCTCATCCTGGACCAGCTCACCAAAATCTGGGCCAAGCTCAGCCTGCCTCTGTATGAGTCCAAGCCGGTCATCGGCAAGCTGCTGATGCTCACCCATGTGCAAAATACCGGTGCCGCCTTCAGCATCAGCCTGGGCAGTGCCGCTACGAACCGCATCTTTTTTATCGTGGTCACCTGCCTGGCCATTGTCTTTGTCGTTTATTTGCTGATGAGGTCCTATTCCAAATTGCAGCGCATCAGCCTGTGCCTGATTTTGGCAGGTGCGATTGGCAATCTTATCGACCGCATCATCTACGGCTTTGTGACTGATTTCATCGATGCCGATTTCCCCAATTTTCTCATGGAGCGCTGGCCGGTCTTTAACGTGGCGGACAGTTGCATCGTGATTGCCATCGGACTCTTGATTCTCGATATGTTTATCAATAAACTGCCTGAAGAGACCAAAAGCTCTTCCGGCGAACAACCACCCCTCTTATAAAAGCGTTGGAGAAGTCCATGCGAATTGTTTTCTGCCTTTTGGCATTGCTGCTGACGGCTGGTCTGGCTTTCGGGCTGACCATTCCTGACATCCAATACACCACCGTTGCCGGGGACGGCACATATCCTTCTCCTTATGTAGGACAAAGCGTCACGGTGCAGGGAATCGTTACTGGTAAGGGCTATGGTGCGATTACCACCCATCCCTTTGCCAAGTATTTCATCCAGGACCCGGGCGGCAGCGCCTGGAGCGGCATCTATGTCTATGACTGGGCTCATGCTCCCAATGTGGGCGATAAAATCCAGGTAACCGGCACCGTTGCCGAAAACGCCGGATTTACCCGCCTGGAATCGCTGACAGCCTACAGCGTCATCAGCACCAGCAATACAGTGCCAACCCCCGTAGATATCTCCACCGGCGACCTTGCCGCCGGCTCTGCCACTGCGGAGCAGTATGAAGGCGTCCTGGTAAAAATCCAGGCTGCCAATGTCACCGCCTTGCCCAACGCCAATCAGGAATTTTATGTCAGTGACGGCAGCGGCGCCTGCCAGATAGACAATGGCTTCTACAACGCCAATCATACCTGGAGCAGCATCACCCTGGGGCAGACCTGGCTGGAAATCACCGGAGTCGTGGATTATGCCGGCAGTGCCTATGGCTTGAACCCACGCGGCGGCACCGATATGCTGCAGGATGTGCTTTCCGCCACCCTCATCCTGCCTGTTCTGAACAAACCCAAGGGCGTCACCGCCAGTGTGGAACTGCGCACCACCCGGCTGAACAGCACCTGGGGCGTGCACAGCTACGAATTCAAAATGGTCTTCAATCACCAGCTCGTCCGCTTCGAAGGATTGGATACGGAGGGGACGCTGTCCCTCGGTCCGGAGCCCACCTACACATTATCCGCCAATCAGGACACGGTCACGGTCGCCTATGCCAATACAGCCGATGTGCTCAGTTCGGCCGGGGAAGCCGTCCTGCTCAAACTGCTGTTTAAAACAGTCGGTTATGGCAATGCCATCCTGGACCTGAAAACCTTCAAATATAACAATACTGCCATGACTGCCCTGACCGATGGCAGGATAGATATCCTCGTGCCTGCCAATACTGCCTGGCTTGCCATCGGCAAAGGCGGCAGCACCAAAAATATCTTCAATCCCTGGCTCAATGAGACCATCCGGATTGAATACGGCTGCCATGTGGAAAACGGAGCCGTGAACGGCAAGGTCATCGTCCGCATCTATGATGTGCAGGGCAGGCTGGTGGCGACCCTGAGAAATCAGAATGTCACCGCTGCCAACGGCATTGAAGCCCTGGAATGGAACGGACGCGACCGCAACCGCAATCTGCTGCCCCTCGGCGTCTATTATTGTCATGTGGAAATCATCGACCGCGTCACCGGCAAATCCGCCACAGTCACGCAGCCCATCGTGGTGGCTGCCAATCTGAAATAAAAGGGAGGCGAGGTGAACCTGAAACACGCTCTTGTCATCATCCTGCTGGTCCTCAGTTGCAGTTTCGTCCATGCCATCTTTAATGATTACCAGCCTTCCGCCCGCGCCAGGGCGATGGGCAATGCCTTCACGGCGGTCGCGGACGACCCCACCGGCATCTTCTATAATCCTGCCGGACTGTGCGTAACCCCTCTCAGCGCGGAAATCGGCTTTGCCCAATTATACAATCAGCCCTTCACCGAACTGAAGACCGGCAGTTTCGCCTATCCTCTGCCGGCAAAACTGGGTGCGCTCGGACTGGGCATCCAGATGTTTGATGTGGACTATGAGGACTATGCCCTGATGTCCGAACAGCAGCTCAGTCTGGCTTATGGCTATACCCTGCTCAACGATGTGCATTCCACCATCCATGTCGGGTGTTCCGCCACCTACTACGCTTTGGCGATGGATGGCTATGACAGCGATACCGCCTATGGCATCAATCTCGGCGCTCTGGCCATCCTCCACGAACGCACCCGCTTCGGCTTCAGCGTCCAAAACCTGAACCAGCCCGTGATGGGTGCTGATAATGCCCACAGCCTGCCCCGCAAACTCGCCATGGGCGTGGCTTACATGCCCTACGACGGCGTCATCACCAGCGTGGAACTGAAAAAGGACTTTGCCCAGGACACCGAGTTCATGGGCGGCGTGGAAGTGAAACTCCTGGACCCCCTCTATATCAGAGCCGGCGTCCACCAAAATCCCGCCACCTGGTCCGGCGGCATCGGCATTAAAATGATCGGCGTCAACCTTGATTATTCCTACACCCGCCCTTCCGTCCTGGACGATACCCACTATCTCAATATCGGCTACGAATTCAGGAGGTAACTGACGATGTTTGACAAAACCAAAGAAGGAAAAACCAGCCGCAACTGGCTGATTATCATACCCGCCATCCTCACCATTTGGGAAGAGGTCAAACGCTTCTTCCGCAAACACAGCCACGACCGCTCCACCAAAAACCTGGATATCACCAATGAGCAACTCGGCACCATGGAAAATATGCTCGTGCGCCTGGAAAAACACATCCAGCTCAACCGCGAACACATTGACAACGTCCGCTTCCAATTGATGCTCATCACCCTGATGAACCTCCTGCTCGTCCTGGCTATCTTCCTGAAGCTGTTTATCCTCTCCTGAAGCTGTTTATCCTCTCCTGAAACTGTTTATCCTCTCCTGAAGCCTGTTTATCCTCTCCTGAAGCCTGTTTATCATCTCCTGAAGCTGTTTATCATCTCCTGAAGCTGTTTATCATCTCCTGAAGCTGTTTATTATCTCCTGAAGCTGTTTATTATCTCCTGAAGCCTGTTCAAAGGTATCCACCCTACTGCTCACCTGCATATATCTCACCATGATCAGGGCACGATGACGCACGTTTTGTGCGGCATCATGGTCTGATGGTGATGATATCCTATCAAGCAAGCGTAAGCTACGGAACCAGGAACGTGCCTTGCATAACTCGCAACGCCTCCCTCATATCGTCATCCTGAGCTTGAGCCGAGCCTGTCCCTGCGAAGGCAGGGGTCATCCTGAGCTTGTCGTCATCCTGAGCTTGTCGAAGGATGGAACGCCTCCCAATGTCGCGATTCGACAGGCTCAGCGTGACGCCTGAGTTATTACTCCCCTACACCTAAAACGTCATCCTGAGCTTGTCGTCATCCTGAGCTTGTCGTCATCCTGAGCTTGTCGAAGGATGGAACGCCTCCCTCATGTCGCGCTTCGACAGGCTCAGCGTGACGCCTGAGCCTATCGAAGGACATCTTCATGCCTGCGCAGGCAGGCATCCAGCCTGTTTTCATTTTATAACCGCGCCTACCGTCGCTGAGCCTGGATTCCCGCCTTCGCGGGAATGACTTACCTTGTCATCCTGAGCCTGTCGAAGGACATCGTCATGCCTGCGCAGGCAGGCATCCAGCCTGTTTTCATTTTAGAATCGCGCCTACCGTCGCTGATTCTGGATTCCCGCCTTCGCGGGAATGACTTGAATGCATCATCCTGAGATTTACGTCATCCCAATCTCATAGGTGTCTATCCCATTCTGTGCTTTTCTGTGATTTCTGTGGTTGTCATCTTTCCCATGACCAGGACATGTCAGACAGACTGGTTCCGGGACACCCCAGGCTTTGATTAACCCTGCCATATCTTACTGATATCTAAGAAGATGCACGGTAGAAGCACGGATGAACCACGGGTAAACTACCGGTAAGATCCGTAGTTCATCCGTAGTTCTCTGCTGATTGAACCGAGTATCTCCTTAGGGATGCCTTGGAAATGAACAAGGAATAGGTTGGGTGATAAATCGGTGAAAACAATTGCCTTACCCATCCAGTATATAACC
>Ga0163210_1000681_pt1 | contig 14405 bp, 11 predicted proteins | sample Kivu_220m_FD_113536 | JGI IMG/M metagenome (GOLD analysis project Ga0163210, IMG submission 113536) | Freshwater microbial communities from Lake Kivu, Western Province, Rwanda to study Microbial Dark Matter (Phase II) - Kivu_220m | ecosystem: Environmental > Aquatic > Freshwater > Lake ...
ATCACAGACCGTTCGCTCGAGGGAAAAGGTCCCGATATCATTCCCGTGGGGTGATTTCAACATGATTGATCCCAGCCGGTATAATTTGCGGTTCACGAAATACACTTTCACCCCCATCGTCTTCAAAGAGGTCGCATTATATCCCGAAGGAACCGTGACAGAGTAGCAGAGCGGCGTCCGGTCCGTCAGATCGAGCAGGAAAGCGGCTGTCTCATGGGAGAAAAGCGCCCCCTTATATTTGGCCTGAATGACAACCATTTCGTCGACCATATATCCAGTAGCCGAATAGGCTCCTCTGGAGATACGCTGAAACTCCCCTTTCTTCTCCAGAACGGAAAGGTATGTTCTCGGAATCCCATGTTTGGACAGATCAGAGGTTAATAGTAGTCCGTTCTGATCTTTTAAGATATCTCGAAGCTTGCCCATTGGATTAGCTTTATCTTTTACAACCATGCTTATATTATATTCTAAATAAGCATAATTGCAAATAGGCAGTATTCAATAACTTTTAGACTTTTGGGAATCTGAACCTAACTATCAATAAAAAGCCTTCGTTTCTAAAAGTGTGTAATGCTAATTGTGAACTCAGTAGCAAGTATTCGGCCACAATTCCCTGATCTTGCCTGCCATACCGATCCCGGTTTTCTATGTGCTCCCTCATCGAGATGAATTCCATTATTGGTGTGAGAATGAATAACCTTGTCAGCAATAAAACTCAATCCATGAAATTTCGGGGTTTAATTCCGAATATTCACAATACTTCTAGAGTCATAACTTGACCAGCATACTCGTCGCCACCAACCCTGATCTAAGGGTTGAAGACTGCTCGATGGAAAAGAAAATATTGTTCAGCCTATTTTCCGAAAACTCGTCTTGAGCGCTGGGTACAACTCCCCATAGAGCGCATACGATTGACGATAGATATCTGCCTGGTCTTTATCAGGCTCGCAGCTTCCGGTAACTTTCACCGTCTCCCTGCATGCAGTAGGCACATCCATCCATGCTCCCGCACCCACACCCGCCAGGAGCGCGGCGCCGTAAGCTGCTCCCTCGGTCGTATTCACCGTGACCAGTTCCGCTTCCAGCACGGATGTCAGGATCTGCCGCCAGAGCGAACTCTTCGTCCCGCCACCCGAGGCGCGCACCTGGGTGATCTTCCCCAGCCCCGAATCCTGGATCAACATAAAGCTGTCTTTCAATCCGAACGCCACCCCTTCCAACACGGCGCGCGTCATGTGCCCGCGTGTGTGGCGCATGGTCAGACCAATGAAAGCCCCGCGCGCCAGCGGATCGGGATGGGGGGTGCGCTCGCCACTCAGGTACGGGAGGAACTGCAAGCCTTCACTTCCAGCGAGGATAGGGTCGGCTTCTTTCAGCAGGGTATCAAAACTAATACCCGGGGCCAGGGTATCCCGGTACCACTGCAGGCTGCCAGCTGCTGAGAGCATCACGCCCATGAAATGCCACATCCCCGGCACGGCATGGCAGAAGGCATGCAGTCTCCCTTCCGGTTCGATCAAGGCGGAAGGCGTGGTTGCAAAGACCACGCCGCTCGTGCCCACCGTCAGCCCGACAATACCCGCTTCCACCGCTCCCACCCCCACTCCCCCTGCAGCCTGATCACCACCACCCGCTGCCACGTGTGTGCCGGGCTTCAACCCGGTGATCGCGGCTGCTTCGGCGTTCACCTGCCCGGTGAACTGCGGTCCTTCAAAAGTCGGCGGCATCCAGGAGCGCGGGATCTCCAGCGCTGCAAGTAACTCATCAGACCAGTCCCGCTGCTTCAAATCGAAGAGCACCGTACCGGCGCCATCCGCCTTGTCCATGGCATACTCCCCCGTCAGGCGATAGCGGACGTAATCCTTGGGGAGCAAAACATGCCTGACACGGGAGAATATCTCCGTTTCATTCTCCTTCACCCATAAGATCTTCGGTGCTGTGAAGCCGGTCAATGCCACATTGCCGGTGATCTGTATGAATTTCTCTTTGCCAACACGGGAGTGGATCTCGTCACACTGCGCCTGGGTGCGCCCATCATTCCACAAAATGGCGGGACGCAGTACCTGCCCAGCGTCATCCAGCAGGACCAGCCCGTGCATCTGCCCAGTCAGGCCGATGGCAGAGATGGCATCTCCGCCAATACCCGCTTTTTCCAGGGCAGCATGAATGCTGGCAGTGACTGCCTGCCACCACTCGTTCGGATCCTGCTCTGACCATAGTGGCTTGGGGGTCTGAAGCGTGTGAGCATGATATGCGGTCGCAAGGACCTCGCCCTTTTCATCGATCAGCAGGGCTTTGCTGGCGGTCGTGGAGACATCGATGCCCAGGAAAACAGCCATGGTTACCTCAACCCCAACTGCTCAACGAGTCCTTGTACAGCGCTTTCATTTTCAGGTCGGGCAGGTATATGGAAGAGCTGCCAGGTTTCAACGTGCTGGATCGAGTCGCCTGGTTGAAGCTCTTGCAGAGGGCCAAGGGTCTCAAGCTCCATAAATTGAGCGTTGCAATAACATTCACTTGAACAGCCAAAATCCGGATAGACTGCCTGCGGGTTATACCCGGCATATTTCACAAACAGGGTCTCCTCCAACCAGTACGCCAGCCAGCCGACCGGATTGGCAAAGCCAACTTTGAAGGGGGATTCCATCGCTGCATTTACCATCAGGTACTGTCGACCCAACTGGATATTTCGATTCCCCAGGTCTGTATAGGGCCAGAGGACAAGGTTCCGGTTGGGAAGGAACCCCGTGTCCGCATCGTTCATCGGCAGGATCGCTACCCCTCCCGTCCGGAGCTGGGTGATCGCCCAGGGGGCATACCTGACCGGAGCTGAACCGCAGTTCTTCAGTTGATGGGTGATGATCACTTTCGGGCTTTGATCAGGAAGCTCTACCTGGATGGTCTTCTCGATCTCGGTGTCCACTTCGGTTGGTTTGGTGATCTTGAGCCCATTTTCGATCGGCAATATCTCGACAGGACGATCATCGAGACCATAAGAAAGGATGGCGTCTTCCGGTGACAGCCACAGGCGGTGTCCGCCGTAAAAGGCATACGTTTTTCCATCCGGGCGGAGGGTCACAACATCGGGTAGTTCTGCCAGTAGGTTCGGACCGCCGTCCAGTTTCAAGCTGAGAATGCGTGGTCCAATGGACCGGGTGATCTCCAGGCGTAGTCTTTCGTTCTCCAGGGGGATGCAGTCCAGGTTCATATCAATCGCGCACGCCGAGCAACAGGTCGATCGTCAGTTGGTCCAGACGCTCGTACTGCAAGCCGCGCTTACTGTTGGCAGCGCGGTCGAACAACTGCGCCTTGAGGGTAGCCACCTTCTCCGGGCTGTATTTTCCGAAAAATGAAGCCATGCTGCCATCATCGGCATGGATCTCCGCCAGCAATGCCTGGATCTCTTTATCAGCATTGAACTGCGCAGCTTTCTCCTTCAGAATGAGGTAGGTGCGCATGCAGCCACGGGCGAAGTCCTTCACTCCCTCGTAATCCTCGGTACGGTAGGCATGAGCATCGAAGTGACGCGAGCCCTGATAGCCAACATCCTCAAGGAACTTGACCAGGAAGAAGGCTGCCTTGAGGTCGCGCGAGCCGAAGCGCAAATCCTGGTCGTAGCGCCCGGGGTACTGGTCGTTCAGGTCAATGTGGAAGAGCTTGCCCGCCTCCCAGGCCTGCGCTACGCCATGCATGAAGTTGAGACCGGCCATTTGCTCGTGCGCCACCTCGGGATTGACGCCCACCATTTCAGAATGGTCGAGGGTGGCGATGAAGGCCAGCATGTGACCAGTGGTCGGGTTGTAGATATCTGCGCGCGGTTCGTTGGGCTTGGCTTCCAGGGCGAGCTTCAGATCGTATTTTTTATCCAGCACGTACTCGCACAGGAAGTTCATGGCTTCCCGGTTGCGCTTGATCGCGTCGACCGGGTTTTTGCTGGCATCCGTCTCGGTGCCTTCGCGGCCGCCCCAGAAGACATACACCTTGGCGCCAAATTCAACACCCAGGTCTATGGCGTTCATCGTCTTTTGCAGAGCAAAGGCACGCACGCGCGGGTCGTTTGCCGTGAAGGCGCCATCTTTGAAGACTGGGTCGCTAAACAGATTGGTAGTGGCCATCGGGACCTTGAGCCCGGTCTCGTCGAGTGCCTTGCGGAATTCCTTCTTGATCCGGTCTGCTTCGGCGGGCGTGGCATCGATCGGGATCAGGTCGTTGTCGTGGAAGTTGACCCCGTAGGCACCGACCTCACCCAGTAAACGGACAAGTTCCGCCGGGGTCTTCGGCTCACGCACCGGCCCGCCGAACGGGTCGCGACCTGTTGAACCGACTGTCCATAAGCCAAAGGTGAATTTGTATTCCGGTTTAGGAGAAAAATTTATCATTTTCGACTCCTCGTGGATTGGTTTTGAGATGTAGCATACTTCGCATGCAAAGGAACATGTTCGTTAAAACTTACTATATGACTCGCTCATCTTGCGATACTCGATGAAAGGCTCATTGATTAATTTCGCAGATAGCATGATCTGGCAGGCTTCTTCAAGCGTGGATGACCAGAAGAAGGCTTCATCGAGGGTCTGCCCGGTGGAAAAGCTGCCGTGGCCGCGCAGCATGATGATCTTGTAGTTTTGCAGGGCCTCGGCAACCTTGTTCGCCATCTGCGGGGTGCCGGAGGCAAACTCTTCGGTTATCACCGGGATCTTCTTGAGCAGGTAGGAGGCTTCGTTGTCGATCGGAACAATCACGTCGCGTGAAAGCGAAAAAGCAATGGCGGTGCGGGGGTGGCAGTGACAGATCGCCAGCGCAGGCGTTTGCTGGTAAACCGTGCGGTGCACCAACAACTCGGTCGAGGCCAGCGCCACGCCGCTGTCATTCTTGTCGATACGGGTCTCGATCAGGTCATGCGGCTTGAGCGCCCCCAGCATGGCGCCGCGCCGCTTGATGATGACTTTGTCGCCCAGGCGGATGCTTAAGTTGCCGCCATGTGAGCTGATCATGTTCTGCCCATACAGGTCACGACCGATCTCGCGGAACATCTCATAAATGCGTTCGTCAATCATGGCTATAACTCCTGTAATTCCAATTCGGCCAGTTTCTTCGGAGTAGGAACACCGTTGGAATCCCAACCGCGCGCACGATAATACTCCTTGAGCATCGGCTCCAGTTGGACCACCCACCCTTTGGTGGGACCGTCAGGGGCAGGTTCGTGAAGAAGGCGAGTCGGCAGGGTGTCATCCTTGCAAGTGAACCCCTCTCGTAGGTTGTACATGCGTTCCAGGTTCCAGACCCGTTCGCCGACACGGATCATGTCTCCGGTAGCATACGGGATGCCGGTGACTGCTGTTAACGTCCGGGCGAAGTATTCGTCCGCCACGCCCATGCTCGCAAACTTGCACAATACAAGCGAATCGATCGCCGCACTCGAATTTTGGTTCAGGATCACATAGCTGGACTTTCCCTGGACCTGAAACCGGTCGATCAGCTTGGGCAGACCGAGAACTTCCAACCCGAGCATATTACCGCGCATGTGACAGGCACCGCGGTTGGAGGTAGCCAACAACAGCCCCTGTCCCTGCATACCGCGCGGATCGTAAGCGGGCATTTCCAATCCCTTGACCGACATCGACAGTTCCGGCGCGCCGTAAGTGGTAGCGAGACGCCAGCTGCCTTCGGCCATGTCGGCGCCCAGGCCGCGGCGGTAAGCCATGTCTTCCAGGGTGGGAGCAAGCAGGTCCGCCCGGCCAAAGCGCAGGTCAGAATCCACATATCCTCTTTCGCTCAATTCCATGGCACAGCCGATGGTGCTCCCCGCCGAAATGGTATCAAAGCCCAGGTCATTGCACAGGAAATTGGCTTCGATGATCGCTTCCAGGTCCGCGATACCACACTGCGCTCCGAATGCCCAAGTGGTCTGGAATTCGGGGCCTTCCACTTCGCCGGTCTTTTCCGTCTTGCTGATGCGCGTGCAGTGGATCGGACAGGCCCAGCAGGCATCGCTCTTGACCAGGTAGGTCTCGGACAGGGTCTCACCGGAGATGGCTTCTGCGCCTTCGAACATGTTGTGCTGGTGGTTGCGGGTGGCCAGCGCGCCAACATTGTTGACCAGGTTCATCATCACCACCGTGCCGAATTCCGGCAGCGCCTGGCTGGTGAGCGGACTTGCCGCCAGCAGTTTTTTGGTCTCATAGGTCATGAACTTGTATTGTTCCGGATCAGCGACTTCGGTCTTGCCGCTGCCTTCCACCACGATCGCCTTCAAGTTCTTCGACCCCATCACCGCGCCGGGACCACCGCGGGCCAGCGCTCGCTGCCCATCGTTCATGATGGCGGCAATGCGGCTCAGGTTTTCTCCCGCCGGCCCCACGCAAAGCACATTGCGGCGGTTCCTGTCTTGACCCAGCCTGGAAGTCGTTTCGCTCACGTGCAACCCCCATAGATGGCTGGCATCGTGGATTTCCGCTTTTTCATCTTTGATCTCGATATAGACCGGTTTCTCCGCCTTGCCGCGTACGATCAGGACGGCGTACCCCGTGCGCTTGAACTGCATCCCCCAGAAACCGCCGGAATTGGCATCGAGGATCGTTCCGGTCAGTGGACTTTTAGTGCTGACCGAGAAACGGTTGCTGGTCTGGTAGGCGGTGCCGGTCAACGGCCCATTGGTAAAGATGAGCACGTTTTCTGGGGATAGCGGGTCCACGCCGGGACCGACCAGGTCCCAGAGCAGACGCACCCCGAGGCCGCGTCCACCGACGAACAGGCGTGCCATGGTCATGTCCAGCGGATACGTTTTTATCGATCCCGTGGTCAGGTCAATATCGAGAATTTTTTCGTTCCAACCAGTCATTATTCATGTACTCCTATGCTGCTATCCGCCCGCGACGGGTGGAAAGATGCCGATCTGGTCCTGCTCGGACACGCTCTGGTTCAATCCGGTTGCCGGATCCAGTGTCTGACCATTGACCGTTAGGATGACCCGTGGGCGCAGTTTTTCCTCTTCAAAAAGGAAGCGCACCAATCCCGGGTACTCCCGGCAGATGTTTCCCAGCACTTCTTGAATACTCTCGCCCGGGAGGGTTAATTCCTTCTTACCGGAAGCCGTGCGCAGGATGGCATACAACTTGATAAGTGCCATCAGATCAACTAGAAAATATTCTGTTCAATACTGAACGTTGCGCAAATCTTGCGGATTTCGTCTACACTCAATCCGGTGCCGATTTCGCCAATTTGCAGGTTGAGATATTCGTATTTCGCGGCGGTTTCGGCATACTCGACCCGGTCGGCGGCGCGTTTGATGGAAATGTCGGAGCGCGCCATGACGCCATGCTTGGCCCAGATGACGATGCGGTGTTTACGCAGCGCAACAATGTTACCTGCCATCAGGGCGTTGGAACCCGGAATTTCAAACGGGAGAAACCCGATGCCTTCTGGCAGGTTGATGATCGTCTCCGGCTGCCAACGCAACAGATGAGTGTTGAGATAGGCTTCATCCTGATAGCGGGGAATATGGCTGAGGTAGGTAATGTGCAGCGGCTGGGCGTGGACAATGGCGTGGAAATTCGTGCCGGTGGCACACATCTGGTCGTAGTGGACGGCCAGATGCGAGTTGAATTCGCTGGTGATGCGCTCAAAACGGCGGTGATACGAGGTGTAGAGTTTTCCGGTGCGTCCACCTTCATCCACAACGATGCAGGCTAGGTTGGCCGCTGGTTCATCCAAAATTTCGCGCAGACGGCGGCCGGAGCCGCTGACGAGGAAGGTCGCGCCCGCCAGTTCGGGCACGGGCTGGGGCAGTTCGATGTCGCTGATGAGCGGGAAACGGGTGCGCAGTTCGACAGGCCAGCGCAGGCAGACCGAGATGTTACCGGCGGCGCCTTCGCTGGCTTCGATTTCGGCAATGTGGCGTCCGGCTTCGCCAATCATTTTAAGCAGGTCGTCGAGTTCGGGGTAAGGGGCTTCTAACATAATATTCCTTTCTCTCACGGACTCCAAAATCTCCCGATTTTGGAGTTGCCATTCCAACGTCAGGAGATGTTGGAGTCCATTAATTTCAACAATTTCTGATACGCTACGTCCCACCCGGCTGAATGGCCCGGCTGGTAGGTTTCCACGTCAAACGATTTGCGTACCACGGCGCGGGCTTCGGCCAATGAGCCAAGTTGCCCAAGCGCGATGGCCTGCGTCAGCACGTTGCCAATCGCCGTGGCTTCGACTGGCCCGGTGACCACCCTCCGCCCGGTGCAATCGGCGGTGAACTGGTTGAGCAGGCGGTTTTTCGTCCCGCCGCCGATGATGTGGATGGGGTCGAGCCGCTGGCTGCTGAGTTCCTCGGTTCGCTCCAGCGTCAGGCGATACTTCAGCGCCAGGCTTTCCAGCGCCACGCGGATGATTTCGCCCTTGGTCTGCGGCACGGGCTGACCGCTTTCGGTGCAGAACTGGCGGATTTTCTCCGGCATCTCGCCCGGGTGAAAGAAATTAACGGCGTCCAGGTCAATCACGGCCATAAAAGGCCGGGCTTCAGCGGCCAAGCGGGTGATTTCGTCGTAACCCAAATCCTCGCCCTGCGCGCGCCAGAAGCGGCGGCATTCCTGCACCGGCCACAGCCCCATGATGTTTTTCGACAGCCGCCAGCCGCCCACGCCGCCTTCGTTGGTGAAATTATAGGCCAGGGCTTTTTTTGTCAACACCGGCTCCTGGACTTCCGCACCCATGATGGACCAGGTGCCGGAACTGAGCCAAGCGAAATCCTCGTTTCCGGCGGGTACGGCAACAACGGCTGAACCGGTATCGTGGCAGGCCGGGAGAACAACTTTTACCTCCCCTGAGCCGGTTTCCGCCGCTACTGCCGGAAGCAAAGTCCCGAGCACGGTGCCCGGCTGCGAAACGGGGCCAAATAATCTGGAGGGGATACCCAAAGCCTCGAGCATATTCTTTGCCCAGTCGTGGATGATAGGGTTGTAGCATTGCGTCGTTGTCGCAATCGTGAATTCGTTGGAAATTTGGCCGCTCAGCCAGTAATTGAACAAATCGGGGACGGTGACGAAGGTGGCTGCCACCTCGAATAGCGGGGATTTCGCCAGCGACATGGCATACAACTGGTAAAGCGTGTTCAACTGCATGAACTGGATGCCTGTGTGGGCAAAAATATCGGCGCGGGGGACAATTTTGAAGGCTTCGTCGGGAATGCCATCGGTGCGGGCATCGCGGTAGTGGTAGGGATTACCGAGCAGCGCGCCGTGTTTGTCCAACAGGGCAAAGTCCACTCCCCAGGTGTCGAAACCGAGGCCAGCGGGGCGCGCCCCCGCTTTGATGGCGGCGGCGATGCCAGCCTTGATTTCGCTCCACAAACGGGGCACGTCCCAGTGCATTCCATCCGGCAGATGCACCGGGCTGTTTGCAAAGCGGTGGACTTCATTGAGGGTCAGTTTGCCTTTTTCAAGCGTGCCAACGATGGCGCGCCCGCTTTCGGCGCCGAGGTCAAGAGCAAGATAATCGGTCATTATTTGACAACGCCCTTTTTCAAAATGAGGTTGGCATACAGCGCCATCTCACTGGTTGCCAGCACAGCGTATGCTTGTTTGGCATGTTCATAAAAAGCAAAGCGCTCCGCGTAATCGAAGTCCTTGAAGTCTTTCTCGTGCTTTTGGATGATTTGTCGATATTCATCCCAAATGACAGGCTGATAGGTGTCGCCTGCCACAACCGCCATCAGTACCACCGGCTTCTCCACGTACTGGTCAAGCGGAAAAAGTTGCAGGATGGCATCCAGCAGGGTGGGGCAGGTCAAGCCATCGGCGCGAATGAGGTGCTGGGCAACACTGGCAGCGGGGAAGTTGCCATCGGCGATGACCAATTCATCGCCGTGACCCATTTCCATCAATATCTTTAGCAATTCCGGTGAGATGACCGGAGGGATTCCTTTGAGCATAAAAACCTTAATACTTGCCGTAAATCGGGCCGAAGTTTGCACAGGCGCGGAAATCTGCTCCCTGCGGATCCATGGCACCGAACATGCCCCAGTCGCTCGGGCGGAACAGGGCTTCTTCAGGCAAGTTGTGCATGGCAACTGGGATGCGCAGAATAGAAGCCAGTGAAACCAGATCCGCACCAATATGACCGTAGCTCAGCGCGCCGTGGTTCGCGCCCCAATTCGCCATGACCGAATAGACGTCACGGAAGGGGACGCTGCCCGTCAGACGCGGGACAAACCAGTGCGTGGGCCAAGTGGGATTGGTACGCTCGTTCAGGGCTTCGTGGACTTCGGCTGGCAGGTCAATCGTCCAGCCTTCGGCAATCTGGAGCACCGGACCAAGTCCCTTGACCAGGTTCAGGCGGCTCATGGTGAAGGGCATCCCGCCTTTGGTCAGGAAAGCCGAGGAAAAACCGCCACCCCGGAAGTATTCATCCATGGCTGGGTGCCACTTGGTGGCTTCGAGACACTTGCCAACTTCGGTTTCACTGATCTCCCAGAAAGGTTTCATGGCGGGCTGGCCGTCTTTTTCCTGCTGTCCGGTGGCATCCAGCGTGGCAGCCCCGGAGTTAATCAGGTGGATGAACCCATTTTCAGCCAGCCCGGTGGGGGAATAGCCGGTAACGCGCTTGACAGCCTCCGGTGACCAGTAGGTGCGCACATCCGCAAAAATCTGGGCGGTATTGGTGAGTAAGTGACCGAACAGCATGTTGACACCGTTCAGGCTGTCGTTCTCGGTGGCAAAGGTATAGGCTTCGCGCAAGCCATTCCAGTCAAATGATGAATTCAAGATGGCTTCCATGAAATCGCCGTTGGGCTTGTGGTCAGTCCACTGGCGCTGACCCTGGAAACCGCCCAGGATGGCATTGTTGCCAAGCGCTTCTTCGCCAAAGCCAAGTTCTTCCAGGCGCGGGTTGCCCACCATGATGTCGCGCGCAATCATCGTCATTTTGATAACGGTTTCCCATTCTGCATCTTTTTCCGCGCGGGTCTTCTGGCGCTCCGCGGGATTGTAGTCTTTGCCTTCTTTACAATTTTCCTTCACCCATTTCAACGCTTTTTCAAACTCACTGGGGTCGTAGACCTGGCGCTCGATCCGGCGTGAAAACTCGCTCATGTCGCAGGTCATGACTTTCATGCCAAGATAACTCTCAAAGAAATTGTGATCCACGATCGAACCAGCAATGCCCATCGAGACGTTGCCAAAAGAAAGGTACGTTTTGCCGCGCAGGATGGCGGCGGCGAGACCTGCACGCGCAAAGCGTAATAATTTTTCCTGAATGTCCGCAGGGATGCTGGTGTCGGTGGAATCCTGCACATCGTGACCATAAATGCTAAAGGTGGGCAAACCTTTCTGGGTATGCCCGGCCAAAACAGCCGCCAGGTACACTGCGCCGGGGCGCTCGGTGCCGTTGAAACCCCAGACCGCCTTGGGCATGAGCGGATCCATATCCATCGTTTCCGAACCATAGCACCAGCAAGGCGTTACAGTGATGGTCAGCCCCACCCCTTCTCGGGCAAATTGTTCGGCGCAGCGGGCCGACTCGGTCAGGCCACCAATGCAGGTCTCGGCGATCGCGCACTGCAACGGGCTGCCATCCGGGTAGCGCAGGTTGGCGCTCAGGAAATCCGCCGTGCGTTTCGCCATGCCCATCGTCTGGCCTTCGAGCGATTCGCGCACGCCCATGCGGCGGCCATCAATGGTGGGGCGAATGCCAATTTTTGGATAAAAAGTTACGTTCTTCATTTGCTACTCCTTCAGGGATGACAAGTGGTGAAGGGATAAACTTCACCAAGGAATCATGCTCTCAAAAACCGATCGGTCAGCCGTCTATGCCAGCGCACATCTTTCCAATTGGCGAATTGCGGCTGGCAGTAATTGTGCGGAGTCCAACCCCACATTTTGAATTCGATGGCATCTTCGACAGACCATTCCGCCCAGTCAAGCAGCCAGTTCCAATCCAAATCGGGGCTGTCGATGTAAAACCAGGATGACCATGATTCGCTGGTGGTCAGCGGCATCCCTTTTTGTTCGGCAAGCGCGGCAAAGGAGGCCAGTTTGCTGCATTGGGCAGCGCGCAGCATGGGTGCAATGGATTTTTGCGCAGCCATACATCGCTGGCTAAATTCAGTGTGAAAATCATTTTGGGTGAAAAAGAACGGCATCCACTCGGCAAAGCGGGTGCGATCGCGCCAGCGGGCATCAATATCGGCGTAGAAGTGAACGTCGAGGCAGTCAAACTGAACGGGGATGTCCAGCCAACGTTCGTCGCCGTGAATAGAGGCGGTAAAACGCAGTTCAGGAAATTCGCGCTGGAGGGCGCTGAATGCGCTGTTCAAATCATTTGCCATGAAATTGATCAGTTCCGCCCCGAAGACCGACCCAACATCTTCATGCTTCTCGCCAGTCCAGGATTGTCCGGTTTCGGTTTTGATGCGATTCAACAAGCCGGGAAGGAAGTAGGGGACTTCGTTGCAGATGTCCACGTATTGCAGGCCTTCAAAGCCAAAGCGCTTTTTCCACTCGCGCAACATCTTGGCCCATAACTCCGCGGCTTCGGGGAAGGTCTGTGGCGCAATTGCTTCTTGCGGGAAGGAATGTTCAAAGGCTTCCTTGGTAAACCACCAGGAACTCAAAGTGTAGTTCAACTGTTTGCATTGAACCAGTTCCATAAAATCAATCAGCCAACGCCCCAGCGGGCCTTCACCGGCTTTGTTCCAGCCCCAGGGCATATAGGGGAGATGCGGGTCATTCCAACGAAAAACAGTTTCCGGCTGAGTCAGGTCGAGAAGTTGGGGCAGGGGGTCAAGCCGCAGGGTATTGTATCCGCGTTCGAGGGCTTCATCCAGCACTTTGGGGTAATTTTCAAACGATTCGGTGGCGGCATGGCGCATCAGGAAAGCCTGATCCCACATGACAATGGTCAGGCGGCGCGGCGAGAGCCAGTCGCGCATGTCGAATTGTCCGGGTTTGAAGGGCTGGCGGTTTTGGACGGTTCCAGATTGCTGGAGCGGGAATTCCATACTTTGGTTCCTGATAAAATGAGACCCTGAAGGTTTTGGGCCTTCAGGGTCTGAGAAGAGAAGAGCGGATTACTTGCCGGCGAAGGCGTTCAACTGAGCCTGGGCTTCGGCGATGATCTTGTCAATGCCAGCGTCTTTGAGCGCCTGGATGAACTCGGGCAGGGCGGTGGCGGGATCGACATGACCCTGGAAAATGGGGGTGCCTTTTTCAGCGACAACGGCCGTGACCAGGGCAAGTTCGTTCTTGACCGGTTCGGGGTTGAAGGTAAAGCCAAGTGCAACCGAAGGTGTAGCCGCGGCGTTGATGGCGGCGGTTTCAGCCTGGTTCTTGGCTGAGTTGGCGTCAGCGTAGTAGGCGTTGAAGGTGTTGCCAAACATCCAGTCGGAGCCGGGGTTGTAGTTGGCCTGTTCGGGGCCGGCGCCGATGATCTTGGCGGCTTCGTCAACCCACACCCAATGCTTGCCTTCCACACCCTTGGCCATAATGTTGTAGAAAGCCGGGTCGGTGTTGAGCAGGGTCAGGAAAGCCAGGGACTTTTCGGGGGATTTCGAGGTCTGGCAGACGGCGTTCATGGTGGCGGTCACAGAACCGGTGGTCATGAAGGCCGGGGCGAGCGCCTGGGCATCCACAGCATAACCGCGGCGATTCATTTCCTCATCGCTCAGACCGGGCTTGACAACCGCCAGGATGGAAGCGCCATACAGGCCGGCTTTCCAGTTGGTGTTCAGTTCATCTTCGGTGACAGAATCTCTGGGGAAGTAACCCGCCTGCCACCACTCATGCATCAATTCGGTGTAAGCCTTGAATTCGGGGGTGTCGTAGGCATTGATGACGGTCATACTCTGGTCATCATACTTGACAACAACGCCGGCCTGTTCGCTCACCAGCGGGTCCCAGCCAAAGAGTTCGTTGCGGAAAACGCCATCGGTGGAAGGAGTAACTTCCGGTTCACCAGCTTTGACAGCCGCAAAGTACGGCTCCAGGCCTTCGAGTGTGGCGATTGTGCTGACATCGAAACTGTATTTTTCAGCCAGGTCGGTGCGGACGATGGGACCAAATGGCTTGACCCAAATCTGCTGGTTGGGAATGCCGTAAGTCTTGCCGTCAATCTTGGTGGCATCGAGCGCGCCAGCGGGCATGGAATTGACCAGTTCGGGGGTGGCGGCAAGCAATTCATCCAATGGATAGAGCGCGCCATTGGCAACCAACTGGGCATAAGACGGGGACATCCAGGGGGCGACAAAGAGCACGTCGCAGCCTTCACCGGCGGCCACCATCAGGTTGACTTTGTCGGTGTAAGCGCCCCAATCCACCGGATTGAGTTTGATGGTGGCGTTGAACTTTTCCATGGTAACTGCGCTCAGCGCGGCTTCCACGGAAGCGACATCAGTGGGGATGCCGCCCGGGTAGGTGTAGGTC
>Ga0163210_1000683_pt1 | contig 14396 bp, 14 predicted proteins | sample Kivu_220m_FD_113536 | JGI IMG/M metagenome (GOLD analysis project Ga0163210, IMG submission 113536) | Freshwater microbial communities from Lake Kivu, Western Province, Rwanda to study Microbial Dark Matter (Phase II) - Kivu_220m | ecosystem: Environmental > Aquatic > Freshwater > Lake ...
ATAGTCGACAGGAGTATTTAGGTGTTCGATAGGGATGACACCCCCGGATGGCCCACCTATCTGCACCGCCTTGTACTGCTTTCCCTTCGGTATACCGCCGCCGATGTCAAACACAATCTTCCCTAGGCTAGTGCCCAATGGAACCTCAACCAACCCGGTGTTGTTTACCTTCCCCACCAAACATAGTGTCTTTGTACCCCTGCTTCTTTCGGTGCCGACGCTTCCGAACCATTCGGCCCCTTTCCAGATTATCTGTGGGATGTTCGACCAGGTCTCTACATTGTTGAGCGTAGTTGGCTTACCGAAAAGTCCTTTGTTGGCTGGAAATGGTGGCCGCTGGCGTGGGTTTCCTCGTTTCCCTTCGATTGAGATTAAAAGGGCGGTCTCCTCGCCGCAAACGAAGGCACCAGCGCCTGGAAATATATCCAGATCGAATTGAAAGCCAGTGCCCAGTATGTTTTTCCCCAGAAGGCCGTATTCTCGAGCCTTGGTTATAGCATGATTCAATGTTTCGATAGCAAGAGGGTATTCAGCACGGACATACGCATAGCCTTGACGTACATTGCCTATGGCATAGGCTCCTATTGCCATTCCTTCAATTATTGAGTGTGGATTTCCTTCTAGGACGGCACGGTTCATGTAAGCACCTGGGTCCCCTTCATCACCATTGCAAACAACGTATTTTTCATTGCCCGATGCACTGCGAACAAATGACCACTTTGTGGCTGTGGGGAAGCCTGCTCCTCCACGCCCTCTTAAGGCAGCTCGTCCGACTTCTTCGATAACTTCGTCAGGCTTCAGCCGGGTCAAGGCCTTAGCCAGGGCTTGATAACCATCTCTGGCAATGTATTCCTCTATATTCATCGGGTCGAGGTCTTGGTTATGCATTATCCTTATCTCTTGTAGCTTGAGCAACGGGTCATCAGTGTCCAGCTTCCATTCTTCCACCACCTTATTTCGAACAAGATGTTGCTCAATAATCTTCGGGACTTTGTCCTTAGTGAGATCGTAATATGTAGTTTTCCCATTTGTAGGATGGACGACTGTGACTACTGGCTCTCGATCACACAAACCAATGCATGCTGCTTTAAGTACGGTGACGTCTGATAATTTGTGGCTTTCCACCCCCCGTTGAAAAGCTTCAAGGACATTGTTGGCTCCTGAAGATATACCACATGTACCAAGATGAACCTTAACTTGGATCTTCTTGTCTTGTTTCGACAGTCTTTCACGGATTTTGTCTCTAAGCTTTGTAAGTTCCTCTGCAGACGCAAGTGGTTTCATCTCACTCTCCTATCGATATGAACTCAGGATCTCTTTTAGCTGGCTTGGTTTTACCTTTCTATGAACATTCTCCCTGATGGCCATCACTGGAGATAGCCCACAGCAGCCAAGGCATCTTACTGTCTCAAGAGAGAATTTGCCATCCGAAGTGATTTCCCCTGACTCCAGGTTAAAGTCATGCTTCAATGTTTTGATGAGCCTTTCTGCTCCTTTAACGTAGCAGCTGGTGCCTAAGCAGACCTGAATCACATACTTACCCTTTGGCACCATCGAGAAAAAGGAGTAGAAGCTTGTTATGCCGTACAGTTCGCTCAGGGGGATTCTCATTTCCCTAGATATTGCTTCCAGGACCTCGAGTGGCAGGTAGCCGACAAGACCCTGTACCTGTTGTAACACCCGTATCGGGGCTCCGGCTTGGCCATTCGTAGTTTCGACTATCTTTCGGATTTGCTGGAGGGTTTTGCTGTTAATCTCTTTGCCGGTTTTTACCTTCGTTGACTTAGCTTTCTCTGCCTGTTTCAAGGTCACCTCCTAAAGTATAAGTAGTTTCTAAATACCCAACATGATAGTTTAACAGTGTGCCAAGGTATGTCGTATCGGACTTCGGCTCTAGTTTCGGGGGGACTTTGGCCCCATTTGGAAATGCTAATCGCTTGATTGAGGAAGATACAGCACGTGTGATCATAGGTAAAACCGAAGAATTATATCATATAGCAAAATCGGCTGCAAAGAGACTGTACTCGTCCAGTACATTGGTGGCACACGGCCTCCTTGCCGTGTTTTTGTTTCTGGGTCACTACATAGGCTTTTGGCTTTGTGATGACATACGGCCGCCTGGTTTGCGACTTGTTTCCAACAGCAATCTAGATTGTTTCTTTGAATAGCAGTAGGTATAATTGCTAATTTTTTCGAATACCAATAGGTATGATAGCTTGTTTCTTTGAATGACAATGGATATAATTACTTGGTTTTTTGAATGACAACGGATATAATTCAGCAACAAGGGTGTGATAGCGGCGATGATGCGCTCAGAGACTCTCCTGCTGTATTCTGATGGCTCTATTCTCTGATACGTTACTTTTGGAGAGCTCCGCACCTTGTAAGGAGGTTTGAAATGTGGAAGACCGAAGCCACAGGGGTCGCACATACGGAGATGGCAGTAAAGCAGTGTCTGCCACCATGTCAGATCAAGTGCCCGATAAATGAGGATATCCAGCGGACAAACGTGCTTATTTCTCTTCTCTCAGATGACCCAGGTTTGGCGAGAGAAGGCATAATCCAGATTGGTGAGTACCTCTATGACAAGAATCCCTTCTTCAACATTTGTGGCTACATATGTGGCATTTGTGAACTGGAGTGTAACTACAGTAAGAAGGGTGGGGCAATCAAGAGAAGGCTACTCAAAAGATTCTTGTCGGATGTCTATACCGACCGTTTGAAAGAACGAGAAGAATTAGAGATCCTTAGGGACAAAGAAAACGTGGCTATTATAGGCGGCGGGCCCGGCGGGCTGATGTGCGCCTACCATCTAAGCAAGAGAGGATACCGAGTAACGATAATCGAAGCCTCTGGTCGACTTGGTGGAGCGCTATGGCTGGTGCCAGAATACCGCCTACCCAAGGAGGTTCTACAGACCACAGTTGAGAACCTTGTAAGGATTGCTGGCATAGATGTCAGGTACAACAGCAGGCTTGGGTCAGGGAAGCTGACACTGGAGAAATTGAAGAATGAGGGCTATAAGGCAGTGTTCCTTGCTACGGGGTTGCCATATCCCAGAGTCCTGACCTTTGAGGGGCAGTCTTTGGAGGGGCAGGATCTTTCAGGTGTGATGTATGGCCACACTTATCTGTACGAAGTCAGCCATAACAATATCGCGCCAGATTATTTCAAGGGCAAAAGCGTCATAGTCACAGGCGGCGGAAATGTAGCCTTTGATGTAGCTAGGTCAGCTAGGAGGCATGGCGCAGAGGTAACTGTCGTCGCTCTCGAACGTGATGACAAGGACCATAGGGATGGCATACCAGCTGATGAAGAGGAAATCCGTGGGGCCTGGGAGGAGGGTATAAGGATAGTTTATAGCCGCGGTGTGAGAAAAATTATCGGACAGAATGGAAGATTCAAGGGAATTAACTGTCCCACATGTATTAGTGTATTTGACGAAAAAGGGTTCAATCCCAAGTTCGATTGTACTGACTGCATAGATTTGGCAGGGGATGTACTCATAATCACAGTGGGGCAGGCCCCTGATAGACCTCTGCTCCAGAAGGAAGGCCTGCTGGATGAACGGGGTAGATTTGATGTTGACCAATTAACACTGCAGAGTCCAAGCAAGCCTTGGCTGTTTATAGGTGGTGATGTGAGAAGGGTCGGCTTCATGATAGAAGCTATGGGGGAAGGGCTTGTGGCTGCGGAGTCCATTGACAGGTATTTGAGGGGTGTGAATATGAAGGAGGGTCGGAGAAGAGATTATGAGGGATATGAGATACCGGTTAGGAGAGACTACAAGCGTGAACCTGCGGTGCTCTGGATACCGCCTGAAAACAGAATGCATTTCCAGCCTTTTGAGAAGGGCTTTACATTAAAAGAGGCTATAGAGGAGGCGAAGAGATGTGTCACTTGCGGTCCCTGCCTATCTTGCAAGGCCTGCATATCCATCGGTTTTCAGAAGTCTTTAAGTCCAGTGGAGGTGGATGTGGGAAAGTGTAGCGGCTGTGGCATGTGTGTCTACGCCTGCAACTATTATGCCGCTCAGTTGGTTAACTCTGGTGGCAAAATCATATCTGAAACGGATATGTTCAAGTGCAAGTCCTGTGGCATGTGTGTTGTGGCTTGTCCGTCTCAGGCAAGAAGAATGGTTGATGACGATACGGCGGAGAGGATAGCAAGAGTATACGCATCTTTGTCATAGATGCTCAAAGTAAAGTATGGTTAAGGAGGATAACATTGAGCCAATATAAGCCTAAAGTGGTATGTTTTTCCTGCAAGTTTGGCTGGGGTTATCTGACAGATGAAGATACCCTTTCCAATAAAATAGAGAACTGGATACCCATTATTTGCACAGGAAAAATCGATGCCACGCACATGATTGAGGCGTTCGAAGAAGGGGCCGATGGAATCTTGATACTCGGCTGTCCAGAAGGGGACTGTCATTATCAAGATGGCAACTACGAGGTAAAGAAAAGAGTGTACCTCCTCCGCAGGCTACTAGAGTCTATTGGTATAGAGAAGGAAAGGATTAGGATAGAGCTATCCATTGATCCCAAAGGCAGGGGAATCCCGCAGTTAGTGAAAGAGATGAGCAAGGAACTCACAAAACTAGGTCCGTCGAAGAGGAGTGCAGTGGCAGAGGAGATGCCAAAAGAGGCAATTAAAGCTAGAGGGGGAAAATAGGATGGTGAAACCAAAGGTTGCAATTTGCTGGTTGGGAGCCTGCGGTGGCTGTGACGAGGCGGTTGTCGACATAAATGAAGTGCTCCTTCGCGTGGCGGATGCGGTTGATTTGATTCTGTGGCCAGTGGCGCTGGACTTTAAGTATGACAGTGTCAAAGATATGAAGGATGGTGAAATCGTATTGAGTGTGGTCAATGGACATGTCAGAAACTCCGAGCAGGAAGAGATAGCAAAGCTATTGAGGGGAAAATCTCAACTGGTTCTCGCCTTTGGTGCCTGTGCCTGCCTTGGTGGAACGCCCGGATTAGCCAACCTCACCACAAAAGAGGACATCTTCAATTGGGTCTATTGTGATGCCCCAACTGTAGTCAATCCCAAAGGGAACTATCCTCAAACAAGCTCTCGTGTCAATGGGAAAGAGCTCACTCTCCCCGAGTTCTATGACCGTGTCTATGCATTGAATAACATAATCCCTGTTGATTACTATTTACCGGGATGCCCTCCTCCTCCCTATTCGGTGATGTATGCCGTGAGCGCGGTCCTCGAGAATAAGCTCCCCCTCAAAGGCTCAACTCTGGCACCTCAAAGGGCCTTGTGTGATACCTGCAAGCGCAACAAATCGAAGCCAGACAGGCTAGCAATAAAGGAAATTAAGAGAATTCATGAGGTGGAGGCAGCCCCTGATATTTGTTTTCTGGCTCAAGGGATAATCTGCCTGGGTCCTGCCACCCGTGATGGCTGTGGAGAATCCTGCATAAATATCAATATCCCGTGCCGGGGATGCTTTGGTCCTGTGGAAGGAGTTGCAGATTCTGGAGCTAAGTTTGTCTCTGCCTTGGCATCAATTCTAGACGCACAGAGCGAAGAAGATATAGCGAGGATTGTAGACCAGATTATTGACCCTGTAGGATACCTGTACCGATTCTCACTCCCTGTTTCGATATTGAGGAAAAGAAGGGGCTAAGGAATTAGATAGGAAAGAGGTGCAATGTGACCGAAAAGATAACTATAAATCCAATAACCAGGCTAGAGGGGCACGGGAAAATTGAGATTTTCCTAGATGATAAGGGCAATGTAGATGATGCCTACTGGCAAGTAGTGGAACTCAGGGGTTTTGAAAGGTTCTGCCTCGGTAGGCCTGTGGAGGAGTTGCCACGGATTATGCCGAACATCTGTGGTGTTTGTCCAACTCCCCATAATATGGCATCTGTAAAAGCCCTAGACGACCTATATGGGGTAGAGCCAACACCCACTGCCAAGCTGATAAGACAGCTCCATTACAATGCATTCATGGTGGAAGACCATTTGCTACACTTCTTTATCCTCGCCGGACCGGATTTTGTGCTTGGGCCAAGTGCTGACCCGGCGGAACGGAATATTCTCGGTGTGGTCAAGAAGGTCGGATTGGAAATCGGCTCCAAGGTCATAGAGGCAAGAAAAAGATGCCGTGAGATAATCCGGTACATCGCTAGTAAGCCACCCCATCCCGAAGGTGGCTTACCCGGAGGAGTCTCCAGGGGAATCACTGAGGAGGACAGGAAATGGATAAAGGAGACTGCCGACTTCTGTGTTGAATTTTGCCAGTTTTCTTTGGAATTGTTCAAGCAGATTGTCCTGGACAATAAGGAATATCTGAACCTTGTCCTGAATGACGCTTACAAACTGAACACCTATTATATGGGTCTAGTCGATGAGAATAACCGAGTAAATTTTTATGAAGGTAAGTGTAGGGTGGTCAATCCCAAGGGCGATGAGTATGCCTTGTTTGATTATCACGATTATGTTGACCACATAGGGGAGTGGGTTGAACCATGGACATATATAAGGCTAACTCACCTGAGGAAGATAGGGTGGAATGGTCTGAACGATGGTGAGGCGACCTCATTGTACCGTGTAGGGCCGCTTGCAAGATTAAACGCAGCTGACAGTATGTTAACGCCTCTGGCACAGAAGGAATATGAGACAATGTTTGAGACGCTAGGTGGCAGGCCGAGTCACCATACTCTGGCTTACCATTGGGCGAGATTAATTGAAGCCTTCCAGGCTGCAGAGCATATGCAGAGGATTGCCAATGATCCTCTGCTGACCAGCAAAGATATACGCAATATGAATCTCAGATTGAACAAGGTTGGCATCGGTTGTGTCGAGGCAGCGCGTGGAATGTTAATCCACCATTATGAGGCTGATAGTGAGGGGAAAACTACAAAGGTGAATCTTATCGTAGCGACCCAGCACAATGCAGCTCCCATATGCCTATCTGTTAAGAAGGCAGCCATGGGATTTATCAAGGGGCCAGAGGTGAAGGAAGGTTTACTTAACATGGTAGAGATGGCTTTTAGAGCTTATGACCCATGTCTGGGCTGCGCTACCCATGCCTTGCTGGGTAAGATGCCCTTGATAGTGAATATAAGAGATCAAAGTGGCAGCCTGATACGAACTGTTCAGAGACCGTAACCCTGGGTGAAGGAGTTGCACTAGACCTGGTTCAGAGGTATCATCTGGCCTGGGTGAGCGTATAAATTAGAGTAAGGCATGCTTTACGGCGACACGGAGTTTTTGGCACTCTTTGGAGCGCGATTTGGCCAGATAACTATTGTCCAGGTTTTGTATTTTCATACGTGGTCACACCAGGCAAACTTAGGTCATCAAACACTATGTAGCCCTAAGCAGTCCTGAAGATGAATAATGCGTTCTCTGAACAAGAAAAAACGACGGACTATACCCCTGAAGAGAGAGCACTGATTCTGCGGCTCGGGGTGTACGTCAATATGAGATGGCTTGCCATTCCAGCGATCATTATTGCCACCCTAGTAGCCTCAATGGTATTTCATGTTGGTTTTCCCACTCTCCCGGTCTACGTTATTTGCGCCGTTATCACTTTCTACAATCTGTTGCTGTTTCGCTGGACACGAGGTCTGCCGGCACAAAAACCTGAGTTGGTAATCAGGCAAGCTGAGGCCTACGGCAACATCCAGGTCTTTCTTGACTTGGTAATGCTCACTGCGATTCTGCACTTTACTGGGGGAATAGAAAACCCGTTTATATTTCTGTACATAGTCCACACCAATGCAGCAGCTATATTTCTCTCCAAAAGGAGGGTATATGAACTAACCACTTTAGCCATGGTGATGGTTGCGCTTCTGGTTTTTTTGGAATATGCTGGGATAATACCTCATGTAAATCTCGAGGGATTTGTACCTCCAAATCGATACAGGGAATTAGGCCTTGTCGCCTCTGTTCTGGTTGCCTTGGTAACTTTGGCTTATGCCTCCGTCTATGTGGCCACCGCTATTGTGGGTGAGCTAAGGAGGAGACAACGGGAAGTGGTGAAATTGAAAGATCAGCTTCTTGAGCAAAGAACGATGGAGTTGGAGCAGAGCTCTGGTGAAGTAGTCAAACTGGTAGAGGAAAGGCATCGCTTTGTCCGGTTTCTCAGTGTTGTTGCTCATGACCTCCAGTCTCCTCTAGTCGCTACCCAGAGTTTGTTATCCTATATAGTAGATGGATATACTGGCGAGATCACTGACGGACAGAGAGATCTGATGCAAAGGGGTATCAGGAGAATTGATGGGCTTCTGACGCTGATTACCGACCTATTGGATATACCTCGTATCGAAGCCGGTCAGCTTAAGCGCGAGATGAGGGAAATCCCCGTGAATGAGGTGGTCAAACAGTCCATGGAGGGCATTGATAACTTGGCAAGGCAGAAGGGGATAGCACTAAAAGTTGAATTACCTCAAAGTTCGCCTAAGGTCTACGCGTCAAACCGCAGGCTGCAGCAGGTGGTAACTAATCTGACAAGTAATGCCATCAATTATACGCGCGAGGGCACAGTGCTCATCAGGGTGACAGACGGTGACGACGACGTACGAGTTGAAGTAATAGACACCGGAATTGGCATACCACCCGATGACCTACCTCGACTCTTTGATGACTTTTTCCGGGGGAGTAATGTGGGAATGAAGGGAACTGGATTGGGGCTGTCCATATCCAAGAGAATAGTCGAAGCTCACGGCGGCAAGATTTGGGCTGAAAGCCCCTACCCTGAAACTGGCAAGGGAAGCAGATTTACCTTTACTCTGCCGAAAGGACGAATGGTTGAGCAGGCAGGCTAGCTAAAATAACCGTACATAAGGTTACAGAAAACAAATAAATAAGGAGGTAATTGGATATGAAACAGAGGCCGAAGATTCTACTTGTTGACGATGACGTTGATCTTGTGACAGTGATGAGGGGGGCTTTGGAAAGCAAGGCTTACGAGGTGATTGTAGCCTACAATGGGCAAGAGGGACTGGAAAAGGCAAGAAAGGAGAAGCCTGATTTAGTCGTTTTGGATATACTGATGCCAGTAGCAGACGGTTTTATCTTTGCTGACCAATTCCGTAAAGACCCATCGCTTGCCAAAGTCCCTGTCCTAGCGCTGACTAGCTTTTCTGAGTCACTCGGCCAGCCATTTCCCTTTGAGGTTTCTGAGTACATTCTAAAGCCTATTAAACCCAGGGATTTAGTCGCTAAGGTTGAGGAGTTTCTTAAAAAGACAGGGTCCTAGAAATAAGATTGCCGCTACTGGCCGGTGAGAGAAAGTGGGGAAGCTCCTGATGTAGCCTCGGGGGTTAAAATTAGGTGGAATACCGTTTGGTGTAGATTCTATAAATGGTCTCGTTGCCTGCTGTAAAACACTCGGTGCAGCCTCCGCATTCTTCAGGTTTGACTTCTTCAAGATATACTTCGATCTCCAGCTCCTGATACATCTCCAGAGTCCTCTTGAGATGGTCGCCTCCGGTGACTGATACTACCTTCCACTCTTCGGCTTCCAGCTCTTGTCGTGTCTTAGCCATCTTACCTGCGCCCAGTCCTTAATTTTATCAGAAAGCCCAGAGTAGTGACAGACCTTCAGCTCTGTGCGCTCTCATCCGCACAGAAGCACTAAACCCTAAGCACCAAATCCTAAACAAGATCAAAGCTCTAAATTCAAAACATTTGGAAGTTTGAAATTGGGATTTGTTTAGGATTTAGATATTCGGATTTAAGATTTCCCTGCGTAGGGGTGGACATTCAGGTCTGTCTACCTCGAACAGGCCTTACAGCGAGTTTTCTGACTCGAAACAACAAAAAACAATTTTTGCATTTTCACCTGTCATTTTGACTTTTAACTTTTGATTTTTTAGTTTTGGTGTTAGACATACGGGCAGCGGTTCGATTATACTGCGAGGTTAAGGAGAAGCTGTCTTGCGGCGAGGAGGGACTGATGTTCAAGCACGAGTATGCTGATGTCAATAACGTTCGCCTGCACTATGTAGCTGAGGGCAAGGGCAAGCTGATAATGTTCCTCCACGGCTTCCCCGAGTTCTGGTACGAGTGGAAGAACCAGCTTGCTGAGTTCGGGCGAGATTACCAGGCTGTGGCTCCGGACATGCGGGGCTACAATCTGTCGTCAAGGCCCGCCGAGGTCGAGCAGTATAGTATGAAGCATCTGGTTGAAGACATTCGTGCCCTTGCTGAGCACCTGAGCCATAAGAAGTTCGTCCTCGTGGCTCATGACTGGGGTGGGGGAGTAGCCTGGCCGTTCGCCATGCGTCATCCAGATTATCTCAAAAAGCTCATCATAATCAACGCCCCGCATCCGATTACCTTCCTGCGCGAACTGCATGACAACCCGGCTCAGTGGAAAGCCAGCCAGTGTATCCTGGTGCATCGCACCCCTGAGGCTGAGGAGCTACTGTCCCGAAATAACTACGCTGTGCTTGTCAGCAGCCTTTTGGAGGACGGTCTCAAGCAGGGCTACTTCACCGAAGAAGACCGCAAGGCATACATTGAAGCCTGGTCGCAGCCGGGCGCGCTCACCGGCGGCTTAAATTACTACCGAGCCGCCCACCTTGGCCCGTTTACCGGTGAAAGCGACGAGGCCTTGGCTATAGACCCATCGCTATTTGCGGTTAAGGTGCCGACGTTGGTCATCTGGGGTGAGAAGGACAGATATCTACTCACCGGCAATCTCGAAGGCCTTGACAAGTACGTACCCAACCTGACAATCAAGCGCATCCCCGACGGCTCGCACTGGGTCATCCACGAGCAGCCAGCACTTGTTAATGCCTATATACGGGAGTTCATTGAGGGCCAAATTTCTCCGTCGGCTCTGCTGCGAAAGTAAACGCAAGATAGCAAGCCTGATTTAGCTTGACAATGGTCTTCTGCTTGCCTATGCTTATTTTTTGGTTTTAGGAGGCAAAGATGAAAATACAGGCTATTAACATTATTGGTGAGGGGGAGCTTGCGGCGAAGCTTAAGGAGCTTGTGGCAAAGGTAGATTTTAAGGTCATTATCTCTGATTTAAGTCAGGATTATGCTAAGCAGGCGGCGGATGCTGACTTAGTCCTGGAGGTTGCTCCTGAGGATATGGCTGCAAAGAAGAAAGTGTTCAAAAGCTGTGATGCTAAATGCGGCAAGGAGGCAATTCTGGCGACGGCTACGGCTAATCCCTGGGTGACGCAGTTAGCCAAGGCGACTAAAAGGCCGGAGAAAGTCATTGGGCTTAACTTTACTAAGAATCCGTTTGAGGAGAAGTACCTGGTTCAGATAGTCAGAGGGTTGCAGACTTCTGATGAAACCATCCAGGCTGTGAAGGAGTTCTTGGGGAAGGTCGGGGTGACTGCGGTAAAGCTTGAGGAGAACCCGGGCTTTATTCTGGACAGGGTGATTGCTTCGATAATAAATGAGGCGGCCGTCATGTATTCGTCGAAGCTGGCAACCAAAGAGGATATCGACAGCATGATGAAGGTCTGTGTGAACTGGCCTATGGGGCCCTTCGAATTTGGCGATACCATAGGTGTGGACAAGGTAGTGGAGGTTCTGGAATCTATGACACAGCAGCTCGGGCTTCGATATCAGCCCTGTTTCTTGCTCAGGAAAATGGTCGATGCCGGCTGGTTAGGGAAGAAGACCGGGAGAGGGTTCTACGTATATAGCTAGGACTCAAGCAAGAGACGGAGATGAAATTTGAAAACATTGGAGGCATGAAAATGGAAGTCAAAAAGATTGCTGTCCTGGGAGCTGGAATTATGGGGCATGGAATTGCCCAGGTCTGCGCTCAGGCAGGATATCAGGTTAATTTGCGAGATACTAAGGATGAGTTTGTGGAGGCCGGTATCAGGAAGATTCGGAAGTTCCTGGGCGGCAGCGTCGAACGCCAGAAGATGACACAGGCTGAGGCCGATGCCATATTGGGACGGATTAAGGGCATAACTGACTTAAAGGAAGTGGTCAAGGATGTTGACTTAATCATTGAGGCCATAGTTGAGGATATCAATATAAAGAAGGAAGCATATAAGGAGCTCGACCAGATATGCCGTTCGGACACTATATTTGCTTCTAATACCTCGGCTCAGTCAATCACTGAAATGGCGATGGCGACCAAGCGACCTGACAAGTTTATCGGGATGCACTGGTTCAATCCGCCTCAGCTTATGCGGGGGATAGAGGTCATTACCCATGATAAGACCTCCAAGGAAACTTTGGACACCATGGTGGGTTTATGCAAGAAGCTGGGCAAGGAGCCGGGGATATGCAAGGATTCGCCGGGATTTATTGTCAACAGGCTTATCCAGATCTGGTACAACGAAGGCCTGAACATGTTTGATGAGGGCATAGCTGAACCGCAGGACATAGATACGGCTTTAAAGGTGGCCTACAATTTCAGGATGGGGCCTTTTGAGCTGCGTGACATGGTTGGTCTTGATGTTGCTCTGGCCAGCACCGGGACACAGTACCGTGAGCTGATGCGTGAACAATTCAGGCCGCCAAGGTGCCTGATTATGAAGGTTAAAGCCGGAGACCTGGGCAGGAAAACGGGGCGAGGGTTTTATGAGTATAAGTCTGAGGGTTGAGTAATAACCCGAGTGTCATTGCGAGCGGAGCGAAGCAATCTCACACCTGTCTATACCTACCGAGATTGCCACGGCACTGCGTGCCTCGCAATGACAGAAAAGGAGAGCTTACTCGTAAAGAAAAGAATCCTCGCCCAGTGCGACCCTAAAGGGTCGCAGCTACATTGAAGACGGATGGTTGCTAAACAGCGATTTCTTTCTTGCACAAGGTTATGGTCGGTGATAGACTAGAGCGTTAGGAATACATGCAAAAGGAGTCGTATCGAGGAATAAGAAATGAAGATCAACGTAATGACTGACATACTTGAAGCCAATGACCGCATTGCTGCTGATAACAGTAAAGTCTTCGATAAGCACCGAAATCTGGTGCTCAACCTGATGAGCTCACCGGGAGCGGGGAAGACGACCTTGCTGGAGAAAACCGGTGAGGCACTGAAGGGTAAACTCCGCCTTGGTGTGATTGCCGGTGATATTGAGACCACCCGAGATGCGGAGCGACTTCAGAAGTATAAGCTGCCTGTGGTGCAATTGACCACTGGCAGTGCCTGTCATCTTGATGCCAATATGATTACCTATGCTCTGCCTCATATCGACCTAAAAAAGATAGACATCCTGGTTATTGAAAACGTGGGCAACCTTGTCTGCCCTGCCGAGTTCAAGCTGGGGGAAGATTACAAGATTATGATGCTCAGCGTGACCGAAGGTGACGAGAAGCCTCTGAAGTACCCGCTGATGTTTCGCGAATCGTCGCTGCTCCTCATCAACAAAATCGATTTGCTGAAATATACCAATTTCAATTTGAAAGAGGCGAAGGCAAACGCTCGAAGGGTCAACCCGGACATGGACATCATAGATATCTCCTGCACCACCGGTGAGGGTATCCCAGATTGGATATCGTGGCTTAATCAGCGCTATCAAAACAAATTTGGGACTAAGGCACGTGCATGAAATGGCAATCGCCCGGAACATAGTCAATATTGCCATTGCTGCAGCCGAAAAAGAAGATGCCAAAAGAATTACCAAGGTCAACGTGGTAGCAGGGGAACTGAGGGGGTTTATCCCGGCGCAGCTCATCTTCTGTTTTGGGTTGATGGCGGAGAATACCATTGCCAGCGGAGCTTATCTTGACCTGGAGATAACACCGGTAATGGGGAAATGTAAGAAGTGTGAAGAGACCTTTATGGTGAAAGATTATCGTTATGTCTGTCCCAAGTGCCAGGGCGAAGATATACAAACTGTCAGCGGGACAGAGCTTCGAGTGAAAGATATCGAGGTTGAATGACAAAGCGAAAGGAGTGAATTTATGGCCGAGGCAGTCTATGAGAAGCTGGCTGATGCCTTAAGTATGAGGGGTGGAGCAGTGCCCGCCGTGAAGTGCACGGAGTTTTTTGTCTTGCTGGAGGAGCTTTTCACTCCTAAAGAGGCGGAACTGGCGATTAAGATGCCCATCAGTCCCATTCCTGCGGAGACCTTTGCTAAGGAGATAGTTGGCGGCGACCCTAAAGAGGTCAAAAGCCTTCTGGAGACTATGGCGGATAAGGGGACTGTCTTTACCGTTGACCGAGACGGCCAGAGACTTTACGTTCTGATGCCTCTCGTCCCAGGCATTTTCGAGACGCAGTTTATGGGTGGGGAAGTGAGCGAGCGTACTAAAAAGCTGGCTCGCCTTTTCGATGATTATTTTGCTTTGGCCAGAGATGCAGAAATGCGTCACACGGCCATATTTGAAGGACGTACTATTGTTCCCTTTGCCAGGGTGATTCCGGTGGAGACAGATATACCGACTGACGTCACAATTCATCCATACGATAAGGTTTCTGAATATATTGCCAAGTCAGA
>Ga0163210_1000687_pt1 | contig 14346 bp, 12 predicted proteins | sample Kivu_220m_FD_113536 | JGI IMG/M metagenome (GOLD analysis project Ga0163210, IMG submission 113536) | Freshwater microbial communities from Lake Kivu, Western Province, Rwanda to study Microbial Dark Matter (Phase II) - Kivu_220m | ecosystem: Environmental > Aquatic > Freshwater > Lake ...
AATCTTTCTTGCCGGCATATCGATACTGGTTTCTATCGTTTCGTGCAATACGAGCCCTGTGGGTCAACCTTCCGATTCAAATCCGGCTGATCATACTCCGGTTATTACCACGATTGCCGGCGCACTTGAATGGAAGCCCAGTCAAGAAGGCGTCCTGCGATGCCCCGTCTCAAATCCGGAAAACGATGCACTTACTTTCCTCTGGTCTGCCGAAAAAGGCACAATAAAAGGTGAGGGTGAGCAGGTCACCTGGACTGCCCCGGATACCGAGGGGGAATATTCTATTACGGTTAAAGTCTCCAATAGCAAAGGCGCAGCAGCCTCAGCTACGAGAAAGTTCAAAGTGACCAATAATCCCTATGGAAACATTGAGCCGGATAAGACCATCTATTTGAAAATCAACCTGCCTTCAAAGGATATAGTTAAAGAATCACGCAGGGTCAGGATATGGACTACTTCCATAATACAATGCATCCCGCAAAACAGCGACCTGGAACAGCTTACGTTCAAATGGACTGTGCATGAGGGCAGATTAGCCGCTAATAACCTGGATGCGGGAACGGCTGACAGTGTTGGCTGGATCGCCCCCGGTGTAAAAGGTAATTATACTGTCTCTGTGCTTGTAACCGACCAAAATGGTAACGAGGCCAGTGGACAGGTAGAATTTGATGTATTTTGTTGTGGCAGTGAGTAGCCATAGTAGTCATCACAGTTGACAATTGATGCAGAGGAGTTATCATGCGTTTCTATAGAAAATCGAGTATCGTACTTACCTTAGTTATCTTCGGACTGGTTATTACAGCCGCTTGCGGCACACCGGCACAAACTCCAGAACCCGTAACTTCACAAGTCAACAGGCCGCCGGTAATCGAATCGTTTTACGGCACTGGTGAATGGCCGCCCGAATCTTACGGTGAGTTCCAGTGTATTGCCGCAGACCCGGATGGAGATACACTTAGTTACTCATGGCTCGTGGATAACGGCACTTTATTGATCGACGGGAACAAAGTCACCTGGCTGTCTCCCGATAAAATGGGAACCTTTCACCTGACTGTCACCGTATCGGATGGAAAGGGTGGAGAAACTCAATTCACCAAAGATCTAAAAGTTGCCTACAATCTGGATGGGACTGTTACAGAACCCCCTGTAGTGCTCAGAATAACCCTCCCTTCAAAGGAAACGGTAACCGACTCGAAAAGAATTCGAATCTGGATGTCTTCTCCCATTCAGTGCATCATCGAAGGTGAAAACAAGAGTAACCTGAAATACACCTGGACTGCGTCAAACGGCAGATTACAGGGTAAAGGTGTAAACGAAGGGACTGCCAGTAAGGTAGATTGGATTGCTCCGGGTGTAGCAGGTGATTATACCGTAGATATCGTAGTAACCGATGATAAAGGCAATGAAGCGAGAGGCACGGCAAATTTTAAAGTATTTTGCTGTGGCAATTAAGGATGGAACTGGGCAAAATCGTCTTCTTTCAGCAGCCACCATTGCGCCGACCCGATTTGATAGCGGCCTTTATAGGGTGGCCCGATGCAGCACAGGTATCGACCGGCACGCTGTCTTACCTGATTAATACATTAGCTGCCAAAAAGTTTGCCGAAATCAGGTCCGACGAATTTTATGATTTTGCCACGGTAAGACCTACGGTCAGCATCGAAAAAGGGCTGATGAATCCGCTACGTCTGCCAATCAATAGCTTTTATTACTGGCAAAATCAAAGCAGTGAGCATGACCTCATCATCCTCACCGGAATTGAACCCCAGATGAAATGGCAGACTTACGTTGAGGCAGTTGCCGATCTGGCGGGATTATATAATGTAAACCGCGTTTATGCTATTGGCGGCCTTTTCGATAGGATTCCCCATACAAGAAAGACACGGATCAGCGGTCTGGTTAACGAAACCGGTCTCCTCGAGACCTTTAAAAAATTCAATATCGAGCCGATAAACTACCAGGGTCCAAGCAGTATTCACGGCCTTTTGCTCACTATCTGCGCTATGCGCAGGATCCCCGCCGTCAGCATGTGGGGGCATGTACCGTTCTATATACGCGCCGATACCAATCCTATTGTCTGCCTTGAAATCGTCAAGAGAGTCAGCGCCATGCTTGATATTGCCGTTAATCTGGATGAACTTAACAAGGCAGCCGATAATTTATATGCAATGCTTAATACACTGCTTGGCGAAAATGAGCAGATGCGTACTTTTCTCAATACCCTTGAAGAACAATATGATATTGAAGGCAGTAGTCTGGGAGGTTCTCTGGAAGGGGCGGATAAAATCATTAAGGATATTGAGGATTTTCTTAAAACCCAGCGCGGTAACGAGTGATCTTCCATAGTAAGATATCACATCTTACCGACAAACTCCGGTTTCAATTTTTAATATACATGGTTTGCGGTTTAATGCAGCTTTCAAATAATTAACTGAAAACAAAGGAGAAATTATGCAGTTGGAGCTCGCTTTTCTCTATCTTTCCATCTGGCTATTTATGCTCTGGTGGGGCTCTGTAGCGCTTCAGGCTACAGGCATGGAACGTTCTACGGCTCATTTTCAGGCGCTGTCGGCCTTAAGCGGCACCGGTTTTACTACAAAGGATGCGGAATCAGTGGTCAACCATTCAACACGTCGCTGGATTGTTACATGGCTAATGTTTTTCGGTAATGCTGGTTTTATTACTGTGCTCATACTAATCGTTGTTTCTATGCAATGGACATGGGCTAATATGTCTCCTTTAAGAATTGCTGTAATAACATTCTTTATCATCCTCAGCGCTCTTTTCATCTGGTTAGGTATGATGGACAGGGTTACAGATGCTATCGTTAAATTTCTGCGTAAGCGTAAATTGTTCAAACACGAGGTTACCGACTGGGAACTTGTTTATCGCGAGGGTGAATACGGTATTTTCAGGATAGCTATTCATCAGGCAATCAGCGATGAAGAAGCCTCTATCGGCAAATCGCCTTTCTGGAAGCCGACTATCAATCTGCTGGCTATCGAAAGGGATACCGAGGTAGTTCCATTTCCCCAAAAAGACACGAAAGTAACTGCGGGCGATAACTTATTGTGCTATGGCAATGTCACAGAGATAATGCAAATGGCAAGGAAAAATTAGACAATTAATCTTATTTCGCCCTTAATTGCCCGAAGTTTTTGATTTGTGCAGTATCTCTTCCAGTTCCTGTTTTAAGTTGCCGTTGACGAGAAGTGCAAGCCCCGCCTTGGCACGTGACATGCCCACGTAGAGGAGGTGCCTTATCCAGTCCCCGTGAATAGAGTCGATGTCAATCAGTATCACGTAGGAGTTCTCCATGCCCTTGAAGCTCTGTATAGTATGATACTGGATATCGGTACACTCAACAGGCAGCGGTGAATCCTCCGAAGAAGGCGCGCTTATTTTATCCAGCAAAGGGTAATCCCCGTCCACCTGCTTGATACTGGAGTTCTTGTGCCTCAGTGGAGACAGGATCGTGATACGATTGGGCGGTATTCCCTGTCTGTTTAGTTCTGACAGCAGGTTTTCCAGTACCCGGCATTCCTCTTCCGCACTGGCAAAAAAATAATACTTGACCGGATTTCCGTATACTTTTCCCGGCAGAAATGGAGGCTTCTCAAATCCCGATAACATGGACACACTCTCCCCAATGGGAACAGTGTTCCGGCAATTAACAGTCAGGTGGTATGTGGAAAAACCAGCGCGTCTTTTAAGTAATTGCATCATCTGGTCAGGTGTCAGACCTCCGGAGAATATGGCCTGCCTTTTGAAATCACAATAGATTTCCCAGTTGCCGCCTGCCATTCCATTCTTCAGCAGCGCATCGAACACTTCCAGATACTCGCGGCTGATCAGGTCCTGCCCCTCATCGATGATCAATTTATCAAACGGTTTAAGTACGTGATTGCGTAATGCATTCAGAGCCTGTCTGGGCAGTGTTTTCTTAAAGTAGTCGTTGCGGTCGGCAAGCGCACTATGATCAACCCTGGGCACGGACGGTATTGTAGTGAGGAAATGAAGAAAGTGCCCCACGTATAAATTACCTTTGGGATCAGATACATTTGAATTGAATTGTGAGGCCAGCCAGCGTCCCAGTATCACGTTATAGCAAACGAACAGTGTGCGTTTGCCGTCAAATACCGCCCTCCTGGCCGATTCAAGCGCGATCATTGTTTTGCCGGTACCTGCCGCACCCTCAAAAAGGCAGCGGGGATTATCCTGCATGGCATCGAGGCATACATATTGCTCGGCCGTAAATTGGTCCAACCGGGACTCAATGTCATTAATTTCCACTTCCAGAGTAACCGGCTTTTCAAAATTCCCCCGCAGAAACGCAACCAGATCAGCGATATCTTTCTCATTGGGCAGTGAATCAACTGGATCAAACCAGTTACACCCTTTCGTCTTTTCAATAACATGCCGTGAAAGTCTTTTTATATATTCCTGAATTGTGATGAATTCCATATCTTCTCTGTCATATATCTGTTTCTCGTCAATTTCTATGCCTTCAAAATCACATTTAATGTCCGTGAAAATCACGCCATAGCCATATACTACCCTGGTGAGCCTGTGCCCGTCACCGAAATGTTCCCGAATCGCTGTCATGAGGCTGTACATGGCATCCCTGGCTTGACCGAATGGGCTCTTGATCGTCACGATTGACTCCCCGTAACGATTGGTAAATTTCCAGAAACCTTCCTCCCTTTTAATGCCCCCCGCCTTAACCTCCAGGCAGAAAATGCCCAATCCCGGAGCCAGCGCCAGAAAATCTATCTCTCCGTAAAGCTGCCGGGTGTGCTTCTCCAGCGAAAGAGAGTGAAGCACCACCCAATCCTTTGAATTGTCCGCCTGTTTCAATTTGTCGAAGGTCAGCCGCTCGCCGCTGCTTCTAATATCATCTGCAATGCGCGGCGGTATCATTCTTGCCATACTTCATTCTCCAGTTGGAATTTGGAGATAATTATATACCTGCCGGCGCTATAAATGTCAGCGCCAGTTGTTTTGGATGTTGTATAATTCTCTATTATGCTGTCGCTTAATTACTCCCACATCGAAAAGATTCCCCTGGAATGAGTAAATTCGAAGTTCGCGATAAAAACGTCCTGCTCACCGGAGCCTCTTCCGGCATAGGCAAAGAGCTGGCTTTGCTGTTCGCCAGGGATGGCGCTAATCTGGTTATCGACTCCCGCCCCTATAACAGGGCTGCAATCGACAGCATGGCTTCTGATCTGAGTAAAAAATTCAATATCAACGTCTGGCCTTTTCATATCGACCTGACTGATGAGAAAGGGCCTGAAAAACTATACGAGACCGCCAGAGAAGCTGCAGGAAAGATAGATGCTCTGATAAACGATGCCGGCACTTTTCACTATGGCAGTTTCAGCGAAATCGACTATGCTCAACAGGAACTCATGGTTAAAACGAACGTTATGGCGGTTTTCAAGCTTACAAGACTGGCAATTCCCGATATGGTCGAGGCCAGGGAGGGAAGAATCCTGAACATAACATCCTGTTCAGCTTTTCAGCCGACCGTATACCATGCGGCGTACGGTGCTACGAAGGCCTTTGTACAAACTTTGAGCGAAGCCATAGATGCTGAATTGAAGGGCACCGGTGTGAGAGTATTGACATTCAGCCCGCCGTATACCGTCACACCCCTGATTAAAACCGCTAAACTTCCCGATCGCATGCCTTGGTTCTCGGTCAGTGGTTTATGGGACCCGGCTGTTATTGCCGGGAAATGTTATCAGGCGTTCAGGGAGGGCAAAACCATTTGCATACCCGGTCCGATGAACTGGCTGGTGCACTCGATCCTCATTAGGCTTTCACCTCATAACCTGATAAATGCAGTTTCTTTGTGGGCTCTTAAAAGCCGTAAATAGCAATTTACTAGAAATCATAATAAACTTTATACCGTGAAAATTAATTTACAGGGAGCCACTATGAAAAAGGTCTTTAAAATTTTGATAGCAGCCTTGATTGCACTGGTTCTCGGCAGCGCCATCGGCGTTGGCTCCGCCTTGGTAGCATACGATGCAGTTGCCAGCATCTACAGCGTTAAAAACGGGCCCTGGCAGACCAGCCTGGCGGTCGGCAGTGAAGATGCCAGCCTGTATACCAAGGCTTCGGTGGCGGTGCATGCGCTCCTGTCACTCAGGAAATCGGAAACTGTGTATTACATCGCGTACAAAGACGACAGCGGGGACACTCTGAACGGTAACTATACATACAGAATTGAAGGCAAGAATCCGGATGCATGCTGGTGGAGCATCACGGTATACGGCGCTGATGATTTTCTAATTGCCAATGAACTCAATCGTTACTCCTATAATATGAATAACGTCGCCTCCAGCGCGGATGGCTCTTACACCATATATTTGTCGAGGAACCAGAGGTCGGGAAATTGGCTGCCGCTGGGAAACCAGAGTAAGTTCTCGCTTTCTCTCCGCCTGTATAATCCGGGTTCAACAGTGCTTGACAATCCCGCTACTGTGGAGTTGCCGCATATCGTCAGGGAGGGCGCCCGATGAAGAAGCTAATTATATGGACGTCAATAGCGACTCTCCTTGTAGCCATACTGGCGCATATTATCACGCTTATAGTCATTCCCTACCAGATTATGAACAATACTATGGCAAAATTCCCCACCAATGTACTGCTCAAGGGTACCCGCACTACGGCGGAGAGCCGGGGCGTCGTCATGCCCTGCCCGGACCTGGTTTACTCCATAGCCACCTATGATGTAAGCAAATACCCCCTCTACTTTTCAGCGAAAGTGCCGGATGCATACTGGTCAGTGTCTTTCTATGATACCAATTCAGATAATTACTTTGTCATCAATGATAAACAGGTAAAATCAAATCCTGTTGAGTTACTTTTAGTGGGAGATAACTGGACCTCCGCTGATGCAGGCAAAGCACAGGTTGTTAAAGCCCGCAGTAATAAAGGCATTATGCTGGTCCGCTACCTGCTTATCGATGATACCGCTCTCAATGATTTATACGCTGTACAGAAGCAGTCTTCCCTCAAGGCGGAAGGCAAGTCCGCCGAAGAAGAAAAATCCGCCGAGATCAAGCTTTCTTTTGACGCTGCCGAATATGTGAACGCAGAAAACGGATTTTCCATCAAGTATCCCAAGGACTGGAAACCGGGATCGGCAACAGGCAGGCAGGTATTTGTGGCATCCGCCCCCAGCAGGGTTCCCACTATGAGCATTTCAGTAGTGACGGGAGATCCCAGCATGAGGGATGCACTTAGTTACGGACTGAACGCGCTTGGCTTCAGGGATATCAGCATCGGTACGGAGAGCCAGGTCAGCCTTTCAGATGGCACACTGGCTTCCAAGTCAAAACTGACCTTCACATTGCCGCAGGGCTACGCGGCTGACGCCCTGGCGCTTGGCGCACACAAGGACGGCAAGCTGTTCCTGGTGGTGATTACTACTGTTTCCCTGGCAGCACCATACGATGACGCCATGTTTTCTGAAATAGCACGTTCACTGCAATTTTCGGCAACCAGACCGGCCAAAGCAGCGCCAGTCGAATACAAAAATGCGGAGTATGGATTCTCCATCACATACCCCGGTGAATGGAAGGAAGGCTCTCCCACGGGTAACCAGGTGTTCGTGGCCGCTGCTGCTGAAAAAGTCCCCACTATCAGCGTTTCAGTAATCAAAGACGATCCTCCGTTGAAGGCTGCTTTGAGCGAAGGGCTGCCCGCACTTGGCTATACCGGTGTAACTGTTGGTCCCGAGAGCCAGGTAAGCCTTGCGGACGGAACTCCTGCCTCACAATGCAAGGTCGGCTTCAACTTGCCGCAGGGCTACTGGGCCGATTCTCTTGCTCTGGGAGTGCACAAAGACGGCAAGCTGTTCCTGGTCATGGTCACTACGGTGTCTCTGGGGTCGCCCTATGATGAAGCCAAGTTCTCGGAGATTGCAAAAACTTTAAAATTCACTAATTAAATGAGAGAAAAAAGCGGTAGCTAAAAAGCTACCGCTTTATTATTCCGTTTCACTCTTACATATTTCTGCGGTATTTGCCGCCTACTTCGTAAAGGGCATGGGTTATCTGCCCTAGTGAAGCATAACGCGCTGTTTCCATCATCTGCTCGAAAATGTTGCCGCCTGCAAAAGCCACGTCTTGAAGTTTCTTAAGGCTTCCTTTAGCCTTTTTCGCATTTCTTTTCTGAAAGTTTCTCAGGTTAATTATCTGTTCCTGCTTCTCTTGCGTTGTGGATCGGCTGAGCGGTATCTCTTCCGGTATAAGGTCTTCCGTATGCGGATTCAAGTACGTATTCACCCCTATAATAGGTAACTCACCCGAGTGTTTACGCTGTTCATAGAGCATGGACTCATCCTGAATTTTACCTCGCTGATACTGCAGTTCCATGGCGCCGAGCACTCCACCCCGCTTGCTGATCCGCTCGAATTCATCCAGTATGGCTTCCTCCACAAGTTCCGTCAGCTTTTCAACGATGTAAGACCCCTGCCATACGTTCTCGTTCTTAGTCAGGCCGAATTCCCGCATGACAATCAGCTGTACCGCCATAGCGCGCCTCACGGATTCCTCGGTAGGTGTTGTTATGGCTTCATCGTATGAATTCGTGTGCAGCGAGTTACAGTTGTCATAGAAGGCCAGCAATGCCTGAAGTGTGGTGCGTATATCATTGAACTGTATCTCCTGTGCGTGAAGCGACCTGCCTGAAGTTTGAATATGGTACTTCAGTTGCTGGCTACGCTCGTTGGCGCCGTATTTTTCCTTCATGGCAATAGCCCAGATACGCCGAGCCACCCGCCCGATGACAGTGTATTCAGCGTCCATGCCGTTGGAGAAAAAGAATGACAGGTTGGGTGCGAAGGAATCTATGGGAAAACCGCGTGCAAGGTAGTATTCCACGTAAGTGAAGCCATTGGCTAAAGTGAAGGCTACCTGGCTGACAGGATTGGCGCCCGCCTCTGCAATGTGGTAACCCGAGATAGAAACGGAATAGTAGTTGCGCACATTACGCTTGATAAAATATTCCTGAATATCTCCCATCATCTTGAGGGCAAACTCAGTGGAAAAGATACAGGAATTCTGCCCCTGGTCCTCCTTGAGTATATCCGCCTGTACCGTCCCCCTGACGCTGGAAAAGGTGTGAGCCCCAATTTTAGCGTGTTCCCTTAGATCGGGTATGCGACTGTGTTCCTTGATGAATTTATCCACCTGCTGATCAATCGCCGCGTTCAGGAAAAAGGCCAGCATCACAGGAGCGGGTCCGTTGATTGTCATCGAGACCGAGGTGTTGGGTGAGCACAGGTCAAAGCCTGCATACAGCTTCTTGATATCCTCCAGCGTGCAGATGGAAACCCCGGATTCGCCCACTTTGCCGAAGATATCCGGCCGTTCCTGCGGATCCTCACCGAAAAGCGTCACAGCATCGAAAGCTGTGGACAATCTTTTAGCCCTGTCGTTTTGAGACAGGAAGTGGAAGCGTGCATTTGTGCGGACTGGACCGCCCTCACCGGCAAACTGGCGCTTGGGCTCTTCCTCCTGGCGACGAAATGGAAAAACTCCCGCAGTATAGGGGAACTTACCGGGAACATTCCCCAGCATGAGATACTCCAGCTTATCCCCATCGTCCTTTAAATCCGGCACTATCACCCGGGGCACTTCGGTCCCTGAAAGGGTTGTATCGATAAGCTCCACTTTGTATTCCTGAGTCCTTACTCTATAACAGAAAACATCGCCGCTATAGGCTTCCCTGAGAGTCTCCCACCCATCCAGTAATTTCCGCGCTTCCGGCGTCTGCCTGTGATGCAGCTCTGAGATTTGCTTCTCAACAGCTTTGCGCGTACCTGTTTCTTTTATGTCCTGAAGCGCGGCACTCAGATACTGCAGCTTGCGTGCTATCTCAGCCTGGGCACAAACCTGTTTTTTGTAATCGCGTACCGTATCCGCTATTTCGCCCATGTATCGTATTCTGTCAGGAGGGATGATGTATCTCACCGCGCTTGTGCGTGATATCCTCTTGGCCGGTATGCGGCAGGCAAATTTACGTCCGGTTTTCTCTTCTATAACTTCCAATAAACCGGCATAAAGTCCGTTGACACCTTCGTCGTTATACCGTGCTGCAATAGTGCCGTAAACAGGCATGTCCTCCAGCGCCGTATTGAACTGGTTATGTGTGCGCCTGAGCTGCCGCCTCACATCACGGAGCGCATCCTCAGAACCCTTGCGGTCGAACTTGTTCAGTACAACAATATCGGCATAATCCAGCATATCGATTTTCTCAAGTTGAGTTGGAGCGCCGTATTCCGATGTCATTACGTACAGGCTGATATCCGAAATATCCACAACCGCGGTATCCCCCTGGCCGATGCCGGCCGTCTCCACCAGCACCAGGTCGTAGCCGGCGGCCTTCACTATCGCTATGGCATCCTGCATCACATCGGGCAGTTCGGTTTTCGATCCGCGTGTAGCCAGGGAGCGCATATATACACCCCCGCCATAAACATAATTCATCCTGATGCGGTCACCCAGCAGCGCGCCGCCCGTGCGCCTCTTGGACGGGTCTGCAGAAAGCACGGCAACCCTTTTATCCGGATTATCAGTGCGGAAACGCAGCACGAGCTCATCCACCAGCGAGCTTTTGCCGGCGCCACCTGTTCCCGTAATACCGATGACCGGCGCTTTGCTCGCCTTTGCCTTTTTCCGGATCACGGCCGCATATTTATTCCAGGGATCAACGCCCATCTCGGCTAATGTTATCATGCGCGCTACCTCTGCCTCCCGTTCCGTGCTCAGACTTTCCGGCAAAGGTATTTTCGCCCCACGCCTGGATTTATCATGGTCTGAGGCAATTTTAATGGTGTGAAAATCACAATGCTTGAGCAGGTCATCGATCATGCCTTCCAGGCCCATGTGCCTGCCGTCTTCCGGGTCATATATGCGCTCTATGCCGTACTCTTGCAGCTCTTTGATTTCATTGGGACGGATCACACCCCCACCACCACCAAAGATACGTATATGGCCGGCGCCTTTCTCCACCAGCATATCCCGCATATACTTGAAAAATTCCATATGCCCGCCCTGGTATGATGAGACCGCTACGGCCTGCACATCTTCCTGAATAGCCGCTTCCACCACTTCGGCAACCGAGCGGCTGTGCCCCAGGTGGATTACCTCAGCCCCACCCGATTGGATAAGCCTGCGCATTATATTAATGGCGGCATCATGCCCGTCGAAAAGGCTGGTCGCTGTAACCATCCTCACACGATGCTTAAGCTCATAGCGGTTATGTTTAGCTTCAGTCATATTCGTTTCTTTCTCTACGCAATTCTCCCCGAGCCTGTGAATATCCACATATTGTATTCCAAATAAGCTGATTTTTAAATATTTTCACATTCCGGTTTAAAAAAATAGCCCGGGTTATCAGCCCGGGCTATTTATCTTACGGAATTTTTTCTGCTTATTTCATCCTGGGCAGGCCGAGGCCGTACCAGGCTATGATGTTGCGCTGGATTTCATTGGTGCCCATGGAAACGATCGGCACAAAGCAAGCCTGGTAAATGGATTCCCAGACACCACCCATCTTGGCATATTTGGAATGGGCAGCCTGACCATAAGGGCCAAGGATATCCGTCGCCACATGGGCCATCTTCTCCATCAGCTCGCTGGCAAAGATCTTCACGCTGGCAGCGTCCATCAGTCCCATTTCATGGCGGTTCTGCTGGTCGGCGATACGGTAAGCCAGGGTGCGTACAGCCTCAAGGCCGCAGGCCATCTCGGCAATACGGTTTCTGATAATGGGATCCTGCGATAGGAGCACGCCGTTCCGCTTGGTGTTGTTACAATACTCAACAAGCTGTTCCATTCCGCGTAGCAGCAGATATACAAGGCCGATATTTGACCTTTCAAAGCCGGCCAGCACGTTTACTACGGCCCATCCGCCTCCCTCTTTGCCCACAATGTATTTGGCCGGGACTTTTACGTCATCCAGGTAAACTTCGTTATAAATATGGGCGCCGTCGATATAGGGAATGCCCTTTACAGTGATGCCCGGGCTCTTCATATCACATAACAGGAAGGTGAGGTTCTGGTGCTTCTTGGCCTGGGGGTCGGACTTGTATACGCCGAACGCCCAGTCAGCCCTGTGCGCGCTGGTATTCCATGTCTTCTGCCCGTTCAATATAAACTCGTCGCCCTTCCTGATGGCGGTTGTACTCAGGGCAGCCAGGTCTGAACCTGCATTGGGCTCGCTCCAGAGCTCGCACCACATGGTTTCACCTTTGGCGATGCCGGGCAGGAACTCTTTTTTGATCTCTTCGCTGCCTGCAGCCAGCAGCGTGGGCGCCAGCATGGCCACGCCGAACTCATCCACACCCGGAACGCCGTAGTAACCAACGGCCTCGCTGAAAAGTACCTTGTCCATCATATCGCCGCTGCCGCCGTGCTCCGCCGGCCAGCCTAGTGAAAGCCATCCGCGCTTGCCGAATTCCCTTGCGCAGTGGCGATGGAATTCCCAGCATTCGTCATTATCGTTTTTGCTTTCGATCCCGATGTACTGAGGCGGCTTTTTCTTGTTTAAATCTCCACAAACCTGGTAGAACTCCTTTTTACGGGCTTCCTGCTCTGGCGTTAACCTGAAATCCATAACTCAACTCCTTTTTCTTATTATGGTTGTCAACCGTGCTGTAGAACCTGTATTAGCTTCGATACCGGGTAATCATGTTTTGCCAAATCAGTATTATACCACAATCAAAATTAATAAAACCACAACCCAGGGAGCCAATGTAAATGGTAGCGCAGAAACCGCAATTGCTTTGCTAAAGTAGTTAAACGTTATAAACTGTGAGGTGTAAACGCTCAAAGAGGTAAGGAGGTTTCCGCATGGATGAGAAAATCAGGAAAATCAAGGCCGGGGATATAGCTCCGGATTTCACGCTTAAAGACCACGACGGCGACGATTTTAAACTCAGTACGTACATTGGTAAAAATGTGCTGCTTTCATTCCATCCGCTCGCATGGACGGCGGTTTGCACTCAACAGATGCAATCCCTGGAGGAACAATATGCGACCTTTCAGGTATTGAATACCGTCCCCGTAGGACTGAGTGTAGATCCTATCCCCTCCAAGAAAGCCTGGGCTGATAATATTGGCATTAAAAAAGTGCCATTGCTATCCGATTTCTGGCCCCATGGCAGAGTCGCTGCATTATATGATATCTTCCGGGAGAAAAACGGATTCTCCGAAAGGACTAATATCGTAATTGATACCCGGGGCAATATAGCCCTGTTCAAAACATACCCTTTAAGCCAGCTTCCCGATATTCAGGAAATCATCGCAGCCGTTAAAGTATTATAATGTTTGCTGAAGATTTACGGCGGATTCGCATTATTGGCCAGGAGGAGTGAAATGAGAATTATCGGCATCATCCTTATATCGCTTGTTGCTTTGATCGGCTGTGTCCAGGTCTCACCTCCCCAGGCCAGCCTGCCGCCCAGCATACTGGAGTTCGAAGCAACTCCGGCAAGTGTGGTAACCGGAAGTTCGTCCACCCTGAAATGGCAGGTCGCGGGAGCTACGGCAGTAAGCATCGACCAGGGTATCGGCAAAGTAGAGCGGAGCAGTACGTATTCGGTTAGCCCCCCCACAACCACCATTTATACATTGACCGCTGAGAACTCCTACGGCAGTGTCAAGGCCACGGCACAGGTCGTTGTCACCAGCGGTGAAGCGCCCGCATCCAACCTGCCAATCGTAGCTGTTTTTGCCGCCAAACCGGCCAATATCGTTGCTGAAATGGAGTCCACCGTAACCTGGGACGTTAAAAACTCCTTCGATGTCAGCATTGAGCCGAACTTCGGCCCCATCAAACCGGCAGGATCAAGAGTCGTTACGCCACCCTTTACCACCAATTATATTTTAACTGCCGTTAATTCCAATGGAATCCTTAAGGCGGCAACAACGATTACTGTTTCCGGTGTTATACCCTCTGCAGAAACGCCGGTTATCAAATCATTCACCGCCAACCCGCCCATGATTAAAAAGGGAGAAACCTCTGTTCTCACCTGGCAATCTGTGGAGGGTTCATCAGCTACCATAGACCATGATGTCGGTATAGTCGGCGGGTCGGGAACAAGAAATGTTTCCCCCACCACTACCACCATTTATACGCTCACCGTTACCAATCCAAGGGGAGCGCAATTTCAAACAGTGGTGGTCAATGTGAGGTAGCCGAAAAAACTCTTGTATCTTTAATTCGTGTTATCCTAATTACTGATGGATGCGGCAGGCCGATAAACTCTTGGTCTAACAGGCCGTTACTTAGCATGGGTCGCCGCACCCAACCTCTAAGAGAGCC
>Ga0163210_1000688_pt1 | contig 14336 bp, 11 predicted proteins | sample Kivu_220m_FD_113536 | JGI IMG/M metagenome (GOLD analysis project Ga0163210, IMG submission 113536) | Freshwater microbial communities from Lake Kivu, Western Province, Rwanda to study Microbial Dark Matter (Phase II) - Kivu_220m | ecosystem: Environmental > Aquatic > Freshwater > Lake ...
ACGCAATCCGCGACACCGTCGGATCGTTCCTGCACCAGATTTATGACGGCTTGGTCGGGAGTGGCTCAGGGCGCAGTTCCTCTTCGCCGTCCGCACCCAGCACATCGCCCGAATCTGGTTACAACCAACCTCCCCTCTCCGATTTGCTTCCGCCCGAGATGGGCGGCAGAACCACGCTCGCCGATGTCGTGTCGGCTGCATCTCAAGGGAAACAGGGTGATTAGGAGGCCCTCATGTCACTCACCATCCGTGCAATCTACATCGTCGTCTGGTTTGTCATCGTCTTGGTCACTTGCGCCTTGCTGGGTGTCTTGCCGGCGTTGGCCAACGCGCTTTGGTTCGCCGCGTTCTATCTAGTGCTGACGCTGCCGGTCCGGTCGTTGCGTGTCGCCTCCTTCGCCGTGTTCTTTTTCATCGGGTTGCTTGTCGTGAGCCACGGCACTTTGATTGCGCAGTTGGTGATCGGCGTCGTTCTGCCGCCGCTTCACAGCAACGCCGGCGAATTCGTTCACCTCGCTCTCCTCGCGCCGATCACCGAAGAGACCGCCAAACTGCTCGCCGTCGCGTTCGTTCTGCTGATTTGGAAATTCACCGGCGCGCGCATCGCGTTCGGTGCAAGCGATCTGATGCTGGTGGGTCTGGGAATCGGCATTGGGCTGAATGTGTTCGAGGACATGTTTCTCGGCTCCGTCAAGACCACGACGCCGGGCATCGTCACGAACATCCTGGTCCCCTGGACGGAGATGCAAGTGACACGGGGTCGGCCGGACATCGTCACGATCAACCATGCCGCCAGCACCGCTTTCATCGCCCTCGCGCTTGGCTGGTCGCGCTATCTGCCCAAAGTCGTGCGCTACCTACCCGCTTTCTTCGTTTGGCTGTGGATGATCTGGTGCCACGCCCTCTACAACGGTCAGGATATGCTTGAGCGTGGGAATTTGGTGTTCCTTACCGCGCCGCTGACCTGGATCACACCGTACGTCTTCTTCCTCGCCGTCCTTGCCACGATTGCTTTCGAGTTCGTCGTCTTGCATCATCGCGTCACCGACGTCGAGAAGAAGCTGGGACAGGTTCACGTGCGCGGCATCACGCGCTGGCTCGCTCGGCACAATCTCCTGCGCCATCTGGCGTATGCGCGCGCGTGGCTCTGCAGCAATCCGAAGGATGGCGCAAAAGCGGTGCCCTACCTCAGCCGATTGGTCTCACGCGTTGACCAAGTGGGAGCATAGATGGAATGAGAAAACGCGTCTTGCTATCGCTTTTGCTCTTGCTCGTGGTCGGTTGCACCGCTCCATTCGTGTCGCCGAGTCCAACCCAGCCCGCGCGGGCGACTCGCGCGACGAACACGCTGCGCCTTCCCGACGATGTGCCAACGCCGAAGACGTGCGGCAACCAGACGTGCGAGCCGCCCTGGGAACATCCGTTCACCTGCCCTGAGGATTGCCCCAAGCCGACCACGGCGCCGACACCCTCTGCAACAGCCCCGGCTGCGACCAAGACGCCAGTCGGGTACATCACCTTCGCCGTCAACGTCCATGATTGGCGCCATGTGACGGAGAGCGCCGACACGCTCATGCGCCTGATCGCCCTGTTCGAGAAATATAGAGTGCACGGCGATTTTTACCTGACCGGCTCGATGACTCAGTTCTACGTCGAGCAGCGCCCCGATTTGGTGGCGCGCCTGCGCGACAGCGGCATGACCATCAGCTACCACACCCGCCCGCCGCACCCGCTGTACACCGACTTTGACAGCCGGTTGAAGAAGCTGAGCGACGCCGAGCTTAAGCAGACGCTGCAAGACTATGAGACCTATGAGCTTGACCTGGCGACCGGCGATCTGATTCGCAGCCAACCGGGCGGCTATAGTTTTGTCGCCGCGACATTCGGCCGCAAGCCGGTCGTTGTGTCACCGCAGAATGATGATAAGCGAATCCGACAGGCCGCTCAACAACTCTATGCCGGACTGGGCGCCAAGATGACCGTAGTCTACCACGAGACCGGCACCAAGATCGACCGGCCTTTCGAGTACGTCAACGGTCTGCTCGTTCGCCCCAGCGATTTCAGCATCACGCGCTGGCCCAGGGCGGACAAACCGGGCGACGATTTGTTTTGGTGGAATATGCTGGATACGCCCCTGGCCGCCGACTTTGACCCGACCCAGCATCTTCAGAAGGAACTCAAAGCATGGACGGCGCCGCGGCCGCCCTTTATCACCGTCTTGATTCACGAGAACAATTTCTATCGCCGCGATGCGACACCCTGGGACCTGGTCTACTTTACCGACACGACAAAGAAGACACCTCGAACACCGCCCTATGACCTGAACGCGCCGGACCCTTCGCACCCGCGCAGCGCGGCGAACATGGCGCAGATTTGGAGCGCGTATGAGTCGCTGGTCGCTGATGCCGCGGCGCATCTGCAGGTGGTCACCTCGGAAGAGATCGTCAATCTGGCAGCCAGCTCCAAGTGAAAGGAGTTGTCAATATGAAACACACGATCGTCTGGCTCATACTCTTACCCCTGGTCGTTTCAGCCTGCGCCACATCGACGCCAGCGCCTGCTCGTCCCTGCGGCGATGGTATCTGCGCCGGGCCAGAAAATGCAAAAAACTGCCCGGAGGACTGCACCGCGACTCAACGGCCAGCAGTTCCAGACACTGCCGACTCTCCCACCGCGACCGTGCCTGCAACAGTCTCGAAGCCGGCGGATACTCCGACGATGAATCCTCCTGCGGCAACGCCCAAAACTGCCAGCTCTCCGGCTGCGCTGCCCAATGCCACCGCCACAGTCAAGACGACCAAGAGCGGCGCGCCCCTCTACATGACCACCATGACTCACATGGAAGCCAGTTTCACGGACGACCGAGATCAGCAGGTCTTTTTGCGTCATGTCGAGGAGCTTCGCTATGGCATGGATTTGGCAAAAGCGTATGGCGCGATCCTGACGATTGAAAGCGAAAAGCCCTTTGCCCGCGCCAACGCGCAGTGGAAGCTCAATATCATGGCTGAGATCCGTGACCGGGGATTCGGCGTAGGCACCCATTGCGACATCGGGTTCAGAGATCCGCCAATGTCGCCGCAGCAATTCGCCAAGCAGTTCAGCGAAAACAAGGCGCTCGTGGATGTGTTGATCGGTGCGGAGAACAACCTGGGTTGCTCGGGCGGCGGTTCCGTCAACGACTGGGCGCTCGCCGCGAGTCTGGCCGGTTTCAAATACCTGGATGGCATTGTGAGCATGCACTATCTCGCGATGCCCATGAAAAACCGACCCGACGGTATCTGGACCGACGATTTCATCCGCGACGGACATTTTCACTTGAACGCGCCGGTCGATTTGTCGCAGCGGATTTATCCGTTCGAGGTGGCCAACGCGCAAGATTTTCTGCCAGACGAAAAACCGGTGATCGTGGTTTCCTCCGGCGAACTGGGGATCCTGTCGGCAATGGCTGAGCACGGACGCGAAGTAGGCGGCGACATCGAGAAGGACGAAGACTATGACTTTAACAACGCCGACGTGGACGCGCTGATCGCTCAGATCAAGGCGATTGATCAGACCCGTGACCGCAGCCGGATCGCAAAGGTTGCCGTCTATCTACCCGCGAACGCCTTTGTGCCGGCGAACGAAGCCGTGCTGCGCTACTTCTTCAGCCAGACGCAATCGCTCGCCAAGCAGGGGATCATTACCTGGGCAACTCAGCGGCAGGTGTACGAAGCCTATGTGAAATGGAGCAAGTAAGGGGCGGAAGTGAAACACTCCTTCGCTCTTCTCGTCGTCTTGATCGTCTTGACTTGCGCGTGCAGTGCTCTGCCAATCAGCGCGCCCACGCCGACGCCGGTTCCCGTGCTGCCCCGCGATCAGCCAGCGCCGCGAGCAACGCGTGTACCGCCCACCTTGGCGCCTGAACCACCTCCCAGCAGACCGCCGCTGCCGACGCGCGAGCAAAAACCGAGCGCGAATGTCACGTTGCCGCCCAAACCCGGCGCGAATACCACACCATTGCCGCAACGCGATGGATCGACGAAAACGTACTTCGTGACAAACCCGACGACGAACGCGAAATTGCACGTCCAGGTCTTGGCGCCGAAGAATGCGAGCAAATTGCCCGCGCTGGTGCTCGTGCCCGGCGGCATCGGCGATGGCGGCGGAATGCTGGATGATGCGTCGCGAATGGCGAGCGCGGGGATCGTCGCCGTGATTTTCGATCCGGACGGACGCGGCAAAAGCACCGGGCAAGAAGATTACGACGGCTACAAGCAGCAAGACGGACTCGCCGCAGTGATTCGTTTGGCTGCCACACTGCCTGAAGTGGAGGCGACGCGAATGGGGCTTGTGACGTACTCGTACGGCATCACGATGGGCAGCGGCGTCCTCGCGCGTTATCTGGACCTGCCGATCCGGTTCCTGATTGACTGGGAGGGTCCCGCCGACCGCAATTACACGACGACTGGCTGTCGCGATGTCGCCGCGGGGCGTATCAAGTGGCAGCCGTGCAGCGACGACGCGTGGTGGTCGGAACGCGAGGCGGTGTATTTTGTCGGCAAGCTACGCGTGCCCTACCAGCGCATTCAATCAGAAAAGGATCATGTCCAACTGAACAACAACCACGCGATTGACATGATCAACGCGGCGCTCAAAGGCGGCGTGCCCTGGACACGTCTAAACAATCTCACGCCGAATCAGACCTACGATACGACGAATCCCCCCGCGATGCTGCCCGAAGCGATGGATCGCCAACTCGCGCAGACGGTGATTCAACACGCGCAAGAGCTGTTCGGAAAATGACGAAATGTCGCGCGATCTTCTCTCTACCGCTTGCGTTCGCCCTCATCGCCGCCAGCTGTACTCGGCTCGCCCCCACTGCGCCAACGACTGCCACTCCGAATCCGAATTTGAAACCGGGCGATTATACTCAATCGTTCACCTTCGCCGGGCGTGAACGCTCGTACCTCATCCATCTGCCATCTGCGCTGGGTAATGCACCGCTTCCGCTCGTCTTCGTTCTGCACGGCGGCGGCGGCAACGCGGAGGGCGCGGCGAAAATGTCCGGCATGAGCCCGCTGGCTGATAAGGAGAATTTCATCGTCGTTTATCCCGACGGCACGGGACGCTTGGAGGACAGGGTGCTCACGTGGAATGCCGGCAACTGCTGCGGCTACGCGCTCGACAACCAGGTTGACGATGTGGGTTTCATCCGCGCGCTGATCGAGGAATTGCGCGCGGTCTATCCAATTGACGCGCAGCGTGTCTACGCCACCGGCATCTCGAACGGCGGGATGATGGCGTACCGCTTGGCGTGTGAATTGTCGGATCAGTTTGCGGCGATTGCGCCGGTCGCTGGGGCGTTGAACGCCGATTGCCGCCCGGCGCAGCCGGTGTCGGCCGTGTCATTTCATGGCACCGCCGATCGCAGCGTCCTCTACGACGGCGGCGCGCCCAAGCAGCAGTTGGATTCGCACCCGCGCACCGACAACTCGGTTGCGTACGCGATCTCGTTCTGGGTGCGGCAGGACGGCTGTGCGACGACTCCGCGACGTGTCGAGCACGGCAACACCGTACAAGATGAGTACGGCGATTGCGTGAACGGTACCGGCGTCGCGCTGTACGCCATCAAGGGCGGCGGGCACGCCTGGCCCGGCGGCGACCGGCTCTCTCTCCTGCTCGACCAGCCAACGCAGGAAATCTCCGCGACCGATGTGATGTGGGAGTTTTTTACTCGCCACCCCAAGCGCAAAAACTGAACGCAGCCCGCCGAACGAACCGGCGGGCTGTTTGATTTGACTCACACCGTGCCTCGCGCTATACTCACAAACATGGTTGAGACTGTTCACGCGACTCGATACATCACGCCGCTGTGCGAGGGGGGCTCGCTTCCGGCAATCATCGAAGCCGACGATGGGCAGATGTACGTGATGAAGTTCGCGGGCGCCGGGCAAGGGCGCAAGGCACTGATTGCCGAACTCGTCGCCGGCGAGATCGGGCGTGCGCTCGGGCTGAATGTCCCGGCACTTGTTTTCATCCACCTCGACCCAGCGCTGGGTCCGTCAGAGCCAGACCCAGAGATCTATGATCTCCTCAAAGCGAGCGTCGGCCTAAACCTGGGACTGCGTTATCTTCCGACGGCGTTCGCGTACAATCCGCTTCTTCAGCCGCCGCCCGGCGCCGACCTCGCGTCGGCAATCGTTTGGTTCGACGCGTATGTGACGAACGTCGATCGGACGTCGCGCAATGTCAACATCCTCCTCTGGCAAAAGGAACTCTGGCTGATCGATCACGGCGCCGCGCTCTACTTCCATCACGATTGGAAAGAGGACTATCTCGAACGCAGCCGCACGCCTTTCTCGCGCATCAAGGATCACGTGCTCCTTCCCTTTGCCAGCGCGGTCGATCAAGCCGATGCCGCGCTGCGATCGCGGCTGACGCCGACCATCATCGATCGAATCGTCAACTCCATTCCAGACGCGTGGCTCGACGGTGACTCGTTCTTTGCCAACGTTACTGAACATCGCCGAGCGTATGCCGCGTATCTGAAGAGCCGGCTGGAAGCATCGCCCGCGTTCGTCCAAGAGGCGAAGAATGCCCGAACTCAGCTCATTTGATTACGCGATCGTGCGCGTCGTGCCGAGGCCCGACCGCGAGGAATTCATCAACGTCGGCGTCATCCTCTATTGCTGGCCGCGGCACTTTCTCGACGCGCGCGTGCGGCTGGATGCCGCGCGGCTCGCCGCCTTGGCGCCGCGTCTTGACGTGGCGGCGATTCAGGCGCAGCTTGACCTTATTTCGCGCATCTGTGCTGGCGGCGAGCAAGCTGGCGCGCTCGGGGCGTTGAGCCAGGTTGAGCGATTTCAGTGGCTCACTTCGCCGCGCAGCACGACGATTCAAGTCTCGCCAGTCCACTGCGGACTGTGCGACGATCCCGCACAAGAACTCGACCAATTGTTCAAAGGAATGGTCGGCTGACATTCAAGGGCCGACAACTCTGGAGGCAAGGCATGGCTCACATCCCCGAAAAGTACGCCGATCTGTTTACGCGTGAGAAGAAAGCATTCGCATTCTTGGCGCTCGTCAAGAAGGACGGCACTCCGCAGGTGACACCTCTGTGGTTCGACTTTGACGGCAAATACATCATCATCAACACCGCACGCGGGCGCGTCAAAGACAAGATCCTGCGCAAACATCCCACTATCGCGATGGCGATTCCAGATCCGGGCGATCCCTACCGCTACCTGCAAGTGCGCGGCAAGGTGGTTGAGCAAACAGAAGCCGGAGGGTATGAGATGATTTGTAGTTTGAACGAAAAGTACCACGGCAAGTACGAGTTTCCCAAACGCCCCGGCGAAGTGCGGGTGACGTACAAAATCCTCCCGGAGCGCTGGGGGGGAGAGTGATGTCCCAAGGAGCTCAACGACAGAGACGTCTCGTTCTGTTTGGCGCCTGCGGTCTGACGCGTTCGCGCGTCCGCGCAGGTGTTTTTGTTGTGCGGACTTGAGAAAGGAACTGCAATGACCGACAAGTACATCCTGGCCATCGATCTCGGCACGACCGGACCCAAGGTGGGCGTGTTCTCCACACGGGGCCAAGTCATCGGCTACGAATTTGAGCCAACGCCGGTCACACTCCTTCCCAACGGCGGCGCGGAGCAGGACCCGGACGATTGGTGGAATGCCGTCAAGCAAGCGACGCGGCGTCTGCTTGGCCAGGGCCGAGTCCCGGTCGAAAGCATCGTTGCACTCTGTTGCACAACTCAATGGTCGGGCACCGTCGCGGTCGACCAAGATGGTCGCCATCTGACGAACGCGATCATCTGGATGGACTCGCGCGGCGCGAAATACATCGAAGAGCTTACGGGTGGAGGAATCGCCCTCGAGGGATATGGCGTTGGGAAACTGCTCAAGTGGATTCGACTCACCGGCGGCGTCCCCACGCACTCTGGCAAAGACCCCATCGCGCACATCTTACTCATCAAGAATGAACGGCCGGAAATCTACCAGGCGACCTTCAAGTTCCTCGAACCCAAAGACTATCTGAACCTGCGATTGACCGGCCAATTCGCCGCGTCGTATGACTCCATCGCGCTGCACTGGCTTACGGACAATCGGAACATCGCCAGGATCGACTACGACGCCGGGCTGCTCAAAATGTCCGGCATCGCGCGTGACAAGCTGCCCGATCTCAAGCGCGCCGTCGACATCCTCGGCCCGATCAAACCGGAGAGCGCCAGAGAACTTGGGCTGGGCGGGAATGTTCAAGTGGTCATGGGCACGCCGGACGTCCACTCCGCCGCCATCGGCTCCGGCGCGGTGAGAGACTACGACGCGCACCTCTACCTCGGCACATCATCCTGGCTGGCGTGTCACGTCCCATTCAAAAAGACCGATCTATTTCACAATATGGCGTCGCTGCCCGCGGCGCTGCCGGGCAAATACCTCCTCTCAAACGAGCAGGAATGTGCGGGGGCGTGTCTGAATTACCTGTGCGACAATCTGCTGTATCCCGACGACGAACTGCGGCAGCAAGTCAGCCCGTCGGACCTACTTCCAACGCTCGACCGAATCGCAGCGCGCGTCCCGGCGGGCAGCGACAAGCTGATCTTTCTGCCGTGGCTGTACGGCGAGCGAACGCCGGTGGATGACAGTCGGCTGCGCGGCGGATTCTTCAACGCGTCGCTCAAGACCACGCGCGCCCACATGATTCGCGCGGTGTACGAGGGGGTCGCGTACAACTCCCGATGGCTATTGAAATATGTCGAGCTGTTCACCCAGCGCCGCTGCGACGCGATCAACGTGATCGGCGGCGGGGCAAAAGCGGATGTGTGGTGCCAGATTCACGCGGACGTTCTAGACCGCCCGATCCGCCAGGTCAAGAATCCGATCCAGGCCAATCTGCGCGGGGCGGTGTTCCTGGCCGCGCTCGCGCTAGGCGACCTGAGTGTCCACGACATTCCAAGCCGCGTGGAAATTGCCAAGACCTATGCGCCGAATCCGGACCATCGCAGAATCTACGATGAGTTGTTCGGCGAATTCGTGAACATCTATAAGAGCAGCCAGAAGATTTTTGCGCGTTTGAATCGGTGACCTCCGTGTCACCCTGAGGGCAGCAAATGTGCCCAGCATGACCACCCATGCACTGGAGAAACGAAGATGGGGATCGGGAATCTTGTCAACGCACTCGTCAACCGCGTGAATCCGCGAGTCGTCTCGAAAGTATCGCAGCGCGTTACATCGATTCCGATGGTTAGAAACAAGATCGACCAAGAATCGGAAGAGATGATACAGGAGTTGGCCAAGTCACTCAAACCGTACCGCGAGGGCTTTGCATCTTTCTCGCGTTTGCCGGCGGCAGGAATCGACCGGCAGGCGATCATCGCAGAGATGGAAAAACTCAAGGCGCTGGAAGAGGCAAAGTGGAGAGACGGCTTGGTTTCCGGCGCGGTGTACCACGGCGACGACCAGCACACCGAGTTCCTCAGCCGCGTGTATGCCATCAACTCGCAGAGCAATCCGCTGCACGCCGACGTGTGGCCCAGCACGACCAAGTTCGAAGCAGAAATCGTCGCGATGACCGCGCACATGCTGGGCGGCGACGATCAAATCTGCGGCACGGTCTCGTCCGGCGGAACAGAAAGCATCCTGCTGGCGATGAAGACCTACCGCGACTGGGCGCGCGACCGGAAGGGCATCACCGCGCCCGAAATGATCGTCCCGACCACAGCGCACGCCGCGTTCGACAAGGCGGCACAGTACTTTAACGTCAAGCTGATCCGCGTGCCGGTCGGCGCGGACTGCAAGGCGGATGTCGCCGCGACGCGAAATGCAATCACGCGCAACACCGTCGTCATCGTCGGATCATCGCCGTCGTTTCCGCACGGGGTCATCGATCCGATTGAGGAGCTATCGGAACTTGCGCGGCAGCGCGGCATCGGCTTTCACACCGACGCGTGCCTGGGCGGGTTCATCCTTCCATGGGCGGAGAAACTCGGCTACCGCGTTCCGCCCTTCGATTTTAGATTGCCGGGGGTGACTTCGATCTCCGCGGACACGCACAAGTACGGCTACGCGGCGAAAGGCTCGTCGGTCGTGCTGTACCGCGGAGAGGAACTGCGGCACTACCAATACTACACCACGACGGACTGGCCCGGCGGGCTGTACCTCTCACCCACCTTCGCCGGCAGCCGGCCCGGCGCGCTGAGCGCGGCGTGCTGGGCCGCGATGGTGTCGATTGGGGAACAAGGTTACCTGGACGCCGCGAAGAAAATCCTGGAAGCGGCCGCGTGGATCAAAGAAGAGATCCGGCAGATCCCTGGCCTTCATCTCGTTGGCGATTCGCTGTTTGTCATCGCGTTCGGATCGGAGACGCTGGACATTTACAGCGTGCTCGATCAGATGAGCAAAAAGCATTGGAGTCTCAACGGCTTGCAGTCGCCGCCCGCGGTGCATCTCTGCGTCACCTTGCGGCATGCACAGCCCGGCCTCGCCGAGAAATTCGTCGGCGACCTGAAAGCGGCGGTCGAATACGCCCGCGCCCATCCGGGCTTGCACGGGGAGATGGGAACGGTCTACGGAATGACGGCGAGCGTCCTGCTGCGCGGCGTGGTGAGCGACTTTATGAACAGGTACATTGACTTGCTGTATGAAGCGAAATAGGTGGGCTCTAGCGCCCGCGCACGCGGCCCGGTGAGTGAAGATGCCACTCACAGCGCGACCTGAAACGAAACCAGTGCGCGGGCGCTTTTCGCGGCGACTCTGTCTTTGAACCAGTACGCATTCTCCTATGTCAGTTGAAACGAGACAGCGCGATTCCCGATTGTTTGCCGAAGCCAAGCGTGTGCTGCAGAGCAATCGACACACGGGCCGCTCACCATGGGGAAATCGCTCGTTCGATTTCGTCTGCCCCTCCAACGTGACATATCCTTTCCAGTGGCTGTGGGACTCCTGCTTCCACGCCATCGCGCTAACGCACGTAGACGTAAGACTCGCGCAGCAGGAATTGCTCTGTCTCCTGCAAGCCGCGCAGCCGGACGGCTTTATCCCGCACATGATCCTGTGGGAACGGGAAAAGTACTTGAAGCAAATCGCGAGCTACAGCATCGCGATGCTGAACGATTATCTCACTGCGACCTCGCAGCCGCCGGTGCTGGCGCAAGCGGTCGAGCGCGTCTTCCTCGCCGGACGCGATCAAACGTTTCTCGCGACCGTCCTTCCAAAAGCAAAGGCCTATTATCGCTGGTGGATTCAGCATCGCGATCCCGATCACGACGATCTCGTGGCGATCATCCAGCCGGACGAATCGGGCCTCGACGCGCTGCCCTCGTACGACGCACTGCTGCACATGCCAACCCTCGACCCGGATGGCTTGCGCCAGGCGATGGCTCGCCTCTTTGGAGCGTACGCGCCGCTGCGCCGCGATTCCGCCGCACTGATCGCCGCCGACGTCTTTGTAGTTGAAGACCTGTTGACGAACTGCGCGTACGCCCAGGGCTTGCGCTCACTCGCGCGGCTGTGCCGCTCTAATCAGGAGATGGACAATGCCGCGGAATTCGATCAACTGGCAGGTCGCGTGGAGCACGCGTTGGTGGACAAGTGTTACGACGAGCAGCGCGGCATCTTTTTCGACCTACTGGGCGTCGCGGAGAGACCCTCAGGCGTTGTCACGGTGACTTCGCTGCTGCCGCTCATGCTCGACAATCTCGATCCAGCCATCTGCAAGCGCCTGATCGAGGAACACTTGCTCAACCCCGCCGAGTTCTGGCTGCCCTATCCACTGCCCAGCGTCGCCGCGAATGAGCCGACCTTCGATGCGGAAGCCAAGACAGGTCTGCTCTGGCGCGGCTCGACGTGGGTCAATCTGAATTGGCTTCTAGTGGGAGGATTGCGGCGCCACGGCTACGCGGCAATCGCGGACGAACTGGTGGCAAGGACTCTGGAAATGGTCGCGCGCGGAGGGTTTCGCGAATATTACAGCCCATACTCTGGCGCCGGCTACGGCGCACTGGACTTTGGGTGGTCGACGCTGGTGCTGGATTTTCTCGAGAGGATATGACCACCCGGGCAATCTCGAAACAAACCGCCTGCCGATTCTCACCGGCAGGCGGTTGTTTTTATCTGTGTTTTTCAGTGCGATGGTATCTCTTCAATTCGCCGCAAGGCGGCGAGTTATCGAGATACCAGCGTCAGTGTCCAATCTCAACACTCGCTGTGCCCGCACGAATAGCACTTGCGGCAGCCCTCTTCGTTCACGAACGAGGCGTGACCACACTCGGGACACAAGTCGCCCACCTTGAACAACTGTAATTGCTTCGCGTCGATTTCCTCTTTCGGCTCCACGCGCGGCCGCCCCAGGTCTTCCGCCAGCGCCTGCGCGATGCCGTCCGGCAGCGAGCGGACGCGCTGCAAGCCAAAGCCCATCGGCCTGCCGCCGCCAATGCCGGCGAGTTGCGTGACGATTTGCTCGAGTCGCTCCGTCGGCGTCAGCGGCGATGGCAGGCGCAGTGCAAGCGAGATCAACCGACCGATCGCTTCGCTCACCGCCGCAGTGTCCGAGCCGGCTTTGCCGACGTTGCAGAACACCTCGAACGGCTGGTCATCGCCATTGCGATTGACCGTGACGTATGCCTTGCCAAGCGGCGTCGCGATTTCGTACGTCGCGCCGTGCAGCTGGCGCGGGCGCGGCTTCTTCGGCCCATCGGATAGAACCGCCAATTTTTTCTCGGCAGTCTCTTTCGTCTCCAGCACTACGTTCTCGCGCGTGCCCGCCACGTAGACCGTAATCCCCTTGCAGCCGAGCTTCCACGCGAGAAAGTACGACTTGGCCACGTCTTCGACCGTCGCGGTCGCAGGGAAGTTGATCGTCTTGGAGAGCGAGTTATCGACGAACGCCTGCATCGCGCCTTGCATCCGGACGTGCTCTTCCGGCAGGATGTCGCTCGCGACGACGAATGTGTCGCGAATCTCCTCCGGCACCTCGTCGATCTCCTGGCACGTGCCGGTCACGCGCACGCGTTTGAAAATCCTCTGCCGCGTCGCCTCGTTCACGCTGGCGTCAACCAGCGCGCGCTCGAACAGCGGGCTGACGTAATCGAGCGTTAGGTCTTTGCCGTTGTCGTTGACGTGCCGCGTGTAGGCCAGCGCGAACACTGGCTCGCAGCCGTAGGATTCCACGCCCGCCACCGTGGCGATCGTCCCGGTGGGCGCGACCGTCGTCTGCGCGGCATTGCGAATGCCATACGCCTTGATCCCCGCGACGATTTCGTTCCAATCGACGGTAGGGCGGCCCCACTCGCGTGTGAACGGCTCAAGCGGCTTGGGCGGCGTCCACCTCAAAGTCTCCGGATCGTAGAGGGAGCCTTTGATCGCCGGAAACGCGCCGCGCGTCCGCGCCAGCTCGACACTCGTCTTCATCGCGTGAAAGCGAACGAACTCCATGACCTGCCCGGCAAATTCCTCGCCCGCCGGCGCGCCATAGCGCACGCCGAGGCGATACATCACGTCGCCCAGCCCCATGATGCCGAGACCGATGCGGCGAGCGCGGTGCGCCGCTTCGGCCAACTCCGGCACCGCCGGCACATACTTGTTCGCGTCGACGACGTTATCGAGAAAGCGCGTCGAAAGCTCGGTCGATTCGCGCAGTTTCTCCCAGTCCAGACGACCCTCCGCCGTCACGTGCTGCGCCAGGTTGATCGAGCCGAGGCAGCAGTTTTCGTATGGGCCGAGCCATTGTTCGCCACAATTGTGTACGACGAGGCCATTCGCAATGAATGAATGCGTCTCCGGCTGCTGCAAATCGTAAACCCGCTCGTGTCCATCCGGTTCAACCGCATCGACAGTTGCCAGGAATGGCTCTTCATAGGTGCCCCGCGTGAGCCGGCTGAGATAGTTCACGAGTCTGCCTTGCTTGGCTTCAGTCAAGAAACCGACATCTACGGCAAAGCGGTTCAGATTGGTCTTGCTGATGGCGAGTTCATGCTGAGACTGATGGAAATACTCTTTCCGTCCCCCTCGTCCATCCGGCATGGACCGGTAGCCACCGGCGCGGCGCTCCTCGTAGATACGGCTTGCCATACCGAAATTCAACAACAGCCGCTGAACATCCTTCAGCAAGGCCAAATGGCTGGACGCCAATCTGATCGAGCATCCCTTTTCACCGCCGTCATTGACACAGCCATCCGCAGTAAAGAGCGCCTGCAAGAAACCGCGCTGCATTTCTTCGCTGCCCGCGAATACGGCGGCGGGCACTTGGAATTTGTTTTCGATCAAACCATATTCGGCTGCCCAATTCCGCAAGCGATCTGAAGCGACCCTGGCTTCATCGCGCGATTCAATTTCAACAATACCCACCGGGTA
>Ga0163210_1000690_pt1 | contig 14326 bp, 13 predicted proteins | sample Kivu_220m_FD_113536 | JGI IMG/M metagenome (GOLD analysis project Ga0163210, IMG submission 113536) | Freshwater microbial communities from Lake Kivu, Western Province, Rwanda to study Microbial Dark Matter (Phase II) - Kivu_220m | ecosystem: Environmental > Aquatic > Freshwater > Lake ...
CCCTTTCTCATTGCCTACCTCTCGCAAGCGATGACGTTGGAGCCAGGGGATGTCATTTCCACCGGGACACCTAGCGGCACAGGGGCATCGCGTACGCCGCCGGCGTTTTTGAAACCGGGTGACGAGGTACGAATCTGTATCGAGAAGATCGGCGAACTCGCAAATCCAGTAGTGGCAGAATAATCTCAAAGGAATTCCCCATGAACTTGCGTTCACCGTCCTGAGCAAAGCGAAGGATCGGATGAAAACGCCGGCGAACGGGCGACACATTTACAGATTTGTCGACCATTTACAAAGGAGGATTAAGGTGTCGTACTTTGATCTAGTCCCCAATGCTCAAGGCCTGAATCGTTTACCGTCCAATCCGTGCCAGCTGTTGGATTTCAGTTATCTGCGTCTGTCCGACGGCAAAGAGTACGCCGGCGCGAGCGGCGATCGCGAATTCCTCGCGGTGATTCTCGGCGGCAAGGGAACGTTTGTCGTCGGCGACCAGAAATTCGAAAAGGTCGGCGGGCGCGCGAATGTCTTCTCCGGCAAGCCGCACTCGGTATACATCCCGTGCCAGTCCAGTCTCAAAATCACGGCGCACGGTGCGCTCGAAGTCGGCCTATGCAGTGCGCCGAGCGACTTGAAAGCCGCCGCGTACGTGATCGCGCCCGACCGGGTCGCGACGGGCGTGTGGGGCGCAGCGAATTTTTCGCGCAACTATCACCAAATTCTCACGCTGGCGAGCCAACCCGATTTGCCTGCGGCGCGCCTGATCGTCGGCGAGACGTTCACGCCGTCCGGCAACTGGAGCACCTACCCACCCCATCGGCACGAAAAGGACGATCTGCCGCGTGAAGCGTACCACGAAGAGATGTACTTTTTCAAGGTCAGCCCGGCCGATGGTTTCGGCCTGACGCGCTACTACAACGATGAGATCGATACCGGTTACATCGTGCGCGACAACACGATCCTCATGGTCCCCAAAGGATACCATACCGTCGCCAGCGCGCCGGGTTATGCGACGTATTATTTGTGGGCGCTCGCCGGCAATCAGCGCATTCAAGCCACCGTAGACGATCCGACGCTGGCATGGGTCGCGCGCACGGTGCCGATGCTGAAAGCGCTGGGACACTGAAGCAAAGTCAGAAGTATGAAGTTAGAAGTATGAAAGAATTCTGGCTTCTGCCTTTATACTTCATCCTTCATACTTGAAAAAGAGGTCATAGATGATTCTAGATCAATTCCGATTGGACGGGCGCGTCGCGCTCGTCACCGGCGCCGCGCAAGGGCTGGGGCAAGGGTACGCCGTCGCGCTCGCCGAAGCCGGCGCCGACATCGTCGGGCTGGACCGTTGCACGGTCGATCAGACCGGCGATCTCGTGACCGCGCGCCACCGTCGCTTTAGCCAGTTGTGCATCGACTTGAACGAGGCGTCGGTTGCCGATTTGCAGGAAGCCGTGGCATTCTGTGTGCGCGCGATGGGACGGCTCGACATTCTGGTCAACAATGCTGGCATCATCCGCCGTGCGCCCGCGATCGAGTTTGGCGAGAAAGACTGGGACGATGTCCTGCGCATCAATCTGAAATCCGTCTTTTTTCTTTCGCAGGCGGCGGCGCGAGTGATGGCCCAGCAAGGCGGCGGCAAGATCATCAACGTGGCTTCGATGCTGTCGTTCCAGGGTGGGATCATCGTGCCGTCGTACACCGCGGCGAAGAGCGGCGTCGCGGGCATCACCCGCGCCTTGGCGAACGAGTGGGCGAAACACCACATCAACGTGAACGCGATTGCGCCCGGCTACATGGCGACGGACAATACGGCGCCGCTGCGCGCCGATCCTGCGCGCAATCAGGCAATCCTCGACCGCATCCCGGCGGGACGCTGGGGCACACCTGACGATTTGAAAGGCATCGTCGTCTTTCTCGCATCGACGGCGTCGGACTATATGCAAGGCGCGATTGTGCCAGTGGATGGGGGCTGGCTGACGCGGTAGAGGTTGAAGATTAGAAAAGGAGAAACACATGGCACGCTTTACCAGACTTGAAGTCCTCAACACGATGGTGGAGACAGGCCTCGTTCCCGTGTTCTATCACCCGGATATTGAAGTCGCGAAGAAAATCGCGGAGGCGATCGCCGCGGGCGGCGCGCGCGCGATCGAGTTCACCAATCGCGGCGATTTTGCGCCCTGGGTGTTCAAGGAACTCTCAGAGTATCTCGCCAAGACGAACCCGAAAATCATCCTGGGCGTCGGCTCGGTGATCGATGCGCCGACGGCCGCGCTCTATATCGCCAGCGGCGCGAACTTTGTCGTCGGTCCGATCCTCAATCCTGAAGTGGCACGCTTGTGCAACCGACGTAAGATTGCCTATAGCCCGGGCTGCGGCTCGGCATCCGAAATCGCGGCGGCGGAAGAACTCGGCGTCGAAATCGTCAAGATCTTTCCCGGCGATTCGGTCGGGGGACCTAACTTCGTCAAGGCGATTCTCGGTCCCTGCCCCTGGACGCGCCTGATGCCCACCGGCGGCGTCGAGACGACCAAGGACAGCATCACCGCGTGGTTCAAAGCCGGCATCACGGCGGCCGGGATCGGCTCGAACCTGGTGAAGAAAGAATGGGTCGCGGCCGGCGATTATGCGGCGATCACCGCCAAGACCGCGCAAGTGCTCGCCTGGATCCGCGAAGCGAGAGCCAAGTAATATGGACATCAACATAGCGGTTGTGCCGGTCGCCGGACTCGGCACCCGCTTGCTGCCGGCGACGAAATCGCAACCCAAGGAAATGCTGCCGGTGGGGCGCAAGCCGGTCGTTCAATACGTCGTGGAAGAACTGACGCGCGTCGGGATGAAGCGGCTCCTCTTCATCACCGGCCCCGGCAAGAGCTCCATCGAGAACCACTTCGACCTGAATGGCGAACTGATTCAGATGCTGCGTGAGACCGGCAAGGAGGAATTGCTCGCCGAATTCGAATACGAGCGCGCGCCCGTGCAGTACTTTTATACGCGCCAGCGTCAGCTGTTGGGGCTGGGACACGCGGTCCTGTGCGCGCAGCCGTTCGTCGGCGATCAGCCGTTCATCGTCGCGCTCGGCGATTCGATCATCGGCATCAACGCCCAGAGTGACGTCGTGCGGCGCATGTCCGAGTGCTTTGTCGAGAAACGCGCAGCCGCCGTCGTCGCGTTCGAGCAAGTGCCCAGCACCGAAGTGCACAATTATGGCATCGCCAAACCACGCGGCGCGGGGGACGTCTTCCAAGTGGAAGATGTCGTCGAAAAACCATCCGTGGACGAAGCGCCGAGCAACCTGGCGATCGCGGCGCGCTATGTATTCGCGCCGACGATCTTCGAGGCGCTCCAGCGCACCAAGCCCGGCAAAGGGGGCGAGGTCCAACTCACCGATGCGATCCGGCTGGTGATTCGCGACGGCGGCGCGGTCTACGGCGTGCTCTTGTGCGGCGAAGAACGGCGCTTTGACATCGGCAATTTCGATTCCTACTTTCGCGCGTTCGTCGAGTTCGCGCTGGCGGACGAGAAACACGGCGCGGCGCTGCGGCGGCACATGGAGCATTTGCTGCATGATCCTCATCCGTAAGCGCGCCTACGCGCGCGCCGGACTGATCGGCAATCCCTCGGATGGTTACAAAGGCAAGACCATCTCGATCATCGTCCGCAACTTTTGGGCGGAGGTGGTGCTGTACGAATGGGATTCGGTCGACATCGTCCTCGCCGAAGACGACCGCGCGCGTTTTAGCTCGATCTACGATCTGGCTAAAGACGTCAAACTGCACGGGTATTACGGCGGCATCCGTCTCGTCAAAGCGACGATCAAGCGCTTTGTCGAATATTGCGAGTCGCGCGGGCTGAGACTGGACGACCGCAAATTCTCGGTGCGCTATCAGACGAATATCCCGCGCCAGGTCGGGCTGGCCGGGTCGAGCGCGATCATCGTCGCGACGATACGCTGTCTGATGGAATTCTACGGGATCAAGATTCCGCTGGAGGTGCAACCCTCGCTGGTCCTGTCGGTCGAAACAGAAGAACTGGGCATAGCCGCTGGATTACAGGATCGCGTCGTCCAGGTCTATGAAGGCGTGGTCTATATGGATTTCGATCCGGCGTGCGAGCGCATCATCGACGGGTATAAATGCTATGCCTACGAGCCGCTCGATCCGCGCCAGCTGCCGCCGATCTTCGTCGCCTACGACGATTCGCTCAGCGAGCCGACCGAGGTTTTTCACAACGACATCCGCGGGCGCTACAATCGCGGCGAAGAACAAGTCGTCAATGCGATGAAACACTGCGCGGCGCTGGCTGCCCAGGCCCGCGAGGCGCTACACCACCGCGATGTGGCGCGGCTCGCACAGTTGATGGACGACAACTTTGATGCGCGACGCAGCATCTACAATTTGCCGCCGTGGCAGGTGCGGATGATCGAGGTGGCACGGCGATGCGGCGCCGGCGCGAACTTTGCCGGCTCCGGCGGCGCCATCATCGGCACATACCAAGACGAACGGATGTTTGAAAACCTACGCGCCAATCTCGGGGAAATTGGCTCCAAGACAATCGAACCGCAAGTGTGCGAGTAGCCAGAGCCGGTCAGTCAAACTCATTTTGCCCCCGATGCGGTCATCGTTTCAGCAAAATTCAAGAAAAGATGTTCTAATTTTCTGAAAAAAGACTGAAAAGACACTGAAAAAGTATTGACAACGGACTGTGCATATGGTATTATGCTCATGAAATAATTCACAAACCTGTAGGTCGGGAAAGGCCACAGAGTCGTGGGCAAAAACAAACCTCGCACGAATCTCATCGACGTAGCCCGTCACGCCGGTGTTTCTCCCGCGACCGTGTCGCGTGTTCTCAACAGGACTGCACCCGTTAGCGAGAGTGTCCACGCTCGAGTTCTAGCCTCTCTGACGGCTCTGGATTATCAGCCGACCTTAGCTCGGTCTAATTCCTCTTCTCCCGACACCATTGCGCTCGTCGTACCCGATCTCCTCAATCCCTATTTCAGCGAAGTCGTCCGCGGCGTCCAAGACGAAGCCAAGATCGACGGCTTTATGCTCCTCCTGTTCGATACGACCGAAGATGTGCAGCGCGAGAAGCAGGCGCTGCAGGCGCTGGCGGATCGTTCGGTGAGCGGAATTGTCAACTGCGCGTCGCGCCTCGATAGCCAGGATTTGATCGCGATCCGCGAGCGCCGCAAAACGCCGATGGTGGTGATCAATCGGACGATCCGTCACCCCTTGATCCCCTGCATCGTCGTTGACTCGGAAAACGCGACCTACCGCGCCACGCGCCACCTCCTCGATTTGAACCACACGCGCATTGCCTATCTCGCCGGTCCTAGCAATTCAGAGTCCTCACAGGCACGCCGCCGTGGCATTGAAAAGGCATTGGGCGAGGCCGGATTGTCTCTCCGACCGGAATGGTGTCCCTCTGGTTTCCCGAATGTGGACGGGGGATTCCAGGCTATGAGCGCGGTGCTGGCTCTTTCCCCCAGCGACCACCCGACGGCGGCGATTGCCTACAATGACATTATGGCGCTGGGGGCATTGCATGCCATTCGCACGCAGCGCTTGGGCGTACCGGAACAGGTCTCGGTGATCGGTTTTGACGACATCGCGATGGCGGCTCACGCGAGTCCGCCGCTCACGACGATCGCGCAGCCCAAGTATCGGATGGGCCGATTGGCGATGCAGATTCTGCACGAATTGATTCAGGGGCACTCGTCGTTGGGTGATGGCTACAATCTCGTCGAGAGTCCCCTGGTCGTTCGCGAATCTACCGCTCCCGCGCCGAGCGCGAACGGACACGGCTCGAAATGATGACCCCCTGGGAACGCTTTGCCGCCGTCGCGCGGCACGGTCAAGCCGACCGCATTCCGGTCGCGCTCATCGTCGATAGCCCGTGGCTGCCGGGCTATGCCGGGATCGATACGCTCGATTACTTTTTGCGGGATGACGAGTGGCTCCGCATCAACCGGGGCTTGCAGGAACGCTTTCCCGACGTTGCCTGGATTCCCGGTTTTTGGATCGAGTACGGCATGGCGGCTGAGCCGTCCGCGTTCGGCGCGCGCGTCCTGTGGCATCACGACCGGCCGCCTTCCGTTGAAGCCGTGCGCGGCGGTCTCGCCGCCATGGCTGACATCGACCCGCCCGATCCGCGCGAACACGGATTTATGCCGCTCGTCTTGCAGCGTTATGCCACTCTCGAACGGGCGGGGATCCACCCCACCATGGTCGCGGCGCGCGGACCGTTTGCCGTGGCGAACTGGGTACTCGGCGCGACCGATTTGATGCTCGCGCTGGCGATGGAGCCGGACCCGATCGCGCGTTTCCTCGACACCGTGACGACGACGATCATTGCCTTTCTGCACGCCCAACTGGACATCTTACGCGATCCGCAAGGCATCCTGGTTCTCGACGATCTGGTCGGTATGATTTCGCCGGCGATGTTCGAGCAGTTTGCACGTCCGCTCTTCTCCCGCATTTTCGGCGAATTCGACGGGCTGATCAAGGTTTTTCACAACGACACCCCCTGCCCGCATTTGCTCAAGCCGTTTTCTACGCTAGGGTTCGACGTTTTCAATTTCAGTCATCTGACCGATATCGCGACGGTGCAAGCCGCGCTGCCGAATGTCGCGCTGATGGGCAATGTGCCTCCGTTGCAGGTGATGGCGGAAGGCACCGCCGCACAAGTAGAGCAATTCGCGCGTGAGTGCATTCGCAAGACCGGCGGACGAGGACTTATTCTTTCGGCGGGCGGCGGCGTTAGCCCAGGCACACCCGCCGAGGCGATTGACGCACTCGTCCGCGCGACTCAATCTTGATCCGCGCATATCTCCGAGAAGGGAATAGACAGTATGTCGCAGAACCGGTTCGTATTCAGCACCACAGGGACGATTCACTATCGCTTTCCCACGCACGTGAATGATCTGGTGATCGATCGTTCTCAGGCTGAGACATCCGAGGTATTTATTGTTGTGCTCGAACCCGGCGAAGCGCCGCCGCTCCACATCCACGACGATGCCGAGCAGATCTTTTACATCCTGGAAGGTGCGGGGTTGCTGCAAATCGGCGATTCGCCGAAGCGGCAGCCGGTCAAGCCCGGCAACGTCGTCCGCATCCCGCCGCATTCTTATCACCGGATTTTTTGCGACGGAAACCAGCCGCTGCGTTACCTGAGCGTCGATTGCTTTGTGGGCGGGCGACCGAAAGACGAGCCGACCTGGGATAGCCACGTGCAAGGAATATGCAAATTGAACGGATGGGATTTCGAACAAGTAAAAAGTAAAAAGTAAAAGGTAGTTTTGCTTTGTGTCTTCGTGACTTTGTAGTGACAAAGCTTTGCCTATAATGAACTTCAACCCTCTCCTGGAAAAATATACTGCCGAGTTGCTTGACCGGACCATTCCGTTTTGGCTCAGGTATGGCATGGACTGGAAACACGGCGGCATCTGCACCTGCATCTCCGATCGGGGCAAAGTGCTGAGCACCGACAAGTACATGTGGTCGCAGCTCCGCGCCATCTGGACTTTTTCCGCGCTCTACAACCGCATCGAGCGCCGCCAGGAATTCCTCGACGCGGCTGAACAGATCTTTGCTTTCGTCAAGAAGTACGGGCGCGACGAACAGGGCAACTGGCTGTTTCTGGTCAGCCAGGACGGTCAGCCACTGCAAGGCGCGACGAGTATTTACGCTGACGGCTTTGCGATCTACGGTTTCACGGAATTCGCCCACGCGATCGGGAATCCGGAAGCGATCCAGTTCGCCCGGGAAACCTATGCGAACGTGCAGCGCAAACTGGCGCAGCCCGGCTCCTATCCAACCGCTCCGCTGCCCATTCCGGCTGGCGCCAAAGCACACGGCATCTCGATGATCTTTTCGCTCGTCTTCGACGAGCTGGGACGCTATCTGAACGATCCGGCTATCATCGGCGCAGGATTAGAACACGCCAACCAAGTGATGGACGTGTACCGTCGCCCCGAATGCAAACGGCTGTACGAGTTTGCCCTGCTGGATAATATGTTTATGGAAACGCCTCCAGGACGCGTCGTCAACCCGGGTCACGCCATCGAGTCAATGTGGTTCATGATCCACATCTATCAGCAGAACGATACGGCGCGCGTGCGGCAGGCAATCGAATGCATCCGCTGGCACATCGAGCTTGGTTGGGATCCGGAATACGGCGGAATCGTTCTTGCCCGCGACGCCGCAGGGTCGCATTGGGAAGCATTTGCGGACGCGAAGATCTGGTGGCCGCACACCGAAGCGCTTTATGCCCTGCTCCTGGCATACGAACTTACCAAAGAAGATTGGTGTTTGGAGTGGTTCGAGCGCGTCGACGCGTATGCGTTCGGCCACTTTCCGGTACCACACTATGGCGAGTGGATCCAGAATTTGGATCGACAGGGCCGCAAGATGGATGCGACTGTGGCGCTGCCGGTGAAAGATCCGTTTCATCTTTCGCGCGCGCTGATCAACAGCATCGGCGTGTTGAAGCGTTTGGCGAAAGGTCCCGCCGCGACGAACTGACCGATTCACCGCGGAACGTTCGCGTTCGCATGTCAACGGATAGAGGGTCGCATTTCAAAAGGAAAGGAGGTGTACCAGCCAAGGTAAATCAGGGGGACCCGTTATCGAGTCGATCAAACCATTCTCAGTGTAGAGGAGAAGATTGAAATGAACAAGCGTTTCCTGGACCATGCCCTGCTCGTTCTCGCCGTCGTGACGCTGCTCGCGGTCATCGCCGCATGCGCGCCGGCACCAACCGTGGCACCACCCACTGCGGCTCCCCCGCCGCCGACCGCAGTGCCTGCCCCGACTACGGCGCCCGCGCCGGTGGCGACGAAAGCTCCCGCGACGGCGGCTCCAACCGCTGTGCCGGCAGCCAAGTACAAAGAAGCCCCCATGCTGGCTGATCTAGTGAAAGCCGGCAAACTACCCCCCGTTGATCAGCGTCTGCCTGCGAATCCGATTGTCGTCGAAGCAGCTGAAATAGGGCAGTACGGTGGTATTTGGCGCCGTGGCACCCTTGGACCATCGGACTTCAACGGTATCGCCCGCGTGATTGACGATGCGCTCGTCATCTTTTCGCCCGATGGCGGCTCCGTCGTGAATAAGTATGTCGAGAGCGTCACGTCAACACCCGATTACAAGTCGTGGACTGTGAAACTGCCCAAGGGCGCCAAGTGGTCGAATGGCGATCCCTTCACGACTGACGACATCATGTTCTGGTACAAGGATGCTTTGCAGAACAAAGACTTGATGCCATCGTTGCCTGGGTGGATGCAGAACAAAGATGGTTCGCTCGTCGAAGTGAAGCAGGTTGACGATGTAACCGTCCAGTGGAACTACAAAGACCCGCATACCACATTCCTGTTCGAACTTGCCAACGCGGAGTATGGCGACAAGAACATTCCGTGTTTCCTGCCCAGCAAGTTCCTGAAGCAGTTCCACGTGTCCTATGCCGATAAAGCAGCCCTCGACAAGGCGGTGGCGGACGCCAAGTTCAAGACCTGGGCAGAGCTGTTCCGAATCAAGATCAGTCCCTATGACACGCCTGAGCGCCCCGGTATGGCGGCGTGGGTCGCGGCGCCCGGCAGCCGGATTAGCGATCAGATCTTCAAACTGGTCCGCAACCCGTACTTTGTCGGTGTGGATAAAGCCGGCAACCAACTGCCGTACCTTGACGAAGTTGACTTGAAGTTCTTTGCCGACGTGAACTCGCTGAACCTTGCGGCGATCGCGGGTGAGCTGGATGAGCAGGAACGTCAGGTCCAACTCGTGAACTATCCGGTGCTCAAAGAGACCTCGCAAAAGACCGGCAAGTACAATATCTACCTCTGGCAGAGTCTCGGCGGAGCGGATGCGGATGTGATCTTCAATCAGACTTACACCAAGGATCCGGACATCGGCACGTTGCTGGCAAACAAGGATTTCCGCATCGCCATGTCGTACGCGATCAACCGTAAGCAGATTCAGGATTCCGCGTTCCTCGGCACTGGCGAGCCGCGCCAACCCGTCCCCAAGAAGGGTCATCCGTACTATCCCGGCGATGAATATGCCTACAAGTACATCGACTACAATCCGACGCTCGCCGGTCAAATGCTCGACAAACTCGGTCTCGACAAGAAAGATTCGGATGGCTTCCGCTTGTTCCCCAGCGGTAAGCGCGTCGCCATCGAGCTATCGGTTGTGGCGGTCTTTGGCTCCTATCCTGACATCGCGCAATTGATCGCCAAGGACTTTCAGAAAGTCGGTATCCAGTTGATCGTCCAGATTCGCGAACGCGCGTTGCATTTCTCGCTGCGCGAATCGAATGACCTGATGGCTGAAATGTGGAACCAGGATACCGCGGGCTTTCCGTTCACCGGCTCGACCAAATACGATGTCCGCAGTGGCATCTACGGCAACATCACCTACGGTCCGCTGTGGTACAACTGGGTCAAAACAGGGGGCAAGGAAGGCGTCGAACCGCCGGATTACATGAAGCAGATGATGCAGTTGGTTGACCACGCCAAGACGGTTGGACCAGCCGACCAAGCCAAGGACGCCCAGCAGATCATGAAGCTCTGGGTGGACAATATGGTCGAAATCGGTACCGTTGGCTTGACCGCGACCGATCAGGGCGTCGTGGTGGTCAATGCGAAAATGCACAATGTTCCGCAGAACCTGACCAAGGACTGGCCTTTGCGCACGCCGGGCAATGGTCGTCCCGAAACTTGGTTCTTCACGCAGTAAGTTGTAGAGAGGTAAACAAGGAAACAAGTAGGCAGGTGGTTGCAAGCCTGTCTACTTGTTTCGGCCGGGAGATTGAAGCATGTTGCGTTTTATCGTGCAACGTTTGTTGATCTTGCCTGTTCTGCTCATCCTTTTTTCCATCATTGTTTTCTGGCTGGTGCAAGCGCCGCCCGGCGACTTTTTGACCAGTTATATCGCCAATCTTGCTTCGGGTGGTTCCTCGATTCGCGAGGAACAGGTGGAGGCACTCAGGCAACAATTCGGGCTTGACCAACCAGGGTATATTCGGTACGTACTATGGATGGAAGGTTTAGCTAAAGGAGACCTGGGCTATTCACTGGAGTATCAGCGCCCCAACGCCGAATTGATCGGCGAGCGGTTGGTGCTTACGGTACTGCTTGCGCTTTTCGCTTTTGCCATTACGTGGATCGTGGCAGTCCCGGCAGGTATTTATTCCGCAACGCATCAGAATTCTCTTCTTGACTATGCCTTTGCGTTGCTGAACTATGTTGGTGTCGCGACGCCGAACTTTATGCTCGCGCTAATCTTGATGTGGATCGCCTTTGCGTATATGGGAATCAACATCACCGGCTTGTTCTCACCCGCATATGAACAAGCGCCGTGGAGTTTGGAGCGCTTTGTTGACCTGCTCAAGCATATCTGGGTGCCCGGAATTGTGCTGGGGATTGCGGGCACCGCCCGCCTGATGCGAGTGATGCGCGCGAATTTGCTGGATGAACTGAACAAGCCGTACGTCGTCACCGCGCGTGCCAAGGGGATGTCGGAATGGGCGCTGGTGCTTAAATACCCGGTGCGGCTCGCGATCAACCCGCTGGTCAGCACGATCGGCTGGATGTTGCCGCAGTTGTTCTCTGGCAGTTTGATTGTGGCGACGGTGATGAATCTGCCGAACATCGGTCCCTTGCTGTTACGTGCGTTGACACAGCGAGACATGTACCTTTCCGGCAGCATCCTGTTGATTTACTGCTTCCTCACGATCATCGGCACGTTGGTTTCGGACATTTTGCTCGCGCTGGTTGATCCGCGCATCCGAATGGAAGGCGTGTAGCCTATGACGGAAAATCAAGTCGAAGAGACGCTCGCGTCGCAACTCGTATCGAAAGCGGAAGAACGTGTCTCGGTCGCGTCGAACTGGCAACTGGTGTGGTGGCGTTTCCGCAAGAATCGGCTTGCTGTCTTCAGCGCGATTGTGCTGATCCTCTTCTACGTGATTGTTTTGGTGCCCGACTTTTTCAGCACGCAAGACCCCGAAACCACCGAAGCGGCGCTCGCGTTTATTCCGATTCAAGGGATTTCCTTCTTTGATAGCGCCGGCTTTAACTTGTCGGTGCCGGCCGTCGTCGGCAAGCGCAACCCGGTCACCTTGCGAATGGAGTGGAAAATTGACGAGACGAGAAAAGTCCCGATCCGTTTTTTCACTCAGGGGTACAAGTACAAAGTGCTGGGACTTTTTGAGACCAACATTCACCTGATCGGTCCAACAGATCCCCAGTCAGCAGATTGGCTCTATTTGTTTGGCACTGATCGTTTGGGACGCGATCAGTGGTCGCGGATGATGTTCGGCACGCGCACTTCGATGGTGGTCGGTCTGGTCGCGGTTGCGCTGAGCGTGTTTCTCGGCGTTCTGCTCGGCGGCGTTTCCGGATACTTCGGTGGCTGGACCGACTTGATCATTCAGCGCTTGATAGAGTTGCTGCAATCGCTCCCGACGATCCCGATCTGGCTCGCGATGACGGCGGCGCTGCCGCAGGATTGGCGTCCCGACCAGGTCTTTTTCGCGATTACGATCATCCTTGCGTTCATCGGATGGACGACGCTGGCGCGTGAGGTGCGTGGTCGCTTCCTCTCCTTGCGTGAAGAAGATTTCGTCCTCGCGGCAGATTTAGCGGGATGCAGTCGGATGCGGATCATCACGCGGCACATGGTCCCGGCGTTTATGAGCCACATCATCGCGACAAGCACACTCGCGATCCCAGTGATGATCATCAACGAATCCTCGCTCAGTTTTCTTGGCTTGGGTATCCGTCCACCCGCGATTAGCTGGGGCGTGCTGTTGCAGGAAGCGCAAAACATTCAGACGGTTGCGCAAGCGCCTTGGCTGCTGCTTCCCGGCGTCTTCGTCATTATCGCGGTGCTCGCGTTTAACATGGTTGGCGATGGGTTGCGTGACGCCGCCGATCCGTACGGGCATTAGAGGGAGAACAGATGACTACTGAAACTCAACCTCTGCTCTCCGTGCGCGACTTGAAAACATATTTCTTCATGGATGAAGGCGTCGTCAAAGCGGTCGACGGGGTGACCTTCGACGTCAACGCCGGTCAGGTCTTTGGCATTGTCGGCGAAAGTGGCTGCGGTAAAAGCGTGACGATGAAGGCAGTATTGCGTATCGTCGAGCCGCCCGGCAGAATAGTCAACGGCGAAATCCTTTTGCGGCGCGGCAGGCAGAACGGATCGAACGGCGGCGAAGTGATTGACCTGGTCAAGTTCGGTGCGAACAGCAAGGAGATGCGCTCGATTCGCGGCGCGGAAATTGCGCTAATTCCGCAAGAACCGATGGCGGCGTTCAGCCCGGTGCACACCGTCGGTAATCAACTGATCGAAGCGATTATGCTGCACCGACCGGTAGACCACCGTGAGGCGCGCAAGATCGCGCTGCAGATGTTCAAAGATGTGGGTATTCCTATTCCCGAACAACGGCTCGACGAATATTCGTGGCAACTGAGCGGCGGCTTACGACAACGTGCGATCATCGCGATGGCGCTCTCGTGCAACCCGCGTCTCCTGATCGCGGATGAGCCGACGACGGCGGTGGACGTGACGACGCAGGCGCAAGTGCTGCGTCTGCTGCGCAATCTTCAAGAGCAGCGGAATGCCGCGATCATTTTCATTACGCATGACCTGGGTGTGATCGCGCAAATGGCAAGTTACGTGATGGTGATGTACCTCGGTTTGGTAATGGAGCAGGGACCGGTGGACGAGATTTTCCATTGGCCTCAACATCCATACACGCAGGCGCTCTTGCGCTCGATCCCGAGCGTGAACTCGACGCCGCACGTGAGTCTGCCGACGATCAGTGGCTCGATCCCGCATCCGTTCAACAAGCCCAAGGGCTGTCCGTTCCATCCGCGCTGCGTCAAGGCAATGCCGGGCAAATGCGATACGCGCACGCCCGCGCTTTTGCCCGTTGGAGAAAAACAATCTGCAAGCTGTTTCTTGTATCACGATGTGGAGGTGGTCGTATGAGAGACTCGACCACTACGCTGCTGCTCGAAGTAAAAAACCTCCGCAAGTATTTTCCAATTCGCAAGGGATTCTTCCGCAGGACGGTGGGCAATGTCCGTGCGGTAGACGATGTGACTTTTTTTGTCGACGAAGGAGAAACGCTGGGTCTGGTTGGCGAGAGCGGCTGCGGCAAGACCACGACTGCCCGGTGCATCCTGCGCGCGATGGCGCCGACGAGCGGCGAGATATTGTTTCATACGAAAGATGGGCACACGGTTGACTTGGCGAAATTAAATCGCGGCGGAATGCGCCCTTTGCGCCCTCAGATGCAAATGATCTTTCAAGACCCGTACGGC
>Ga0163210_1000692_pt1 | contig 14310 bp, 16 predicted proteins | sample Kivu_220m_FD_113536 | JGI IMG/M metagenome (GOLD analysis project Ga0163210, IMG submission 113536) | Freshwater microbial communities from Lake Kivu, Western Province, Rwanda to study Microbial Dark Matter (Phase II) - Kivu_220m | ecosystem: Environmental > Aquatic > Freshwater > Lake ...
AAGGATAACAAATTTTCTAAAAATTGGTATTGTTGTCTGTCCTCTCCCCATCTTTCTCCTTCCCTTTCTTCTCCCGTATCCTCTCCCGTATCCCGTATCACATATCACTTATCACCTATCTTTGTTATACCACTTCTGTCAATTTTTTGTGCTAGTAGGCCATACACTTTGAGTGTTACCGATGTATCTCAGCCTCTTCGATTCTCGTGCCTATATTTTAATTAATCAATGATGTTGCCCTTGTTTGGAGAACTCGTGTTTGAATTTGCCAGGATAGTAGTGCTAAAATACAAAACAATTAAGTCTACGAAGAACCTATAAGCTGGAGGTGTTAAATTTCTAATGAAATACAACAAAATATATTTGTTTGGCGGCCCTGGCTTTGGGAAAACAACAATAGCGGAAAAGTTATCTGCCGATTTAGGATACAAATTAATTTCTTTAGATGAAATAATGTTTGAAAACGGTCATAAGATGGAAGAAAAAACTATGATTAGAAAACTAAAAAGGGCGATAAGAAACGAATCAGTCTGGTTGGTAGAAGGAGGATGTCTTGGATGGTCAGATTTTCTTTTCAAAGAAGCCGACCTTGTCATTATGCTTAAGGTCTCCCCCATTACTGCCCTATTTAGAATATTGAAGCGATATCTTCATAACAAAAAGTTTGGTTTCAGATCTACCTTAAAACTTTGTTTCAAAACCCTTCCTGCGTATTTTGACAAGAAAGTAGCGGAATACCCTTATAAGGCTAGGGCAAAAAAGGTTATCGAAACATAAGACATATATGTTAGACAACAACATACAAACGAAAAGCCTACCGAAATCTCAATCTCGACAAGCCAGGTTGTTGTTTCGAATGACAGAGACTTTTTCCGAGAATGAAAAAATCAAGGCCCTAATAGTCAGGGGGTCAATAGCAAAAGGACTGTCCGATGAATACTCAGATGTAGACTTTTTATTAATAGCCAAAAATGAGTGTTTTTTTGAGATCGTTGTTAACCTTAAAAAATATTTTCCAAATGATATTCGTTTGCTCACAGATAAAGGCTGGATAGACACAAATGTACCAAACTTTGGGGGGATTGGCTTTGTCTATCTTGTTAAATTTGAAGGCGTGCTCATGCAATTAGATGTGTATTTGCTACCGGAAGAGAATGCCGAAAAAATAGTTACCTTTAAGGATAAAAAGTTTCTAATTTTGAAAAAACCCTTAAATTATGGGAAAAGATTGAATTTAGATAGTCATAGATATTCTGACAAAATTAATAAATTAATCGGTAAGCACCCTGACGACTTTCAGCTTTTTTTTGATGTGCTTTTACATTTTGAAATGTTATCGAAATATATATGCAGAGAAAATGTTTTTTTAGCATATAAGTATTGGTATTTACTCAACAGCAAGATAATACTATTTATAAGGACAATTCTCGAGCCTGAAACCAAAGACTTTCTATTTTACGATGTTTCTAGACAACTTGAAAAGTATCACTTTAAAGAACTTTATGAATTTGAAAAACATCTTAAAACCATAGCTGGGCTGTTTGACTACGGCAGTCTAATGGCCTTGTTTAAAATGTTTACGAAGCTAATGAAGAAGCACTACTCTCAGCTTTACAAAGAAAACTTAGGTTTAATAAGAGAAGTAAAAAGCTATATGGTGGAAATATATGAAACTAGACAGGCTTCTTTGCGAAACGCACCTAAAGGTGCCATTTAATTCCACGATCTTTGCCGATCCTAAATACAAGCCATTTAGGAGTAAATTAGGCGGAGATTGCCTAGACCAAGTTTTTTATTTGTACAATCGCTGTAAAAAAGTAGGTTATGCTCCTACCATAGTGGCGTTTGATGAGCCGAAAAATCCTCTTTATCATGCCGCTGTTCTAGTGGATAGATATTTTTTAGATCCTGCCATGGGAGCAGTAAAGCCAATCATTATTAATGAAAAGGCCTTAAGAATGAATATTGCTGGATATGGAAACATTAACCTGGAAGTTAGCAAAAGAAATAAGCATTTTCTTTTAAGAATAAAAAGTCCCGACGGAGAGTCCACAAGAACCAGTAGTCGTTTTATTAATAACACGAGAGAGTTATACTTCAGGCAAATCAATAAAAAGGTAGAGAGGCTATCTGCCCTCTATGTAGGCTGCGCAAAATTAGGATACAATGATCTAATTAAATTGAAACAGTTTGATAATTCCTATTGGGTGATATATAAAGGCAAAAGCATTAAAAAAGAGGGTAAAATACCAGATAGTTTGCTTGAGGCTTTTGCTATTAGTGCCCATATAAGTGTAAAATCATTTATTAGAGTTTGGAGATTGTCGGAGAAAATTCTGCATGAAAAGTAAAAGAATATTAACTGGCGACAGACCAACTGGACCCCTACATTTGGGTCACTATTTTGGGACTCTTGAAAATAGACTAAGACTGCAAGACAAGGGGTATGAATGCTTTATTATCATTGCCGACTATCAGGTTCTAACAGATCGATTAGAAACAGGAACTATCGGAAAAAACATTCTTGAATTAACAAAGGATTATCTCTCCATAGGACTTGAGCCCAGCAAATGCACATTTTTTGTCCAATCAAAAATCCCAGAGTTGGCCGAATTGACATTAATATTTTCAATGCTTGTCAGTGTTGCCCGTGTTTCCAGAAACCCCACGGTCAAAGATGAAATAAGAAGTATGAAGATAGAAGACACTTTTAGTTTGGGGATGTTTTCGTATCCTGTCTCCCAAGCGGCTGATATCTTGCTTTTTAATCCTTCTCTAGTTCCCGTTGGCGAGGATCAGCTCCCCCATGTAGAACTTACCAGAGAAATTGCCAGAAAATTTAATGCCCTTTATGGTAAAGTGTTTAGAATTCCAGAGCCTTTACTTGGAAGATCACCTCGCTTGAAAGGCTTAGATGGTCAAGAAAAAATGTCCAAGAGCAGGAACAACGCTATTTTTCTTTCTGACAAACCAAATATCGTTCGGGCAAAAATATTAAAAGCCAAAACGGATATGGGAAGGGAAATCAGGTATGATCCTATTAATAAGCCTGAAATTTCTAACTTACTTAATCTGTTTCACTTACTTACCAAAAAACCAATTGACCAACTTGAAAACGAGTACAAGGGTAAAGGCTATGAGGAATTTAAACAATCATTAGCAGAAGCAATTGTGTCATTCCTTCATCCAATTCAAGAAAGGAAGCTTTGTTTAAGTGATGATGATGCTATTAATGTATTAAAAGATGGCACTAACAAAGCAAGTAAGGAAGCAGCACAAATGATGAAAAGAGTAGTCAAGGCAATGAAGACGGATTATGGATTTTAGCAAACTGGAAGAATTAACCGGTGGCTTACGTTTACGACTCCTTCCTCTTATTAAAAAGGATAGAGACTTTAAGAAATTTTTAACTGATGTCGACGTGGCAAACAAAAATAATAAGCCTGTTTTTGTTGCTCTAATCTGTTGTCCTGACTACTCGTACAAATTGAGTAATGATGGATGGATTACATATAGTCACGAAAAACTCGGATTTGGCCCAGGCATAATGGCAGTTGCTTATTCCAAGGCAGTTCTGGAATTGACACAGGAAGTTTTAAGAATGAATGGTAAATTGAAAATAGTATTGTTCTATGGAGATACAGAATCTAAATGTAAAGAAATCCTCAAGAAAATCCACTTGAACAAAGAGCGGTTCGAGGCAAGAGTTAAATGTAATATTTCCGCAGGGAAACTATACTATGAAAACTTGATCTTCCAGTACTTTCCTAATCAAAAAGATATTACTCTCCTTTCTGTGGGATTAGACAGTACGCTTTATAAAAAGAATATTATTAATATTTCAAACGAAAAGATAGCCAGTATTAATTTTAAGGAAATAGAAAATATTGCTGATCAGAGGCAAAAGGTAATTAGAAGCCTGTATGGCTTTGACGAAAATGTTAATAATAACTTAATTTTAGAAAAAGCGAGGGGGCAAATTTTAGATAGAATAATTGTTGGTACTGCCTTATCGGAGGAAAGAACAAATGGCAGTCTATATTCTCTAATCTCTTTAACGCCTCGGTGTTTACTCGCCTACTTTAATTTTATGAATGAAGAAAAAATTCCCATTTTAAAATTGGGGACTAACTAAGATCTCCAATTATATCCTCTCTGCCGCAAGCCATCGGGTGGTTAAAAAATTAGGGCCGAATGGCCCCTCTATTGTCAAAATTTTGTCCTGGCCAGCCATGCCTTTGGAGTTACCAATCAATAAATATTTAGCCTTCTGGTAAAAATATCCAACCGTATAAAAACGATTTCTAAATATCATATACAAGGCAGGTATTATTCCCTGACTTTTTAAGGTACTAAAAAACGATCTGGGAACATCAGCAAGTTTAGTGCTCAAGTGGGCGGCGATTGCCCCCCCAATTCCATATCTAAAAGCACTCCTCAAATCAGTTCTAAGATCTAATGCGCCATGATAAATAATTGCCCCAGGAACACCAATAATCTTTATTCCCGCTTTCCTCAATTCCACCACCCGGGAACACCCAGTATTGAATAAGAAGAATTTTATTGCCTTTAATAATGATTGCTGAGGCTCTGATTCCAGTCCTGGCCATTTGCCTAATTTTACTATTCTTAAAGCTGGTTTGATAGAGGAGAACGTGGGGAATTAAAGGAAAAATTGATTGTTAGCCGAAGCGGTCTTTTAGGGCTTTAGCTAAGGCGCGAATATCTTGGTTGTCTAACTTAGAAAAAGGAGAACTCAAGATTCTGTCTGGCAAATCAAGCCAGTTTTCGGTGAAGACTCGGCCAGGATACTTGCCTTCTTCGGGAAAACCACCCCTGGCAACATACTCTCTAAGCTCTTGCTTGACTTTCCTTCTGTTTGTTTTATGAGAGCTCTCTTTTTGTTCACCAATTGCTTCATTAATAACTTTTGCTACAGTAGAATTTTGATGTTCGCTAAGAAAAAGCTTGCGTACAATTGAAACTCCTGGGTTGGAGCGGACCTCAACTTTTTCTCTTGGTGTTAAAACTACGGCCGTGGCTTCTGTGCGTGGAGGCGGACAAAACGACTTCTTGCTAATTTCGGCTAGTGACTGGATATGAAAGAAGCCTTGGCTTAATAACGAGATTTTTGTAAACTTTCCACTGGCAGGATCGTCTACCTGCATGGTTCTTGCCAATTGATCTCCGACTACCAAAACCGCATTTTCAATCGGCAAACCCGCTATTTTTTTTAATAAAGGTTCAGAAATGTGGAAAGGCGGATTGGCCACTACTTGCCATTCACCAGCAGACCGATCCTCGGTCACATATCTTTCAAAGTCCACGGCTAATGCGTCTTGGTAGACAATCTCTACATTTTTGAACTTGGCTCGCAGCTCATCAAGAGCAGGCTTGAATCTTTTATCAATTTCTATACCGACTACTCTTGAGGCTTTTTCTGCTAACTTGGCCGTCAAATTGCCAGGGCCGGGACCAATCTCAATGACATTCACACCGGAAATTACCTGTTGACCTAACAATTCAAGCACGCCCTCGTCTATTAATACATGTTGGCCAATCCGTTCGGCCAAGGAAATTTTAGACCTTTCTGGTTGTTGGCAAATATTTCTTTCCTGTCTCATAACTTTTATTAAATGGGTATTATATCATCTTTATAGGATTTTGTGAATTAAAGAGGTTGGATAATATCAGTTTCGCTTAAGATACGAACTACTTTGGTAGCGGCATCTGTATATTCTCCTGTATTTTCTATGTATAAAACCTTATCTTGGGATAACTGTTTTGCTTGTAGGAGAATTTCTTGTTGAATAGCGAGGAGTTTATCATCCGAATATCGATCAAGCAATTCTTTATTTTCACCAAAAACTTTCTTTCTATTCGAAGCAAGCATAGATCGGTTCGAAGTTATCACGATAAGCCTGTTATTTCTGTCCAAATATGGTGCCACTATCCTGGGTGTTAGTTGTACTCCTTCAAAAAGAAGATCTCTTACTCCTTGAGCCTCAAGTTTGGGAATAATTCCCGTTAACAAGGAACTGACAGCTTCGGCATAAGTGTTGTAACCCTGAATTAAACTTTCTGGAGTATATTTACCATCGCCGATTAAGGTATAGCTGTCACAAGAGCCAAGATTAACAAAAGGGTTGCGCTGACTTTTTGGTTTAACATTTTCCACCTCTTGAGCTAACAATCTTATGATATCCATTGGCTGGAGAGTTAATCCTTCTATGGAAGATGTTACCAAGGGAGCAATTGTTGATTTCCCAGACAAAGGCGCGCCAGTTAAAAAGATTAGTGTCTTTGGACAGGACAATCTAAAGTAAGGTCTTTTTATTAATGGTTCCTTCTCCTTCATCGATAGGCAACCTCCTCTCGCCAAACATCTTTTTCTCTTTTTACTTTTAAAAGAGAATCCATTCTTTTTTTTGATTGGTTTTGTAATTTTGTGTTAGTGGGATCTTTGAGATTTTCTAGAATTACTCTGGCAATTATTCGAGTATCTTCTTCCGAGTAACCCCTTGCCGTAATCCAGGAAGTACCCAATCTCAAACCACTGGCAATGTAGGGTTTTAACTCTTCCCCGGGAACTACCTGACGATTGGTAAGAATACCGATAACCTCCAGAAGCTCTTCCGCTTCTTTACCAGTTAATCCAAAAACTTTTCTCGTGTTTAGAACCATCAGGTGAGTATCGCTTCCGCCGGTTACCATCAGTTCAGGATATTGTCCAAATTCTTGTTCGAACACCTTAATATTTCTAATGACTCTATCAATATAGTCTGTAAACCAAGGTTTGCTTGAGTCTATTAAACACTCTGCCATTTCATAAATCCGACGCAGAGGCACACTAGATTGGACACCGGGATGAATCGCTTTATCAATTTTTTCTTTAAGGCTTTTTTGACAAAGCATAATTCCTCCATGAGGACCAAGCATGGTTTTGTCAGGAGTAAAAGTAACCACATCACAATGAGGAAATGGTTTGGGAAACTTGCCAGCCACAATTAAACCGGCTGGGTGAGATAAATCAGCCATCAAGTAAGCATTAATGCTTTTCGAAATTTCAGCTAATCTTTTAAAATCGATACTTCTTGGATATGAAGAGGCACCACAGACAATTAGTTTTGGCCTAAATTCATGAGCTTTTTTCTCCACCTCCGCGTAATCTAGAAAACCATCTTTATCAACTCCATAAAAATCAAAATCAAAAAATCGGCCGGAAAAATTCCGCTTCATTCCGTGAGTTAAATGTCCCCCCGCTTCAAATTTCATCGCTAGAGCTCTTTCGCCATTTTCAAGAAGCGCTTGGTAAGCGGCTTGATTTGCCTGGCTCACTGAATGAGGTTGGACATTAGCGTGTTCTGCCCCAAACAATTTACAGGCAGCTTCGGCCGCTATTCTTTCAATTCTGTTAAAACCTTCAACTCCAGCATAAGGTCTCTTTTCCAACAGCCCTTCTGCGATGGCATTATGTCTCAACGGGAGATTACAATAGTATTTCAATGGTGTGGGGCTGGCCGGAGCAATAAGATTAACAGTTTCCAAATCATATCTATCCTGCATTTTGGCAGCTTCAATGAGTTTTTTATGTAATTTACAAAAGTATTCTCTTCTTTTATTCATCTACTTGGAACAGCAACTTTTCCTTGAATCTTTTTACCTCAAATGCTTCTACGTAGCCTCCGGATGAAGACATAATGCCTCTATAGCGATTTAAACTGGAAATCGCATAGGAATAGTTAGTGTTTTTAATTTGTGATTTATAAGCATTTAAGGCTTTGGTTTTCAGATCTATATAATCAGATATATCAACATATAATTGAGGTCGTTGTATGGGCGTATGAACCTCATAATATAAAATGGCATTATAGGTCCAAGATTTGTGTTTCCCTAATTGTGGAAAATATCTACTATTGGCTAACCAAATTGCTTCGTTTGTAATTTCGCTCACGATTCTATGCTCACGATCTGACTCGTTTGGATGCGGAGCAAAAATATATAAAGGCCGAGTCATTCTCATTATTTTTATTAATTTAGAAGTCGTATGAAAGTTGAAATTTAATTCACGGTCTTTTTCTTTAAGGAAAATAGTATTAGTAATTCCCAATATTTGGCTTGATTTTCTTGCTTCTTTTTCTCTAGTTTCAATTGCTTTTTCTTTACCTAATAATGGTATACCGGAATAACCCGCGGTAATATAAACCACAGTTATCTTATATTGCCTCTGCTTAAATTTTAATAAAGTTCCACCACAACCAATAACTTCATCATCGTGGTGAGGAGCAATAACTAGAATATTTTTTTTCATTGTTCTTTTATCAAAAACGGTCGAACATCATATGGATCAAAAAATAGTTGATAAAAGTAACCTACGGTGTAAATTATACTCCAAACTATTAGGTATATGGCCACAGCCACACCCTTTTTATTCAAAACATCGGGTGTTTTTAGTATAAAACTTTTTATTCCTTTCGCTTTTCCCTTCTCAACTCTTATTCTTTTGCCTATACCGTATCTAAAAGCACTTCTCAAATCCTGTTTTAAAGTTAGTTTTGGGTGTAAGATTCGAGCTGAAGGCAGGTAATTGACATCAAGGCCGACTTCTTTTACCCTCATATTTAGATCGGCATCTTCAGTCCAGTGCACATCACTATCGAAATAATAATTGTTTATCAATCTTTTTACATCTTTTTTCATCGCCAAGGGAGGTTTATATGCTGTTTTTTTGTCAACAGTGGTGTAATCTCTGGCTTTGGCAATTATTGAACCTACAAATCCACTTCTCATAAAAACAACTCTACCTTTTGAAAAAAAATAATTTTGAAGACCGTTGTACAGTTTTCTAATGGTACCTTTATAAAATATACAGTCAGAATCCATAAAAAGCACGTTGGTATTTCTTGAATTTTCTATACCGACGTTCAGTGATTTGGCTAAATTCCTTTCGGGTATTTCTACAATTTTTACATTATAATTTTTAACAATTTTTCTCACCTCTTTTGTGGCGCCGTTAAGAACAACTACGATTTCTACCTTCTCATCAATACTTTCAAGACATTGTTTTATTCTTGTATCATCTGCACAGGGAATGATGACGGTTATTGGTAGTATGTTTTTATTAGTTTTCATTTTTGGTAATCCAGAAATTGCCAATAGCCATACAATCGATGGCAGTCAAATAAAAGGTCTTAATGGCTTGTGCCGGGGTACAAACTAAAGGTTCACCGTCAATATTAAGAGAGGTGTTCATTACCATCGGTGTACCTGTTAAACGATAAAATTCTTTGATTAATGAATAATACTTGCTATTCGTTTTTTTAGATACAGACTGATAGCGAGCCGTTGAATCACGGTGGACAACCGCGGGAATTTCGCTTACCTTTTCTTTTTTGACCCTATGTGCTTGCAGCATAAATGGTGAGATGCCACCAGTTTCGAAGTAATCGCTAACATTTTCTTCTAGAATACTGGGGGCAAGAGGTCGCCAATCTTCCCTCGATTTAATTTCATTAACGACATTGTGCATGCTTCTCATTTTAGGATTGGCAAGAATACTCCTATTGCCAAGTGCTCTCGGCCCGCCTTCCATTTCTCCCTGAAACCAAACAACTACCCTACCTTCTGAAAGTGATTTGGCTGCTACTTGATGAATGTTTTTTACTTTCTTATAAGGAATTTTGAGCCTTTTTAACTCTTTTTCTATCTGTTCATCACTATATCCTGGTCCAAGATAAATATGATCAAGCTTTTGGGGTTGTTGCTTGTAAATTCTATATGAGATTTCAAGTGCGGCACCGATGCTAACACCAGCATCATTAGCGGCGGGTTGAACAAATAAATCATTTGCCCAGCCTTCGGAGACTAATCTACCATTGGTTGTACAATTTAAACCTATGCCTCCTGCAATAACTAAATTTCTGCTCCCTGATTTTGAAATTACTAATTTGACTAAGTGAATTACAACTTCTTCGAGAGTTTTCTGAACAGATAAGGCGAAGTCTTTGTGCTTTTGGTTAAAACCTATTTTTGCTGCCAACGCTCCTTTACTTATATTAAATAGAGTGTTCTTTTTTATGTCAAACTTATATTTTTTTCGAAGATATGTTAACCATTGTTCGATTACTTTCCCTTGCTCGTCTAATTCTCTTCCAATTAGTTTTTTATCATCTGAAAAATTCTTAAATGAATATCCATTTTTATTTAGAACAAGATTGTCAAAAACATTTGCTTTTTTGCCATGCCCGGCAAGTCCCATTAGTTTTCCCGCATCAGATGTCCTTAACCCCAAAAATCTACATGCTGCTTCCATCATGTAACCTAGAGAAAAAGAAACGGGAATTTTCCCAACGACCATAATGTCTCCGTTTTTACCGAAAGCGAGAGTACCACTGGAGTTTTCACCCTGTCCGTCTAAAACCAATATTGAAGCATTATTAAATCCACTTACTCGATAGGCACTTGCAGCATGGGCAAGATGATGATTAACAAATTCTAATTTTGGCAGATTTTTATATTGATATAAGTCTTTAGGAAAAATCTTTCCCAAAATTTCTTTTTCGGATAAAAGAAATTTACCCCTTCTCATTTTGTAAATTTTAGGCATATCCCAACCCCAAACTACTTTGTCAATATCATCAACATTAACTTCAGCTTCAGCTAAACAAAATGCTGTAGAAAGAATTGGCAGGGAATCATAACTATATCTTTTTCTGGTGAATCGTTCCTCTTCTGCAAAAGCAACTATTTTATTGTTTATCATCAAACAAGCTGAGGCATTATGTCCTCGTTCTTGCCAACCATTTAAACCAAGTATTACTGATTTGTTACTCTCTTTTGACATATTCAATTGGGTCGTTAATAGCATTTGCTTTGAAAGCTTCGATTCTGGAGATACAGTTGCTACAATAACCGCAAGCTAAATTGTTGCTATTATGACAAGACCAAGTAATTTCAAACGGAACATCCAATTCCAGACCAATCTTCACAACCCCAATTTTATCGGTCGAGATTAATGGCGCGATAATCTGAACTGGTGGTTTTAACATGGTTCCTTGATTTATCAATGTCTGCATTGTCTCAATAAATTGAGGACTATTATCCGGACAAATGTGGTCTCCACCGGTCGAACCAACACAGACAGCCCCAGCCTTTAAGGATTCAGCATAAGCAACTGCTTGACTTTCTAAAATGGCATTTCTATTGGGAACATACTCATTAATTTCAGTGGTTTGAGTCTCTTTTTGCGTTAAAGAAACTCCAGGAAGAGTTTTCAGAAAAGGAATTTCAACAATTTTTAAGTCTACCTTATAATGGCGAGCCAGGGCTTGAGCACACTCTAACTCTTTGTTAAGGGTCTTTTGACCCCAGTCAAAAAAAATAAAGTGAAGCTTAAAGCCGGCTTTTGCCATCATAGCTGCCGCCACCGCGCTATCCAATCCGCCACTCATCGTACACACGGCAGTCTTGCGCTTGATGACTTCTAGTGTTTTTTGAAAATCAGTTTTTCTTTTCATGTTTTTAAGTTTTTCTTTTTGGCCCAAACCAAATGAGCTGATTTCTTAAAGTAATGCTCCAATCTCTATTTTCAACTTCTTTTTTCACTAAACTAGCATGATACTCAACTTCTTTTGCAGTTCGGCCTTCGGGCATAATTAATACCTTTTTCGAATTTAAATCGCAGCCGTTAACAATTTTTTCGACCTCATCAAGATCGGCTGGCTTGGTAACTACAAATTTAAACCATGAATTTGGCAAGCTATTGATAGCCTTTAATACTTCCGGCTTGTAACGCTTGTTTCGGTCATTGCCACTATTGGCAAGTTTAGGCGAACAGTTAATTTGACAATTGTGTAATCCCTTAATGGGAATTATTGTTCCATTAGTTTCAATTTCAATGTCCCAACTTGGCAGTAACCGAAGCAACGCCGGCAGTTTTTGCTGTTGTAAAAGAGGCTCACCCCCGGTGATAACCAACCTTTTGTCTTTATCATTTCCAAATTTTTCTTCCCAAGCGCGATTTATTTTTTGGGCAGTTTCGCTATCTGTCCAATCTTCCGGCTCGGTCCAATATCTTTTGTCAGTGGTATCCCAGGTATATTTAGTGTCACATTGCCAACCAGCCAACTTTCCGCAAGCAAGGTTGCAATAATGCAAGCGAAGAAAAACAGTCCTTTTGCCTGCCGTTACTCCTTCCCCTTGTAAGGTCGCAAAAACACCGTCACCGCTAACTTTAAGCATATTCGGTTGGGCGCGTGCCTTGTCAGTTTCAGTAGGTAAATATGTTTTTGTTTCCATAGTTATGATAATTTCGGCTTTAGTTTCTCAATATCTTTCCTCGTGCAAATAGCCATACTGTTGGGTGTTTCCCATAACTTTACCGAGTGGAGTTTCAGGCCGGTTTTGAATCTGTCTTTAAACTTCTTGTCTAAATTGACAAATATCCAGGCGGCAATGTTTTCTGAAGTAGGAACAAAGGGAACGATAATGTGTTTGAGATCTCTGTTTTTCATAAAAAAGTTTACCAGCAAATTGTCTTTTTCCCATAGCATAAACCCATGGTCTAAAACATTATGAATATGTTTCATGGCAATCTTTTTTATATCTCCAAAATCTATGACCATTCCTTCCTCAGAAACACCTTTAAGTTCAACTAGGTCACCCTCCAAGCAAATTTCTGCTTTATATCTATGTCCGTGAAGATTGCGACACTTTGAGCGGTGATGAGTGACTCTATGACCCATATCCCACTCAATTTGTTTTGCTATTTTCATTTTTGTTTTAAATTATTAGCGGAATTTATATGACGATAAAACTGATCTATTAACCTTGTGTCTTTTTCCAAAAGACCCATTTGGACTGTCGTTTTGGTGATACAATCTTTTATCTTCACTCCTCGCATACTCATACAAAGATGTTCTGCTTCGATTTCTACGATGAGACCTTTTGGTTTTAGATATTTTTCAATTGCATCAGATATCTGACGAGTTAAAGTTTCTTGTACTTGAAGTCTTTTCGAGAAAATTTCAATTAGCCTAACAAACTTTGAGAAGCCTAAAATACGGCCATTAGGCACATAACCTATATGCACTTTACCGAAAAAGGGAATTAGGTGGTGTTCGCAGAGACTGTAAAAATTGATATTTGTGACCGTGATCAGATCGGAAGACTGCTTGTTTTTAAAGATTTTAAAAACATCAGCAGGATCTTTTGAATAACCACTCAGAAGCTCCTCATACATTTTCAAAACCCTGCTGGGGGTTTCTCGAAGGCCTTCTCTGTTTGGATCTTCGCCAAACAGCTTAAGCAGATTGACAATTAATTTTTCTTGGTAGCGAGTTGCCATCTCGAATAATTGGCTTATTTAACCAAAAAAATATTCTGACTATTCGCAGTTTACCATTCTGTCAGAAAAAGTCAAGCTGTGTAAATGTTTTCACGAAACTCACTTTTGACAAGAGGCTTTGTTTTGGGCGTGACATCACAAACATAAAGGGTGCTTGCAGAGCCAATAGACTCTGCCCCAATGTAGCGGTTGAATTTATCAAAAGCCCATCTTATCATTAGGCCTGAATCAGTAAATATTCTGTAGATTGGCAAAAAACGCTCTTTGGCCCGATCACTATTTCCATAACAGATATAAATTCTGCCAGCCCGGTTTTTGCTATCTAAAGCCTCAATTGCTCTTGAGACAAAAAGTTTGATGCCGTTTGGTGTATAGGGAGGATCTGCAAACACAACATCAAATTTGCCTTTCAGGTCTTTTAGGAAAGGCTCTCTGGCATCATAATGGAAAGTTTCCATTTCAAAGTTGTTTCTAACTGATGCTTCATTAATCCCTGCCAAGATTCGTTCGTCAATATCAACAACAACAATCTTTTTTGCTCTTTTTAAACCAGCAATTGCTACAGAAGTAAAATCATTGTCTCCTAAAAACAATATTCTTTTTTCTTTAGCATCAGCAAAGAAATTCATCAAGTTGGCGCGTTTAGCTGTTGTTTCAAGCGTAGCGGTAAACTGGTCATATTCTCGTTTTGGCGAGGGTCGCAGATCTGAACATGCTTTCAATATCTCAATTGCTTCTTTGTAGCTTTCGTCTTTTAGTATTGAAAATGACGTCCTCCCCGCCGCAAGCGGCGGGGTATTCGGCTTGCAGCCGTGCAATAATTCTTCTCCTGCTACGTAGTTTGCTTCGAATACTGCCTGAACATCCTGTTGCGAGTCTTCCTTTAGTTGAGTACTCTTAGACGGAGGTTGTAAAAGTGAAGAAAGTGCTTCCTTTATTTGATTGAGGGAATTTCTTGCCACACC
>Ga0163210_1000693_pt1 | contig 14307 bp, 12 predicted proteins | sample Kivu_220m_FD_113536 | JGI IMG/M metagenome (GOLD analysis project Ga0163210, IMG submission 113536) | Freshwater microbial communities from Lake Kivu, Western Province, Rwanda to study Microbial Dark Matter (Phase II) - Kivu_220m | ecosystem: Environmental > Aquatic > Freshwater > Lake ...
GGAGATGATATCCCGTAGAGCATATGGATTCAGGAACTTTGAAAACTACAGACTGAGAGTTAAAGCATTATGCTGTTAGAGAACGGGTTGCCCCCGTTGTTGGTGAAGAGCCCTAAATTTACTGATCCATACAGACATTAATAAATCTATGGCGGAGAGGGAGGGATTCGAACCCTCGAGGCAAATTTACACTCGCCTAACCGCTTAGCAGGCGGCCCTTTTCGTCCACTCAAGCACCTCTCCGAACTTTGCGGCAAACAATATAATAACACAGTTATTATAAAAAAATATATATGCGGATTTTCTATTTTTTGCACTTGTGGAATATTTTACACAATCTGTTTTAAAGATCTTTAAATACTTTATATTTTACTGGTGCGCCTGGAGGAATTCGGTCTTTCGTTTCGCTTCGCTCGCTGCAGAGCCGCAGACTCCCTCGCTTTCGCTCAGTCCGTCTTTTCGAATCCCGTAAAATATGCACCTGTGGCATATTTTACACAATTTAAATTTACTGATCTATACAGACTTTTATGACTTTACTGGTGCGCCTGGAGGGATTCGAACCCCCAACCTTCGGATTCGTAGTCCACCGCTCTATCCAATTGAGCTACAGGCGCTTACTTTTACGCTAAAACTTATCACCTTAACTGGAAGAATTGCACCTGTTGAATGCCACATAAAAAATATTTCCTTAACGGGACGCAGCAGTCGTAGCGGGTCAGGAGATCTCATTTAATTCTTTTAGCAGGCTATTTAAATCAATGCCATAAAATTTGGAAACCTGGCCCAGTGTTAATATTTCCGCCTCATAAGCAGCCATTGCGCAACCGAGACAGGGCAATTTATATTTTGCTATGATTTTATTTGCTTCCGGTGATTTTAGCACTTCCGATAATTTTGTATTTTCCGTATATTTATTTTCTGTAGTTTTATCCATTGGTAATTTATACACCTCTTTCAATTTTAACTTTTAAAAAGTATATCCCTTTTATTTCTATTTGTATACTAAAGTGGCTTTATGGCGGAGAGGGAGGGATTTGAACCCCCGGAAGGTATAAACCTTCAACGGTTTTCAAGACCGCCGCATTCAACCAGACTCTGCCACCTCTCCAGGCAAAACCAAATTATAGCATAAAATCTTTAATTATAAATGACGTTTGACACTTGTTTGGGATAAGGGCAGTTCTTGAATTACTTACACTTTTTTCCCAGAAATTATTTTTATTCCCCCCATATAAGGAAGCAATACCTCGGGAATCTTTATTTTACCGTCGCTGTCCTGGTAATTTTCGAAAATTGCTATTAAAGTTCTTCCTACCGCGCATGCAGTGCTGTTCATAGTATGGACTAGGTCTTTCTTTTTGCCATCCCTGTATTTTATATTAAGCCTCCTTGCCTGGAAATCAGTGTCGTGGCTGCAGGAAGCCAGTTCCCTGTAATTTCCCTGCCCGGGAAGCCAGGCTTCCAGATCATATTTTTTAGCATTGGGAGTACCTATGTCGCCGGTACACATATTAACAATCCTGTAGTGCAATCCCAGTCCCTGCATAATTTCTTCCAGTATATTCCTCAATCCTTCATATTCTTCCCAGGATTTCTCGGGATGGGCGAAAATAAACATCTCGATTTTGTCAAACTGGTGGACCCTGAACAGTCCCCCAAGATCTTTACCGTAGGACCCTGCTTCCCTTCTAAAACAGGTAGAAAAGGCAGTATATTTTAAAGGAAGAGCGCTCGATTCCAGGAATTCGTTGCTATGATAACCGCAAAGGGGGACCTCGGAGGTCCCAATTAAAAATAAATCATCTAGCTCGGTTTTATAATACTGGGTCTTTTCCACCGGGAAAAATCCAGTGCCATACATTGCCATCTCCTTTACCAGGAGCGGCGGCATCAATGGCGTAAAACCTCTATCAATCAATATGCTCAAAACATACTGAACCAATGCAAATTCCAGAAGGACTGCCTCATTCTTCAAAAAAACAAATCTTGAACCTGAAATCTTTGCCGCTCTTTTTTCATCAAGTATATCCAGACTGGCTCCCAGATCTATATGGCTCTTAGGTTCAAAATCAAATTCCGGTTTCTTACCATAATAAGACTCGACTACATTCCCACTCTCGTCTTTTCCTGTTGGAGTGGTGCTATGTGACATGTTCGGATACGCCGAAAAATGAATCAGAAATTTATTTTCGATATCTTCCAGTTCGGCTTCCATCTTCTTTAGATTTTCATTTATTTTCTTCATGCGGCTGATTTCTTTATTCTTTTCCTCACCCTTAAGTCCTGGTATTTCCTTAGAAGCCAGGTTTTTCTCTGATCTTAACCGGTCGATTTTTAAAATAAGATCCCTTTTCTTCCGATCCAGTTCGATACCGGAAACAATGTCTATTTTTAGACCCCTTTTATTAATTTCAGATTTAAAAATTTGAGGATTTTTTCTAAAAAGCTCTAAATCAATCATTGCATTCACCGCATTTATTATTTCATATTGCTTTTGTTCCATTTGGGATATGAACCTAAGATCTTTACAAGATAAACACTCTTTCTCAGGGCTTCGATTGCTTCAAAAATATTTTTATCGTATAAATGACCATCAAGATCCATAATAAATACATAATCTCCGAGATTTTTTTTGGCCGGTCTGGATTCCAGACATGTTAGATTGATGTCTCTGCTGGCAAATTCCTTGAGTATATTATATAAACTACCGGGCCTGTCCTCCTTGAGGAAACATACTATCGAAGTTTTATCCTCACCTGTCTTTTGTTGTATGCTGTTTCCGAGGAAAACAAATCTCGTCTTGTTATCCTTATTATCTTCGGTATCACTTTCTATTATCACCAGATCATAAATTTTCGCTGCAATTTTCGTTCCTATAGCTACTATATCATCATCTTCCTTTTTTAAGATTTTAACCGCTTCGGCAGTGCTGTTAGCAGCTATTATTTCGGCACCCTTCAAATTAGTCGATAGAAAATTTCTGCATTGTGCAGTTGCATGCGGATGGGAAATTACTTTTGTTATTTTATCAAATCTGACTTTTTTCTTACCTATAAGGCTGTGTTTTACCGGAATGATTATTTCTCCTATTATCTTCACTTCACTTTCGAAAATAAGAATGTCCTGGGTTATATTTACCAGGCCTTCGATAGAATTCTCCATAGGAACCAATCCCTCGTCAGTTTCTCCCCTGCCAACGCTTTTTATAACTTCCACTACCGTCGGATTAGGTATTTTCTCTATCTCGTTTAGGTCTTTGACGAATTTATCCAGTGCTTCTTCACAAAATGTCCCCGGTGGACCAAGATATGCTATTTTCTTTTTTGTACTCATCTTATATTGATATACCTGACGCCTGTTCCAATAAAAAAATAAAATTTATTCATTGATTGAAAATAATATAGAACAAAACTGGCTTTGTAAATAAGGATTATTTTTTATTGAAGAAAGTCCATTGGATTTTTGGGAATACCATCAACCAAAATCTCGAAATGGAGATGCGGTCCCGTGCTGTTTCCGGTGTCTCCCATTAATCCTATAACATCATCTTTTGTCACTTCATCTCCAACATTGACATCAATCCTGCTGAGATGAGCATAAACCGTAGTATATCCGAATCCATGATAAATTATGATTTTCCTGCCATAGCCTCCATGCCATCCTACAAAAATAACAACACCGCTGGCAGATGCATGGACACTGGTGCCTGTATTGTTTGCGATATCTATTCCCTTATGTCTGTATCCACCTCTCCTGGCACCAAAGGGAGACGAAATACTTCCATAAGTAGGCCAGTGATCAGGAGTATGATCCATCAAGTATATGTGATCCTCCATATTTTGTTTATCCCGGGTTAGTATTTCCGACATTTCAGGGGCTTTGGCAAGAAGATCATCCAGTAAGGCGTCTATATCGTCCAATCCCTCTTCCTGGTCGCTGATATAGTAATAAATTTCATTGGGGTCTTCTTCAAGTTCGATATCCGAGCTTAAATCTGCCGTATAAATTGCAACTTCCTCGGCGTACCCGCCTTTTCCTGTTATATCCCTGACCATACGGTCGAGGTTTTCTACTTCGTTTAAATAACTTTCCAGGATCTTTGTTTTTGTTTCGATCTCTTTGGTTTTTCTTTCAAGGTTTGCCAGTTCCACTTCCTTGTAATTAGACTTATATTCAACTCTCTCTAACTCGGCTATTTTTTCATTCAATCTCTGGCGGGTAAGAAACAGATCTGAAATCAATATTACGGCAGAGGCTAATATTATGATGAATGCAACAAATAATAATCTCAACAGGTTATGAGTGATTTTTACTCTTCTTATTTTTGATTTAGCGTCCGATAAAATAAGTAAAGTAAAAGATTTAAGTTTTTTATCCTCCATGAAAACGCAATTCTGATATTTAATTTAATTAAGTATAATATTATAACCGATAATTACGATATGGAAAACCCTTTATTTAAATTTATTATAGAATTATTAGAAAATAATATCAGACATCCGTACTAACTTTCCATCATAAACCTGTATGTAAAGGTATTATTTGTTGTTAGCGCTTCGTTTGGCACAGGGACTGCCGTTATTTCCACTTCACATTTTCTTCCGGGATAAGCAACGAATCCCGGTATACTTACTCTTGTTTTCTCGGAAGGATTTATTGATTCGATAATATACTCTTTTTCTTCAGTAACATTATCCTCGGTCCTGTATTCCATAACCACTCTTACATCGTTTTCTATGACATTTCCCTGATTCTGTATGGCAATAGCAATAGTAATTGTTGTGCCATTGGCCAATATCATGTAGTCACCCTGTTGATTTATTTTCTGAGGATTGAACTCTATGCTGTCTTCGATAACAGCCACGCCTCTCCTTTCCTGAAGTTCGGTCACGGTTTTGATCTCAGAAATAAACCCCATGACATTCTGGGTATTGGTCAGGTTTTTATCTTTAAGAATCACAGAATCTAATATGGTAAGATTATTTATTCCCATCAACTCTCCCGACTCTTTTAACCTATCCTGAAAGTAAGTATATATTTCATCACTCATGAACATATAAAGGAAAGTATTTGTTATTTGAGTAGTGGATATATCCACATCCAGGTCCTGCAGTGCATTGAATAAAGCAGGCCTGAAATCTTCGTAAGCTTTATTTCTTGTTTCAAAAACCAATTCGAGGTACCCCTGCACCACTTCAAAAAATTCGGGAGGATTCAATCCTTTGCTGTTTTCTAAAATAACCCTGCTTTCCTCTATTATTTCCAGAAGTTCACTGTCCAGATCTTCACGGGATAATTCTCTGGCTCTGTCCATGGTATTAAAAAACTTAACAGAAACCCTATTGGATTGCTGGACAAATACCGAAACAGAGTTCACGTAATCGGAAATGGTGAGTCTTTCTACATCGGTTAATTCTTTTCTCCCGCTCTCGCAGCTCCACAAACCGGAAAGCCAGCTTACAATCACAACAGCAATTATGATCATTATTATTAAAGTTATGATTGTTTCTCTTTTGCCTCTTCTTTCCAATAGACCCCTTCCAGTAAATAAAAATAAAGATTTTTTATTGTTTTCAAAGATTAAATCCCATTATACAAATGAATATCGGAAAACTCAATTTTATATACTGAATTTAAACAGGGCAACATCTCCGTCTTTCATTATATAGTCTTTTCCCTCCCGGCGGACCTGACCTTTTTCTTTTGCAGCTGTATATGAACCAATATTTATAAGGGTATTATAGTCAATAACCTCGACACAAATAAAACCTTTTTGAAAATCGGTATGGATCTTTCCTGCCGCATCCGGTGCCCTTGTTCCCTCTCTTAGTGTCCATGCTCTTACCTCCGGAAGTTTTATGGTCAAAAAACTTATAAGTCCAAGCAACCTGTAGCAGGCTTTAACAAGTCTATCCATACCGGAAAAAGGAACACCAAGTTCTTTCATAAATGATTCTCTTTCACCTGGGTCAAGCCGTATTATTTCTTCCTCAATTCTGGCGCTTACCATTATCACTTCCGATTTTTCTTTTGAAGCATGCTGCAGAAGCTCTTTTAAAGAGGCAACATCTTCCATTTTCTTTCCCAGTTCTGCTTCATCTACATTCGCGGCATATATGACCGGCTTTCCGGAGAGCAAAAAAAGCTCGTCTATGATTGTCTTTTCCCCGTCACTTAATTCCATATTTCTAAGGGTAACTCCCTTTTCCAGTTCTTCTTTCACTCTTGCAAGCAATTCGTTTTCGATTATGTATCTTTTATCGCCGCTCTTTGCCATCCTTTGTGTTTTTTCGATCCTTTTTTCGATGCTTTCGATATCTGCGAGGATCAGTTCAAGGTTTACTATCTCGATATCTCTTACGGGATTAATATCTGGATATGTATGTGATACGTTCTCGTCTCCGAAACACCTGACAACATGGACTAAGGCATCCACCTCGCGAATATGGGACAGGAATTTATTTCCCAGACCCTCACCTTTACTTGCACCTTTTACAAGTCCGGCAATATCCACGAACTCGATAGCAGTGGGGACAACTTTTTCCGGCTTGACCATTTTTGCCAGTTCTTCAAGCCTGCTGTCAGGAACCGGTACAATAGCAACATTGGGTTCTACCGTGCAGAAGGGATAATTCGAAGCTTCGGCGCAGGCGGCAGTTATAGCATTAAATAGTGTACTTTTACCGACATTTGGTAGACCTATTAATCCCAGTTTAATAATTAAACTCCTACTTTAATCTTCCGGATATAATTTCTCCGATAATAATTTTCTTTATATCCGGATAATAATTTATCTATGATGCTGCTCTTTTCCGATCAATGCTCTCAGGTTTCTGGGTATTCTATAAAGGTGTCTGTTAAAATCAATAAGATTCATTTTCTCTATAATCGATTGAGGTAGATTATCGGGTTGTAATCCGCTGAGTAGTTTCTCTGTTTCTTCTGATGAAAATTCTCCGATATCTTCAATCCAGGAAGTAACTGATCTGTTATATGGGCATACAATCTGGCACCTCAGACAGCCAATCAGGCAATTGTGAGATTCGGAGTTGATCCATGCCGGAAACTCTTCATCTCCCTCGTTCCAAAAAGTCAAACATTTTTCTGCGCGGAGAAGAAAGCGGGAGGCGGTAATTGCTCCGGTGGGACAATTTTTTAAACAGATTTTGCAGTCGAGACATTCTCTTAATTCTCTCTCCTCATACCATTTATTATCATTGCAGGGAACATTTGAAAAAAAAGATTCCAATTGATAAAAACTTCCAAGACCTTCGATATAGGAAATGTTATTCTTACCATACTTGCTTAAACCACTGTGAACTGCAAGAAGTTTTTCTGGTAATATAGCAGTTTCAACCATAAATCCGGTACCTGATAAAAACCTGTTTAGAAGATCATTTACTTCCTGGATTATTTTATAACTATTCACATAGGTAGGAGGAATTATAACCGGAAAGCGTTTATTTTTAATAGTAAAGTACAGGCGATACTGGGGTTGAGGAATTGCTACTGTTATCACTGACTCTGGATTAAAAGTATTTCCTGATTTACTAAAAGTAAAACCACTCAGATATGATTTATATAATGCTTTATTGATATATCCCTTTTCATGCCAGTTCTCAATCTCTCTCCTCAATTCTTCCAATCTTTTAAAGGGAACAATTCCGGCTTTATAATTATATTTTCTTAAAAAATTATTTAAATTTTCAATCAAGAAAATAGCTTCCTTAAATTGGTGGAGATGAGCGGAGTTGAACCGCCGACCTCTTGTCTGCCAGACAAGCGTTCTCCCACTGAACTACATCCCCATTACCGCAGACTCCCTCGCTTCGCTCAGTCCGTCTTTTCAAGTCCCGAAAACATGCACTTCTGGCATGTTTTCACCAATTAACTTTACTTATTCAACCATATCTATAACATTTAATGGTGGGCGAAGGGGGACTTGAACCCCCATGTCCTTGCGAACACTAGGTCCTGAACCTAGCGCGTCTGCCGATTCCGCCATTCGCCCCGAATCAGCCAAATGCTGGTTTTAAGCTACTTGTGAGCTTTTATTTTAACTTTTTTATTTTAGAATTCAACAGGTTCATTTTTATTATTCACACTCTTATTATTTTTTCCCAATAAATTATTATTAAATTTATATAAAATTAATTTTCTTTTAGAAAAATTTTTAGTATTTTAATTATTTTCTTAAAACTCTTCCATATAATACATACTCTTCTAACATATTCCTGTTTGCATTAAAGGACCCTCTCAATATAAAAACCTGATTTATTAACAGTTTTTTAAAGTAAAACTGTGCTAAAATTTGAAAATATATAAATTAGAAATAACTAAAAAACTTAATATAGTTTCGTGTTTTTAAATTAAAATAATTTTAAAAATTATAATATGGATAATAATAATTACAACACTTTAGATAAAATAAATATACAAAAACTTAAAAAAGACAAAACAGCAGCCTGCCTGGATTTGGGTATAATACCTTATAATAAAGCCCTGGATATACAGATGGATTTATTTGAAATTATCAGGGCGCAGAACCTTACAGGTGTAATCCTGCTGCTTGAGCATAATCCTGTAATTACCATCGGAAATAACAGAAGCAGGGAAAATATTATTGTAGATGAAGATAAATTAAAAAAGCTTGGCATTGATATTATACAATCAAACCGTGGCGGTGACGTTACTTTTCACGGTCCCGGACAGCTTGTATGCTATCCCATCTTTAACCTTGCAAAATTCTCCCGGGATTTGACTCCTTTTGTATTCAACCTAGAACAGATAATAATAAACACTCTTGGAAACTTTAGTATTCAGGGACAAAGAATAAAAAAACTGCGGGGTGTATTTGTAGATTATAAAAAAATTGCTTCAGTTGGTATCCATGTAAAAAAATGGATAACTTACCATGGATTTTCATTCAATGTAAATGTCGAACTTGACTATTTCAAACACATTGTAGCATGCGGACTTAAGGAACATACACAGACCTCGCTGGAAGAACTGCTGGGTAGACAAATAGATATAGATGATATAAAAGAAATAATTTTAAAAAATTTTCAAAATGTGTTTGGAATTAAAGTTCTGCGAATATAGATATATTTTTATTCTCAGCTTTTTTAAGCTTTGAGACCGGAATTAATTTACCGAAATTTTTAAAAGAATATAAAAAAGAAATCACTAAAGGTATCTATATAATAATTTTCTGTTTTTATTCATTTATATTGTCACTATAAATCTTAACGAAAATGAAAAAAAGTAAATATAATTAATGACAATTAAAAGAGATAATAGAATTATAAACTGTAAATTAAAAATGAAATGATAAAAGATGTCATTCACTCCTTAATAAATCTTTGTACTCGGGAACAACATCCCGGGTAAACCTTTCCATACCTTCCCTGGTCTTATAATGTGACAAAAGCCCCTCTATTACATTGAATGGAAGTGTGGCAATATCTGCCCCTGCAAGGGCCACTTCTCTTGCCTGCCTGGCATTTCTTATGCTGGCTGCAAGGATTTTTACCTGCGTCATACCATAATTATCAAATATTTCTCTTATCTGTGTAACGAGGTCCACTCCTGAGACTATTCCATTATCTTCAAGCAGTTCGCCATTTTTCTCCAGCCCTGAAAAAGGGAAATAATCCTGCTTTTTAAAATCTATTTTATTCACAGATCTTATATAGTCATCCACTCTTCCGACAAAAGGTGAAACAAAAGCAGCACCCGCTTTAGCAGCCAGCAATGCCTGTTCAGGTGTAAATATAAGGGTAGAATTAATAGGTATTCTCTTACCGGAAAGTGCTTTTATGGCTCTTATCCCGTCAAAATCCTTACCGCTTTTTTCTTCCATGGAGGGATTTACAGGTATCTTTATATATACATTTTTGGCTACAGGATTAAATATTTCAAATAATCTTGTCCCTTCTTCTACCATATCATTATATGTTGTGCCGATTACTTCGAGACTTACAGGCACTCCTCTGGAGACTGTGAGTATCTCCTTTATATATTCACGGATGTTGAGACTCCCACCCCTGGACTTTATTTCTTCTATGGCTTCCTTTATCAACGAAGGATTGGTAGTTACTCCATCCAGCAGACCGTAATCCTTTACTTTTTGTATTTCGTCCAATTTGCTTGAATCAATAAAGATCTTCAATCCTATCACCTTCCTTTTCTATTTTAATACCCTTGTTTATATATTTTATACTTTCTGGATTTTATTTACACCTGCTGGAGTTTAAATAATACCCGTCCACTTAATTGACTATTTAAAGTAATTATTGTATAAAAAAACAATATATTAATAAAAATTGTCCGAAAATAAGACATTTTTACTTCTTGGAAATAGGTGCTTGATGGCAAAAAAAGCAGCAAAAAAAAGCTCAGTTGAATTAAAAACCAATCATAACATGGACTTGACTGATAAATTTCGCTACTATGCAGCAATTGTTCAATCATCCGAAGATGCAATTATCAGTGAGAATCTGGATGGCACGATTACTAGCTGGAATCCTGCTGCAGAAAAAATGTTTGGTTATAGCGAGAAGGAAGCTCTTGGCAAAGCCATGTCAATCATCGGTACATCTGACCGCCTTGATGAATTCAAAGAGATAATCTCAAAGATAAAAAAAGGACTCACGGTTGAACGTCTTGAGACCCAGCGTAGAAGCAAAGAAGGCAAAATTATCGATGTAGCAGTGACAGTTTCTCCAATAAGGGATGAAACCGAAAAACTGATAGGGCTTTCGATAATAGACCGCGATATTACATATCAGAAGCAGGCATCACAATATGCCAGAAGTCTAATCGAAGCATCACTTGACCCCCTGGTAACCATAAGCCTTGATGGAAAAATCACTGATGTTAACGAAGCCACTATTAAAGTCACCGGTGTTTCCAGGGAGGACCTGATAGGTACGGACTTCTCAAGCTATTTCACAGAACCCGAAAAAGCCCGGGAAGGTTACCAGCTTGTTTTTTCCAGGGGTACGGTAACGGATTATCCATTGACCATTCGCCATGCCAACGGCAAGCTTATGGATGTTCTCTATAATGCTTCAATATATAAAGATGTAGCAGATAACGTACTGGGTGTATTCGCTGCTGCCCGGGACGTTACGGCACAGAAGCAGGCATCACAATATGCCAGAAGTCTTATCGAAGCATCACTTGATCCCCTGGTAACCATAAGCCTTGATGGAAAAATAACTGACGTTAATGAAGCAACTATTAAAGTCACCGGTGTTTCCCGGGAGGACCTGATAGGTAGAGATTTCTCCAGCTATTTCACGGAACCCGAAAAAGCCCGGGAAGGCTACCAGCTTGTTTTTTCCAGGGGTACAGTAACGGATTATCCATTGACCATTCGCCACGCTAACGGCAAACTTACAGATGTTCTCTATAATGCTTCAATATATAAAGATGTGGCAGATAATGTACTCGGCGTATTCGCTGCTGCCCGGGATATAACAGCACAAAAAAAGCGGAGGCTCAGGTAGCGGAGCAGAGATCCAGGGAACTTGAAAGACTCATAGAACTTGAACGATTCCAGAAATTAACTGTGGGCAGGGAATTAAAAATGATCGAACTCAAAAAAGAAATAGAAGAATTAAAAAGAAAACTTGATTCGAAAAAATCATGAAAAATTTCATAGTCGATAATCCGGTAAGTAAAAAACCTGTTATATTAAAAAGTTCAAGCCCATCTCCCTCAAGTGGTAAAAACCTGGATGAAGATGAGTATCAACTTGAAGAAACACAAAGAGCAACTTTTAATATTCTTGAAGATTTTTATGAAGAAAAATTAAGACTTGAAGATACCCAGCGGGCCATCCTTAATATTCTTGATGATTTGAACCAGTCAAATGAGGATCTTAAAAAAGCTCATGACATACTTGAGACCAGAGTTACTGAACGTACAGCTGACCTGGCAAGATCAAATGCTGAACTTGAGCAATTTGCATATATTGCCTCCCATGACCTTCAGGAACCTTTACGAATGGTGTCAAGTTATGTACAACTTCTGGCAAAACGTTATAAAGGAAAACTTGATGGAGATGCCGATGATTTCATCGGCTTTGCTTATGAGGGTGCACTGAGAATGCAGATGTTGATAAATGATCTGCTTTCTTATTCAAGAGTAGGCCGTCATGACACACGCTTCGAAGAAGTAAATCTTGCAAAAGCTCTGGAAAAAGCAATCGAAAATCTTCATCTGACCATAAAAGAAAAGAAAGCTGTTATTACTTTTGATCCTCTCCCTGTGGTATTTGGAGATATGAGTCAGTTGACCCAGGTCTTCCAGAATCTTATTGAAAATGCTATTAAATTTAAACGCGTAGACCCTCCCACTATTAATATTTCTGCGAGGTTAGAAGGGAATGAATGTATTTGCTCGGTAAAGGATAATGGTATAGGGATCGACCCCGAATATCAGGGTAAGCTTTTTCTTTTATTCCAGAGACTTCATACAAGAAAAGAATACCCCGGTACCGGTCTGGGTCTTGCAATATGTAAAAGAATTATAGAGCAGCATAGAGGTAAAATCTGGGTAAAATCCAAACCAGGTGAGGGTTCCATATTTTATTTTAAAATACCAACTAAACTAAAGGAGTCATTACAATGAATAAATCCGATGGTAAGGTTATAGATATTTTACTTATAGAAGACAATCCCGGAGATATCCGCCTGGCACAGGAAGCACTGACTGAAAGCAAGATAAATAATAAACTATACATCGTGGAAGACGGTGTCGAGGCGATGGAATTTCTTAGGAATAAAGGTAAATATACAGACTCTCCCCGACCTGATCTTATCCTGCTTGATCTTAATTTACCGCGAAAGAGCGGCCGCGAAGTGCTTAAAGAGATAAAGGAAGATAAGGACCTGAAACGCATACCGGTAGTAGTACTCACAGTCTCAAATGCCGAGGAGGATATCTTAAAATGTTACGATAATTATGCAAACTGTTATATCACGAAGCCGCTGGATTTTAATCAGTTTATAAAAGTAACACAGGAAATAGAAGAATTCTGGCTGACTATCGTTAAACTTCCTCCAAAATAAAAAATATATAAAAATAAAAATGAAAATCTTACTTGTTGAAGATAACCCGGGAGATTCCCGTTTAATCCAGGAGATTCTGAAAGAAATTGGTGAAAATTTTCAGGTCAAGGTTGCAGAAACATTAAATGATGGTTTAAAGATTCTAGCTTATGAAGATACGGACCTGGTCATACTGGATTTAAACCTTCCTGACAGTAATGGTCTGGATACTTTAGCCAAACTTTACAATAAGTACTCTCATTTACCCGTAGTAGTAATGTCATCTCTAAGTGATGAATCTCTGGCGCTTAAAGCGGTTCAGTCTGGTGCACAGGACTATTTGGTGAAAGGATCAATAGATGCCGAAGTCCTGCGCCGGACAATATATTATGCAATTGAGCGTAAAGAAATTGAACAAAAGCTAAAAGATCAAAATAACATTGTTAATGCCATAAACCTTATATTTACAAATTATCTTTCCTGTAAAACAAAAGAGGAGTTGGCCATGCTTTGTTTAGATGTAGCCGAAAAGATAACCGGAAGCGAGATGAGCTTCATGGGAGAAATAGGTCCTGATAGCCTTCTGCATGATAAGATGATAAGTAGTGCGGGCTGGAACCTTTGCCAGATGTATGATGAGGAAGGACATAAAAGACCACCCAGAAGCTTTAAAACCAAGGGATTATACGGAAAAGTGTTAAGAGATGGTAAAGCCTTTATTTCTAATAAGCCTTTTACTCATCCGGAAAGCAAAGGAATACCAAAAGGACACCCGGCTATTAATTCATTCCTTGGAATACCACTAGTAAGCGGTGGAAAAACAATTGGGATAATTGTCCTGGCAAATAAGAAAGGCGGATATAATACCAAAGATTTAAAAACAATGGAATCATTATCTCCCACAATTACCGAAGTTTTAAGATACAAACAGACAGAAGTAGATTTACTGCAGACTAAAAATGATTTGCAGCTTGCACAGGAAGTTTCCCAAAATGGAAGCTGGCGTCTTGACGTGCAGAAAAATGAACTTTACTGGTCCGAAGAGTGTTATAAAATTTTCGGTATTCCTTCCGATACGCCGCTTGATTATCAGACTTTTCTATCAATGGTACACCCCAAAGATAGGGATTACGTAGATAAAAAATGGAATAGCGCTCTTAAAGGCGGCTCTTATGATATCGAGCACAGAATTATCGTCGGGAATAAAATAAAATGGATACGCGAGAAAGCACATCTTGAATATGAC
>Ga0163210_1000694_pt1 | contig 14295 bp, 18 predicted proteins | sample Kivu_220m_FD_113536 | JGI IMG/M metagenome (GOLD analysis project Ga0163210, IMG submission 113536) | Freshwater microbial communities from Lake Kivu, Western Province, Rwanda to study Microbial Dark Matter (Phase II) - Kivu_220m | ecosystem: Environmental > Aquatic > Freshwater > Lake ...
ATCCCGGACTTGCCGGCGAGCAGATTGCACCACAGTTCTTCCGGCGAGTGACCGAGCGGTGTGATGGCGCCCATTCCCGTGATGACGACGCGCGTCCGCCGCGGCTGCGCTTGCAGCTGCAGCATCGCCAGCGCCTCTGGCCCAAGTTGCTGACCGGTCAGCATCTCCACCGGCGGCATCTCGAGTGTTTTGCTCAGGTTGGGCGCGCCGGGATCAAAGCTAGCTCGTGCGTTGGGGTCTGCCAAAGACATTCCTTCCTCCCGTGACTGTTATCTTCCCTGAGAAAGCGCAGTGCATGGTCATTCCAATCCAGCGCGGATCAGTTCGACGACCTTGGCTTCTACCGATTCTTTTGCGACGCGGATCGCGTTCTTGATCGCCTTGGCGTTGGAGCTGCCGTGCCCGATGATCACCACTCCATCTACCCCGAGCAGAATGCCGCCGCCGTATTCCGCCGGGTCGAGCCGGTTTCGGAGCGCGTCGAACGCGGGTTTGGCGAGCGCCGCGCCGGCGACGGCGAGTGGACGTTTCTTGATTTCATCGCGAATGAATCCCACCAGCGTTTTCGCCAGCGCCTCACTCAGTTTGATCACGACGTTGCCGGTAAAGCCATCGGTTACGATCACGTCCGCGCTGCCTTTCGGAATGTCGCGTCCTTCTGCATTGCCGACAAAGTTGAGCCGGCTGTTCTTGAGCAGGACAAAGGCATCGCGCACGATGGTCGGCCCCTTACCTTCTTCCTCACCGTTCGACAGGAGCATCACGCGTGGATTGGCGATGCCCATCACCTTCTGCGCGTACGCCGCGCCCATAATCGCGAACTGGTACAGGTATTCCGGCTTGACATCCGCATTCGCGCCGATGTCGAGCAGAAGCATACGTCCGGTTGCGGTGGGGAAAGTGCTGGTGAGCGCGGGGCGCTTGACGCCCTTGATGCGTCCCAGCAAATACGGACCGGCGATGGCAGCCGCCATGGCGGCGCCGGTGTTGCCTGCGGTGACGAAGGCATCGGCTTGTTTTTCTTTCACGAGGCGCATCGCGACGTTCATCGACGCGTCTTTCTTTGCCTTGACCGCCTCGACATGCTCGGTCATGCCGATGTCGGACCGCGCATGGACGATGGGTAGATCCACGCCGCGCGTGTCGTGCTTGGCAAGTTCGGTTTTGATTTTGGCTTCATCGCCGACCAGAATGACGGTGAGCCCGAATTCGTGCGCCGCCATCACCGCGCCCTCTACGTCGGGGGCCGGACGGGCATCGCTGCCCATCGCGTCGAGAGCGATTTTCACTGCGTGTCTCCTTTGACCGTCGAGCCGATTATCTAGAGTAGCGTCCCATCAACCCCGTTACGGCGATCGAGTGCAGTCTCATCGCCTTGCGCTATTTTACCCGAACTTGCACGAATTAGCAAGGTTTCTTTTTTTGCGGACTTGTGCTACAATATTCGTAGAGATTGAGGGGTTTTTCCACGGAGAGTAGAAGATGCAAGTCCTGTTGTTGCAGAATGTCTCCGGAATCGGCAATGCCGGAGAGGTGAAGAGGGTGGCGGATGGCTATGCGCGCAATTACCTTTTGCCGCGCAAGCTCGCCGTGATCGCGACGGAGGGGGCCGTCAAACAGGCGGATGCGATCAAGCAAGCGGTCGTGCGCCGCGAAGCCAAGACGCGCGGGGAAGCGCAAGAGTTGGCCAAACTGATTGAAAAGGTCACGCTGACGTTCCGCGCCAAAGCCGGCGAGGGTGATCGATTGTTCGGCTCTATTACAACGGGAGACATCGTAGACGCATTGGCGCGAGAAAAAGGCATCGCCGTCGACAAACGGAAGATCGCGCTGGACAGCCCGCTCAAGGAACTGGGAACGCATCAGGTCACGATCAAGCTTCACCCCGAGGTCTCGGCGACTCTGATGGTAGTCGTGGAAAGAGAAGAGTAGCTGGGATGCCTATGGACGAGAATGTCAGCGCTCAAGTATTGATTCGGCAGATCGCCGCGCGCGTCAAGTGCGCGGTGTGCGGTCATCATTTCGGTATGAGCGATATCCAGGTGCTGGGCCACCGGGAGCAAATCTGGGCGATGCGCGTCAATTGCCGCGAGTGTCGAACGCAGGCCTTGCTGCTCGCGGTGGTGAATGGCAAGGCGACTCACCCGATCTATACCGACCTTTCTCCAGACGAATGGCAGCGCTTCAAGGACCGTCCGCCGATATCGGTGGACGATGTGATCGCGATGCACCAGTACATCCAGTCCTACGGCGGCGATTTCTCCGAGATTCTGGAGGATCCGTTGCCGGAAGACGAAGAATAGGACTGGCCTTAATCCGTCAACCCGACCGAGCAAGCCGCGGTCGGGTTCTCTATTTTGGAGGTGCAGCCCCGCGCTTGACAAATCAAACCAATTGGGGTATACTCAGGCCATACCATACCCCCCTAGGGTATACGATTATCAAAGGAGGACCACGATGGGGACGAATGCTCCACTGCATGTGAGCGATGCGGAGTTCAACAAAACCGTTCTGCAAGCCAAGGGGACCGTGTTGGTCGATTTCTGGGCGGCGTGGTGTGGGCCCTGCCGTATGATCGCCCCCTTCGTCGAAGAGATCGCGCGCGACTATGCCGGCAAAGCGGTGGTCGCCAAGATGGATACTGACGCCAATCCTCAGACGCCGATGCAGTACGGCATCATGGGCATCCCAACTCTGATTATCTTCAAAGACGGCAAGGAAGCGGATCGGATTGTCGGCGCGGTGCCGAAGGCAATGATCACCAAGAAGCTCGACGCGGTGATTGCGAAATAGGACGGGGGTGTTGAAGCATGCCGATCTACCAATACCAATGTGACGATTGCAAAGAGCCATTCGAGTTGTTCGTGCGCTCGGTGAGTACGCCTGTCCAAGCCGTTTGCCCCAAGTGCGGCAGCGAGCACACGGAGAAGGAAGTAACGGCGTTCGCGACCGTTGGCGCGAGCACGTCGGGCTTTGCGGCGTCGTCCACGTCTTGCGCGCCGAGCGGCTGAGCGCTGCCGGCGCGGTAATCGGTCCAGGTGATCGGTTACCTAAGGGAACCGTCGGTTCTCTCGAGAGCGAAAGGTGGTTTCTCATGGCTCAAATGAAAAGCGAGTTAATCAAGCGTTTGAAACGGATCGAAGGTCAGACGCGCGGCGTGCAAAAGATGGTCGAAGAGGAGCGCGGCTGCGCGGAAATCCTGCATCAGCTCAACGCGATCAACGAAGCCGTCCGCAGCGTCAGCCGGATGCTCGCGGAAGAATACGCGATGGAGTGCTTCCAGACGACCGGCAAACGCGGCCGGTCGCGCGAAGCGGTCACGGCGATGTTGGATGTGATCGCGCGGGTGCCGCGTTAGGAGGTCCCGTGGCTCTACTGAAAGATAGCGACCGTGAGCAACTGCGGCAAGAGTTCAGCCAACTGGAGAGTCCAGTCAAGTTGGTGTTCTTCACGCAGGCGTTGAACTGTGACTACTGCCCGCTGACACAGCAGGTGCTGGAAGAACTCGCCGGGCTTTCCGACAAGATTCAGTTGGTGATCTACAACTTTGCGATCGACCAAGAGCAAGTCACTCTGTACAAGATCGCGCGCGTGCCGGCGGTGGCAGTCGTGCGCGTTGAAACGCAAACGGTGGATGGCGTCGTCACCACGCGTGAGCACGACTATGGAATTCGCTACTACGGCGTGCCAGCGGGTTATGAATTCGGTGCATTCGTCAATGACATCTTCGATGTCTCGCGCGGCGAATCGGGATTAAGCGTGCAGAGCAAGGCGTTGCTCGCACAGTTGACAGAGCCGCTGCACCTGCAGGTCTTTTCCACGCCGACCTGACCGCATTGTCCGCGTGCGGTTAGTCTGACCCACAAGATGGCGATGGAAAGTGAATGGGTAACGGCGGATATGGTCGAAGCATCCGAGTTCGCCGAATTGTCTGACCGGTATCAGGTGTACGCCGTCCCACTGACAGTGGCAAACGACCGGGTGCGTGTCGAAGGCGGAATGCAGGAGCCAATGTTCATCCCGCGCATCCTGCAAGGCATCGGTTTGCAAGTCGATTCGCCGTTCGCGAAACAAGATTGAGCCAAGCTTTCGCACCCTCGCCCAAGCGATAGAAAACGCTTTGGGCGTCTACTCCAGACGGGCAAATCGGTCTGTTCATGCTTGCAGGTGCGAGATCTTGGCTGAGCCACGCTTTCGCGCCCTTGTCCCAGCGAAAGGAATGAACGTGGGCATAGTTGTTTTGCTGTGTCAGTTGGCTTGCCCAGCGTACAGGCGCAAAATCCTGGCTGAGGGGTGAAATGGATCCAATTGAAAAGATCTACAAGGAAAGCAAGACGATTGCGGTCGTTGGGGCGTCCGCTAATCCCAAGCGTCCCAGCCACGACGTGGCGCGCTATTTGCTGTCGCAGGGCTTTAGGATTATTCCGGTGAACCCTGCCCTGAAGGAACTCTTCGGCGAAAAGAGCTATCCGGATCTCCAGTCGATTCCGGAGCCGGTCGATGTGGTCGACATTTTTCGCAACCCGGATGCGGTGCCGGAAATCGTCGAGCAGGCGATCGCGAAAAAAGCGAAAGTCGTTTGGATGCAGCCGGGCGCTGAGAATATGCAAGCCGCCGAGCGCGCGATGGAGGCGGGGTTGGAAGTGATTATGGGTGTCTGCATGATGCGCGAGCATCGCGGATTGCAATCCAAGTGATCGGCGGATCAGGCGATCAGGCAACCGGTTCACGCATTACGGATGGCCCGATTCCTGGTTGCCTACGGAGTGAAGGATGGCCGAATTGAAAAAAGCGACCGCACGTTGGGTCGAGGGGATGGAGTTTGAGACCGAGACCGGCTCAGGGCACAAGGGCGTGATCGACGCGGGCGTGAAAGCCGGCGGCAAGAATCACGGGCCCAGTCCGATGGAGCTGTTGCTCGTCGGAATGGCGGGCTGCACTGGAATCGATGTGATCGACATCCTCAGGAAGAAACGTCTCGATGTGACTGGGTTGGAGGTCCGCGTTGAAGGGACTCGTGCGGAGACGCACCCGATGGTCTATACGCGTATCGATGTCGTCTACGTCGTCCGCGGCAAAGACATCCCGCCGCGCGCGGTCGAACAGGCGATTCACCTTTCGGAAGACAAGTATTGCGGCGCGGGCGCGATGCTCCGCCAGACGGCGCAGATCAAAAGCCGCTACGAAATCGTCGCCGAGTGAAAATGTCACGCTGAGCCGCGAAGCGGCGAAGAGTCTCGCGAATGCGCAAGGAGATAATTCGCGGGACCTACACTGAGCTCTGCGAATGTGCTCAGCATGGCAGCATTGAAAGCATGAATTTACCTTGGTGGTTCCCGTTTGGGCGCGTTGAGGAAATCTCGCCGCGCGAACTGCATACCCAATTGCTGAACGACGGCGCAGACTTGCAGTTGCTCGACGTGCGGTCCACGGTGGAATTTGCCGAAGGGCACATTGCGAACTCGCAGAACACGCCGATCACCGCGCTGCCGCAGAAGCTTGCCCGTCTTGGACTCGATCCGGCGCGGCCGGTGATCGCGATTTGTTTATCGGGGCACCGGAGCGTGCCGGCGTATCGGCTGCTGAAACGAGCAGGGTATGCACAGGTGTACGGTCTCGGCGGCGGGATGTTGGCGTGGTGGGCGGCGCGGCTGCCTACCACAAGGAATGGGAAAGGGTGACCGAGGGCATTCTATGATTCGCGCGAACTATCGCGTGCCGAGCGTCGACGCGGAGAAATGCCGCGCGTGCTTAAAGTGCCGCGCGCGCAACGCGTGCCGCCTGAAAGCGCTCGTGCAGTTCGAAGCGAATGAGATGCCGTACATCGACCGCGAGCTGTGCCGCGGCTGTCTGGTGTGTATCGAAGAATGTCCGTTTGAGGCGATTCAGGTCAAGTAAGGGCGAGGTTTCCTTGCCCTTTCTGTTTTGCATAAATCCACGGGCGTTTGTATAATCCCATTATCCGTGCGCGTCTGGGGTGATCAACATGACCGATGCAAAACCACGCGGCGAACCTGTGCCGAAAGAGACGCCCGATCTGCTTGCCGAGGAGATCGAGCAATTGCGGCAAATTTTCCCGCAGGCGTTTACCGAAGGCAAGATAGATTTCGAGAAACTCGGCGCTGCGCTTGGCGACCAAGCGGACGACCGCCCCGAACGCTACTCCTTTTCGTGGGCCGGCAAGCGCGATGCGATCCGCTTACTGCAAACCCCGAGCCGCGCGACGCTCGTCCCCGTGAAAGATGAGTCCGTCAACTTTGATGCGACGGAGAACCTGTTCGTCGAAGGCGACAACCTCGAGGTTTTGAAACTCCTCTACAAGGCGTACTGTGGGCGTGTCAAGATGATTTACATCGATCCGCCCTACAACACCGGCAACGATTTTGTCTATCCCGACAACTACGCCGATCCGCTCAAGACGTACCTCGAATTGACGCAGCAGATCACGAGCAACCCGGAGACGGGCGGGCGCTACCATTCCGCGTGGCTCTCGATGATGTACCCGCGCTTGTTTCTCGCGCGGCAACTGCTGCGCGAGGATGGTGTGATCTTTGTGAGCATTGACGATAACGAAGTTCACAATTTGCGGATGGTGATGAACGAGATTTTTGGGGAAGAAAACTTCATTACGACGATAATCTGGCAAAAGGTCTATGCGCCAAAGAACACTGCAAGACATTTCTCTGAGGATCATGACTTTGTTATTGTATATGCGCGAAATGGTCTGACTTGGCGGCCGACGCTGCTTCCCAGGACTCCAGAAGCAGATGCACGCTATGAGAATCCAGATAACGATCCCAGAGGGTTGTGGAAGCCGAGCGACTTGACGGCTCGGAATTACTACAGCCAAGGCAGGTACGAAGTAACCAGTCCGTCTGGCAAGAAATTCAAATCTGGAATGGGTAGGTACTGGCGATCTTCTCCAGAGAAGTTTTGGGAATTGGATCGCGATAATCGGATCTGGTGGGGTCCTAATGGGGACAATATGCCTGCATTGAAAAGATTCCTTTCAGAAGTGCAACAAGGAATTGTGCCTCAGACACTATGGCTGTACCGTGATGTAGGGCATACGCAAGATGCAAAAAAGGAATTGCTCGATTACGTCAGATTCAGTGAGACGGAAAATGTTCTCAATACAGTGAAACCCTCCCGTTTCTTGCAGAAGATGCTTCAACTTGCAACGAAGCCGCGGTCAGCTGACATCGTAATTGATTTCTTCGCGGGCAGTGCTCCTCTTGGACATGCTGTTTTGAAGCAGAATCATGAGGATGGTGGCAATAGACGGTTTGTCTGTGTACAGTTTCCTGAGCCCTTACCGAGACCTGAGGCGATCCTCAAGACCATCGCCGATATTGGTAAAGAACGGATTCGCCACGTCATCGCCAAGATGAAGAAGGAGAGCGCGGGCAAGTTGGATTTGAAAGACCGTGAGGCGCCAGAGGACTTGGGCTTCAAGGTTTTCAAATTGGCGGAATCCAATTACAAGCAGTGGAATGTGCAAGCCGGCGGCTCGCCCGACGCTTACGCAACGCAAGTTGGAATGTTTGCGGATTCGTTGGTTGACGGCTGGAAACCGGAGAACGTCATCTACGAGGTCGCGATCAAAGAGGGTTACGGGCTGAACTGCCGCGTTGAATCGGTTGCCAGCGTCAAAAAGAATACAGTGTATCTCGTTACTGACCCGGACAAGGAGCAGTCGTTCTACATCTGTCTGGATGGCAAGGTGCGCTTGGACGCGCTCAAGCCGTTGGAGTTAAAGCGCGACAACCTGTTCGTTTGCCGTGACCGCGCGCTGGACGACGACGCGGCGGCGAATCTCGCGCTGCAATGCCGGTTGAAGACGCTTTGACCCATCCCCCCTGTTTCCTTCCTGCGAGGGAAGGGGATTGGGGTTTGGTCGCCAGGAGGGTGCCATGCCCAAACCTCAAATTGAATTGCCCAAAGAAAAGATCGCGGAATTCTGCCGTCGCAACCACATTCGCCGGCTCGCTGTTTTCGGATCGGCGCTGCGCGACGATTTTCGTCCGACCAGCGACATCGATGTCTTGGTCGAATTTGAGCCGGGGCACATTCCGGGGCTGGCGTTTTTTGGGATGCAAGCCGAATTGTCCAACACGCTGGGGCGTCCGGTGGATTTGAACACGCCGCAATTCTTGAGCAAATATTTTCGCAGCCAAGTGGAGCGAGAAGCGCAGGTGATCTATGAGCGGGCATGAGTCACTTGTCCGTTATCGCCACATGCTTGAAAGTGCGCGCAAAGCCAGCGCAATGGCATCCAAGCGAACGCGCTCGGACTTGGAGACGGATGAAATGTTGAGTCTCGCGCTCGTGCGTCTGCTCGAAGTCTTGGGCGAAGCCGCCAATCGAATTCCCGGCGATGAGCAGGTGCGTCATCCAGAGATTCCCTGGTCGCAAATCGTCGGGTTGCGCAATCGGCTGATTCACGGCTACGATTCGATTGATTTCGATATTCTCTGGCAGGTGGTCCGGCAGGATTTGCCTCCTCTGATCCATTCGCTCGAAAACATCATTGCAGACAAGTGATGCAATTTAAATTTGACGCCAACCAAGAATTCCAAATCCACGCCATCGAATCGGTGACGAACCTTTTCGAGGGACAGCCGCGCGTTGAGGTTGAGTTGAAGTTCGCGGCGCGCGCGGGTTTTGCTGCGATTGCAAATCGCCTCGACCTGGACGACGTCGCGCTGCTCAAGAATCTGCAGGCGGTTCAAGCGCGAAGCAGCTTGCCGACGGATGCCGCGCTCCAGTGGATTGAAGCAGAGGTGGAAACGGTCGACGGAAAGAGACCCGCACATTTTGCGAATTTCTCCGTCGAAATGGAAACGGGTACGGGCAAAACCTACGTCTACATCCGCACGGCGCTCGAACTTTTCCGCCGCTATGGACTCCGCAAGTTTATCGTCGTGGTTCCGTCTATCGCCGTGCGCGAAGGTGTGCTGAAGACGCTGGAGATTACCGAAAAGCATTTGCGCGAATTGTACGACAACCTGCCGTACCGCTATTACGCCTACGATTCCGATAACCTATCGCAAGTCCGTCAGTTCGCGCTCTCCGACGGCGTTGAAATCATGGTGATGACGATCGATTCATTCAACAAAGCCTCAAACGTCATTCGCCAGTCCACCGACCGATTGCAAGGCGAAACGCCGATTCACCTCGTCCAAGCCACCCGCCCCATCTTGATTCTCGATGAACCGCAGAATATGGAGAGTGAACTGCGTGTCAAGGCGCTCGCCGCGCTCGATCCGCTCTTTGCGCTGCGGTATAGCGCGACGCATCGCAATCCGTACAATCTCATCTATCGCCTCACGCCGTTCGAGGCATACCGTCAAGGCCTGGTCAAGCGCATCGAAGTCGCGGGTGTCGAGGAAAAGGGCAACGAGAACCAGGTCTTCTTGCGCTTGGACGACATCAAAGTCGAAAAGAGAACTTTCTCCGCGCGGCTCGCGGTTCACAAGTTGATGAAGGACGGCACGGTCAAGGAACAGGTGGTGACGATCAAGCCCGGCGATTCGCTGGAAGAGAAAGCAAACCGCCCCGAATACACGCCGTTCGGCGTCGAGGAAATCAACGCGGGCGAAGGGTACGTGCGCTTTGCGAACGGCATCGAACTCAAGAAAGGTGAAGTGCGCGGCGCGGACAAAGCGGCTATTTTCGACGCGCAGATTCGATACACCCTGGGCGAGCATTTCCGCAAGCAAGAACGATTGCGTGACGCCGGCATCAAAGTCCTCTCTCTCTTTTTCATCGACCATGTCGATAATTACGCGCGTGAAGATGGCATCATTCGCCAGTTGTTCAACAGAGCGTTCGCGGAAATGAAGCCAACGGCCTGGCGTGATTTGGACACGACGCGCGTACAAGCCGCATACTTTGCCGCGCGCCGAACGAAAAGTGGCGAAGTGATTTTCGAGGACAGCAAGACCGGCGAGTCAGAGAAAGATAAAGAAGCCTATGACCTGATTATGCGCGATAAGGAACGCTTGCTCTCGTTTGACGAGCCAACGTGCTTCATCTTTTCGCATTCAGCGTTACGCGAGGGCTGGGACAGCCCGAACGTTTTTCAGATTTGCACGCTGAACCAGACCGCGTCCGAAATGAAAAAGAGGCAGGAGATTGGGCGCGGCGTCCGGCTCGCGGTTGACCAGAACGGAGATAGGACGCGCGATGAGAAGGTGAATGTTTTGACCGTTGTAGCGAACGAGAGCTATGAGCATTACGTTGAACGCTACCAGTCGGAAATCGAAGAGGAGTTTGGCCGAGACGGTTTGCCGCCCAAGCCCGCGGATGCGCGTAAACGCGGCGTGGCGCGGCTGCGGAAAGAATACACGCTCAAGCCAGAGTTCAAAGAACTGTGGGAGCGCATCAGGCACAAGACGCGCTACGCCGTCAAGATTGACAGCGAAAAGTTGATTGTCGATGCGATCGCGGAACTCGATCAAGCTGAGATCCGCCCGCCGCGTCTGGTCGTTTCCAAAGCGCGAGTTGAAGCGGACGCAAAAGCGGATTCGTTCACCGTCGTTCACGTTGCCGAACGCGCAGCGCCCTACGCAGTCCGGGCAGCGTTCTTGCCGAATGTCGTCGAGATCATGGCGAACTTGATGGAACGTACCACACCGCCTATGCGTTTGACGCGGGAGACCCTGCTGGAAATCTTCAAGCGCGCCGCGCTGGAAAAGCGGCAGGCCGCGCTCCAAAACCCGCACGAGTTCGCGACGGTCGCGGTCCAGATCATCAAGCGCAAACTGACCGACCAGCTGGTCGATGGAATCCGTTACGAGAAGATCGCACAATGGTACGAGATGACACAATTTGACGCAGAGATTTCGACTTGGCAAGAGTATCTGATTCCCGCTGAACATTCCATGTACGATTGTGTCATCTTTGAGTCGGAACCTGAAAGAGAATTCGTCAAAGGCCTGGAAGCGCGCGACGATGTGAGATTGTATCTCAAGCTGCCGGCATGGTTTACGGTAGACACACCCATTGGCACGTACAACCCCGACTGGGCAATTGTGATGGAACCGCGTGATGAGCATGGTCAGCCCACCGGTGAGCAACTGCTCTATCTTGTCCGTGAAACCAAAGATACGCCGGATCTTGACAAGTTGCATCCCGACGAGGCGCGCAAGATTCGTTGCGGCGAGCGACATTTCAAAGATGCGCTTGGCATTGACTATAAGGTTGTCGCAAACGCGCGAGACCTGCCGTGAATAACCTCGATGTGCACATAAAAGATTTCTCGGCCTTGGCTTTGGTTCCCGCGACCATTACGCATCGCTGTGCCGCGGAAGATAATAAAAGGAGAATATGACGCGATTCTTTGGAGTCTCAGCATCAATCTCAATGAGAAGAGAATCATGAGCACGCGAACGATTGCCGAACCGTACAAGATCAAGATGGTCGAGCCGATCAAGATGACGACACGCGAGTATCGTCAGCGGAAGATCAAGGAGGCGGGCTACAACACCTTTTTGCTCAGGAGCGAAGACGTCTATATCGATTTGCTCACCGACTCCGGCACTTCTGCGATGAGCGATTGGCAATGGTCGGGGATGATGCTAGGCGACGAGGCGTACGCCGGCGCACGCAATTTCTATAATCTTGAGAAAGCCATCAACGATATCTACGGCTTCAAGTACGTCGTGCCGACGCACCAGGGGCGCGCCGCCGAGCATATCACGTCGCAGATTCGCATCAAGCCGGGCCAGTACGTGCCGATGAATATGTATTTCACTACCACGCGGGAACACGCCGAACGTGCCGGCGGTGTCTTTTACGATTGTATCATCGATGAAGCGCACGACCCGGCGAACCCGTATCCGTTCAAAGGGAACGTCGACCTGAGGAAATTGCAGCGACTGGCGGACGAGAAAGGCGCGGCCTCGATTGCGTATCTGTCGATTGCGCCGTGCGTGAACATGGCGGGCGGTCAGCCGTTCTCGATGGCAAACCTAAAAGAGGTCGCCGCGTGGGCGCGAAAGTACAACCTGCCGATCATCTTCGACGCGACGCGCGCAGTCGAGAACGCGTACTTTGTCCAACAGCGTGAAGAGGCGTACAAGAACAAGTCGGTGCGCGAGATTCTGCGCGAGATGATGAGTTACGGCGAAGGATGCACGATGTCGTCCAAGAAAGATAATCTCGTCAACATCGGCGGGTTCCTCGCGACCAACGACGAAGCGTTCTTCACCAAGGCGAAGGAGATGGTCGTAGTCTTCGAGGGGCTGCATACGTACGGCGGACTGGCCGGGCGCGATATGGAGGCGATTTCGCGCGGCATCTACGAGATGGTCGATGACGCGTACATTGCCAGCCGCGTGCGGCAAGTCGAGTACCTCGGCCGGCGCTTGCAGTCGGCGGGCGTGCCGATTGTCGTTCCTGTAGGCGGGCACGCGGTCAATCTGGACGCCAAGCGATTCGCGCCGCACATCCCGCAAGACCAGTTCCCCGCGCAGGCACTTTCCGCCGCGCTGTACGTCGACAGCGGCGTGCGCTCGATGGAGCGCGGCATCCTCAGCGCGGGCCGCGACCCCAAGACCGGCGAGAACCGCCATCCCAAGTTGGAACTGGTGCGCCTGACGATTCCGCGCCGCGTCTACACCAACCTCCACATGGACGTTGTCGCCGAGAGCTGCATCGCGCTGTACGAAGAGCGCAGCAAGATCAAGGGGCTGAAGATGGTCTACGAGCCGGAGAGTCTGCGTTTCTTCCAGGCGCGGTTTGGAGAGTTGAGTTGATTCTCATCGAATCTTCATAATTTCTTCACAAGTTTGTGGTATATTCTCCGCAGGAATTCAAACGGAGGGTTGAGATGAGACTTTCATATGCTCTGGTCGCGCTGGTGGTGATGGCGCTGGTCGTCGCGGCGTTTGCCGGCGGATACTTTGTGGGCCGCACGAATGCGCCGCTCGCAGCAAGCTATGCGTACGGACCGGGAGCGATGATGCGCGGTTGGAATGGTGTTTACGGCATGATGCCAGGGTACCGGCCGGGAACGGGAATGATGCGTGGCTACGGTCGTGGCTATGGAATGATGGGCGGTTTCGGACACGGCTTGGGTGCATTCGGTTTCTTCCCCAGCTTTGGATTGTTGGGGGTTGGCGCTGGGTTTCTAGTCCCCCTGGCCTTTCTGGCGCTGATCGTCCTGGTCGTCTATCTGCTCGTCCGCAAGCCGGCGCCGGCAGCAGCCGCGCCAGTAACGGCGGGGCTGCCTGCGGAAACTAAGCAAGTTTGAATGACCGGTTGACTAGCGCGCGATGACAACAGACTTCCGAGGTGTGTGAACTTCGGAAGTCTGTTTACTGAATGGACATGGGCAAGAAGATTCTGGTCGTCGACGACGAAAAGAAACTCGTAACGATCCTGAAGGGCTATCTGGAGCAAGCCGGTTATTCGGTGGCGACGGCGTACGACGGGCAGCAGGCGTTGACCGTTTTCCGTCACGAAAAGCCCGCGCTCGTGCTGCTCGATTTGAACTTGCCCCAGATTGACGGGTTGGACGTGTGCCGCACGCTGCGCAAGGAATCGAACGTGCCGGTGATCATGGTAACCGCACGCGTGGAAGAGACCGATCGGCTGATCGGTTTGGAGTTGGGCGCGGACGATTACATCGTCAAGCCGTTCAGCCCGCGCGAAGTCGTCGCGCGCGTCCGCGCGGTGCTGCGCCGTACGGAAGGTGAGATTGCGCGCGTCGAGACCCTCTCCGCCGGCGACCTGACGATTGACCTCGGCAAGCATTCCGCACACCTTAATGATCGTGCGCTCGATCTCACGCCGACCGAGTTCGACCTGCTCGCGGTGATGATGCAGAACCCCGGGCGCGCGTTCACGCGCCTGCGGTTGCTGGATGAGGTGCAGGGCGAGGCGTTCGAAGGTTACGAGCGCACGATTGACGCGCACATCAAGAACCTGCGCCAGAAGGTCGAGCGCGATCCCAAACACCCGCGTTATATCCTCACGGTCTTTGGCGTCGGCTACAAATTTGCAGACGAAGAATCTCTCTCCGCCGAGGACACGTGAGCCAGCCGTTTTTGTTTGCGCGCAGTCTGCTCTTCCGCCTGATGGCGGCCTTTGCGCTCGTGATCCTCGTCGCCGTCGCGATCATCTTTGTTATCGCGAACCATACGACGGCTACCGAGTTTCGCGGCTATATGTTTCGCGGCAACATGGCGGCGGCGGAAGACATCGCGCAGCAATTGGCTGACTATTACGCTGCGCGCGGCAGTTGGCAGGGAGTTGAAGAGCTGTTCAGTCCGGCGGCGCTGCACGGTA
>Ga0163210_1000695_pt1 | contig 14282 bp, 15 predicted proteins | sample Kivu_220m_FD_113536 | JGI IMG/M metagenome (GOLD analysis project Ga0163210, IMG submission 113536) | Freshwater microbial communities from Lake Kivu, Western Province, Rwanda to study Microbial Dark Matter (Phase II) - Kivu_220m | ecosystem: Environmental > Aquatic > Freshwater > Lake ...
CTATAATAGTGATAGGACATAATGAACATGCCCTATCTGTTTTTTTATAAGCGCTATTATTTAACAAAAAGGTTGTTTTTTTTCTTCAAATAATCTAATATAAATTTGTTGCTTTTTATGGCATCTTTTGCGTTTGTTTTGGCTAGCACAATGAAAATCGCTCATTTAAGGTATGGAACAGAAAAACATAAATCAGAAAAAAATCATATACATTGCCAATCGGTTGTTGCATAGCACCTATAAAAGCACGACTTGGGAAATCGTCTCATTTTTCAGAAACCAGTTTTTTAATCTTTTTCAAGGAAGAAAAATAATCGCCGGCAATCTTAAACTAAAAAACATCCACAGAGGCGAAAGATGTTTCATTGTCGGCAACGGACCGTCTTTAAAAGAACAAGACCTTACTCTGCTGAAGGACGAACTTACATTCGTTGTCAATAATTTTCACCTTCATCCCGCTTTTCCGATAATCAAACCGCGTTATTATTGCATTGTTGACTGCTATTACCAATATGAAAAAGACAATCCCCGATGGCTACCCGCGGCAAATCTCGATGTTCTTAAAGAAATTGAGACAAACTCCCATCCCCAAACAACATTTTTCTTGCCGGCTTATTTCAAAAAAACCATTGAAAAATCCGGAGCTTTTAAAAACCGCAAAGTTTACTATCTTGCCTTTAAAGGATCCATCATCAGAACATACCCGCGCGTGGAAACCGACATTACTAAGCCAATTTCCGGGGGGAATTTTGTATCATTCGCTTGCTTGTTTTTGGCGCGGTACATGGGCTTTAAAAAAATTTATTTGCTGGGGATGGATCACGATTGGAAAATAAACACCTGGGGCAAGGCCGAAAATCATTTCTATAGCGGTTCAAGAACGGCGGAAAACGAAAATGAACTTAAAAAAAACTTATACTATTATAACGGACAGATGGCGCTAAAAGAAACATATGATATCATAAACGAATTATTCGCAGCGGATGGGGTGTGCGTGTTCAACGCGACGCATGGGGGATATCTTGACGCGTTTGAACGGGCAAATTACGAAGAATTATTCAAGAAACCAGCGTAAATTAATCTATGCAACAAACAAAAGAAAACAAAATTGGCGTGATAGGATTAGGGCATATCGGTTTGCCGGTGGCGGCCGCTTTTGCGATGTCAAACTGCGACGTTGTCGGGCTTGATATTAACCAAAAACGGGTTGATGCGCTGAACGCCACTTATGAAGCGGATTTTTTTGAGCCCGGATTAACCGAAAATCTCCAGCGGTTCAGAAATCACGTTGAGTTTACGGCGAACTATGATTATCTTATGAAAGAATGCGACGTGGTTATCGTGGTAGTGGGGACGACCATAAAAGACGACCTGCCGAATTTTACCGATCTGGAACAAGTTACCAACGCGATCGGTTCCCGCTTGCGCAAAGGTCAGGTTATTATCCTCAAATCAACGGTGTTCCCGGGAGTTACCAGGGATTTTGCCCGGAAAATCGGTTCAATGTCGGGCCTGGTTCCCGGAGTTGATTTTTTCGTCGCTTTTTGCCCGGAGCGCGCGATCGAAGGGAAGGTGATCGAAGAATTACTTTCGCTTCCCAAGATTATCGGTGGCATCAACCAGGAAAGCTTGGATCAAGCCGCGGCAATTATTGCCAAGATCGGCGGCGAGATCACCAAGGTGTCCTCGCCAGAGGTTGCCGAGTTGTGCAAGCTTCTTGATAACGCATATCGGGTTGCCAATATCGCGTTTTCCAATGAGATAGGCACGCTTTGCGAGAAAATGGGGATTGATTCCCACGAAGTAATCCGCACAGCGAACAAGTCCTATGACCGCACCAACCTTTTTTTACCCGCGTTGGGTGCTGGCGGTCCCTGCTTGTCCAAAGACCCGCAGATTTTGAGCTATTTTATCCGCCAGAACAATTTGGCGCCTCGGATCATTAACGCGTGCGTTGAAGTGAGCAAAGAATCCAATGACCGAGTCGCACAGTTTGTTTGTCAGTTTGTTAACGGACAAAACTTGGCAAAACCCCGAATTTCCCTGATGGGATTGGCATTCAAAGGGGCTCCCGAAACTGACGATATCAGAAATTCACCCAGTGCGGATATTTACGCTTTTCTTAAGGGACAATTGCCGGACGCGGAATTTAAATTTTATGATCCTTTGGTTAAAGAATTCTTAGGGTTTGCGGTAAGTGATTCAATGGAGGAAGTTATTCAAGGCGCCAATGTTGTGATATTTTTGACCAACCACAGCAGTTTGCGTAACATTGAAATGGAAAAAGTCGTTTCAAGGGGTGCGCGGCCCCTGCTTGTGATTGATTGTTGGCACAACATTGTAAACGCCGACGCGCGATCTCCGGAAGTTGCGTTCTTTCGCGTTGGCGACGGAACCAAATAAATCTAACCAGCATGAAGAATATACTTATTACCGGCGGGGCGGGATTTATCGGTTTTCATCTTGCCAAATATTTCGCCCAAAAAGAGATAAAAGTCACTGTTTGCGACAATTTCTTTCGCGGTCAATCGGACAAAGAATATGATGAATTGTTGCGAAAACCCAACGTTAGAAGCATTAACGCCGATCTTGCCGATAAAAACCAAATAAACAAAATTGACGGGGATTATGACTGCGTTTTTCATCTTGCCGCGGTTAACGGCACGAAAAATTTCTACAAATCACCCCACACAACACTCAAGGTCAACCTTTTGTCGCTGATCAATGTCCTTGACTGGATAGGGGCAAAAAAGATACCGCGGTTAGTTTGGACGTCATCTTCAGAAACCTACGCAGGAACCGTTAAGGTGATGGGCGGGCCGGTTCCCACACCGGAAACAGTACCGCTTTCAATCGAAGATATTCACAATCCGAGGTTTTCCTACGCGGCCAGTAAAATCGCCGGCGAATCACTTTGTTTAGGATGCGCGCAGGCGTATGGTTTCAAATTGGGGATCGTTAGGCCACATAATATCTACGGACCGCGGATGGGATTTGATCACGTGATGCCGGAATTCTCAATCAGGATAAAAAGGCGCGAAAATCCATTTAAGATACACGGTGGCGACCAAACACGCAGCTTTTGCTACATAGATGATTTTGTGAGAGGTATTGAATTGGTTGCCCAAACCGATAAAACCGACAGAGAAATATTCAACATCGGCAACGACAAAGAAGAAATCACAATGAAAAAAATGGCGCTTTTATTGTTTGATATCGCCGGATTTCATCCCCAGATCGAAATTTTGCCGCCGCCGGAAGGCAGCGTTGACCGTCGCTGTCCCGATATTGGCAAGGCCAGAGAAATCCTTGGTTATGAGCCGCGCGTTAATCTCAAAGAAGGATTGGCCAATCTTTACGAATGGTATCGCGTCCACGGTGAATCATAATCCAATAATAATAAAAAACATTTATGAAAATAGAAGAAATTGTTGACGGAAACTTAACTATCGCAATTATTCTTCGAGGTGATGATTGGGAAAAAGGTTTGAACTTTATAACTTCCGACAATGATTTCCAGCAGGCGGGAACTTGGTTTTATGATAAAGGAAAAAAAATAGAACCGCACGCCCATTTGCAATGCGAAAGGACGGTGGCAAAAACGCAAGAACTGATCTATGTGCGCCGCGGACGGGTCAAAATTGACTTTTACGGCCAGCAGCAACAATTTTTGCGGTCATTGGAGCTTGCTTCAAACGACCTGACGGTTTTTTTGAACGGAGGACACGGTTTTGAAATATTAGAAGATAACACCATGATTTTTGAATCCAAAAACGGTCCTTATTTGGGCAAAGACAGGGATAAAAAAATAATCCAAACACATGAATAACGAATCAATATGCGCTTCCAAGAACGCGCAAGACAAAGTACAATTGCATTTAGGATGCGGCAAAAAATATATTCCGGGTTTTATCCATATTGATATTGATACATTTCCTCACGTTGATTACCAAAGCGAAGTGTCAAAATTGCCGATGTTTGCCGATAATTCCGTGGATTTAATCTATTGCTGCCACACTTTTGAATATTTTGACCGCTTTCAGGCCCCAGACATTTTAAAAGAATGGCGCCGCGTTTTAAAGCCGGGTGGTATTCTGCGTTTAGCAGTGCCCGATTTTGAGAATATAACCAAAGTGTATTTGAAATACGGCGATTTGGACCATCAAGGAATATTGGGGCCGCTTTACGGAAGAATAGAAATAGAAACCGCCGATGGCAAAAAAACCCTATATCATAGAACAACTTATGATTTTAATTCTTTGAGAAAGGTTTTGGAAACGGCTGGGTTTAGCAAGGTTGAGCGTTATGACTGGAAAAAAACGATCCACAAGGACTATGACGATTTTTCCCAGGCCTATATTCCGCACATGGACAAAGAAAACGGCATTCTGATAAGTTTAAATGTCGAAGCCACAAAATGATGAAAAAAATCAACCAAATTGAACCATGGATAGGCCAGGAAGAAAAAAAAGCAATGGCTGAATATTTGGATTCAGGTGGTTGGCTCATGGAATTCAAAAAAACCAGGGAGTTTGAACAAATGATCGCTGGCTATACCGGCGCGAAATATGTTTCGGTGGTTAACAACGGCACCGTTAGTCTTTTTGTGGCCCTAATGGTTCTGGGAGTTGGAAAAGGGGATGAAGTGATCGTTCCGGATTACACAATGATCGCTTCCGCCAACGCCATTGTTTTAACCGGGGCCACGCCGGTTTTTGCCGATATCGACCGCCGAAATTTTTGCCCTGACTTGAATAAAACCGAAGAAAAAATAACGCCTCGCGCCAAAGCGATCATGCTTGTTTCCATTAACGGAAGGTATCCAGACATGGATGCGTTTGTTGAGCTTAGCCGCCGGCATAATGTTTATTTAGTGGAAGACGCGGCCCAGTCGCTTGGTTCGCGATACAAAGGAAAACATTTGGGAACACTGGGTATTATCGGCAGTTTTTCCTTTAGCATGCCCAAGATCATTACCACCGGTCAAGGTGGCGCCTTGGTGACCGATAACGAGGATCTTTATAAAAAAATATTAAAAATCAAGGATTTCGGAAGGACGAAAAGTGGCGTTGATTACCATGAAACGCTTGGATATAACTTCAAATTCACCGATTTGCAGGCGGTGATTGGTATTGAGCAAATGAAAAAGCTTGATTGGCGCGTGAAAAGAAAAAAAGAAATATTCGCGCTTTACCGCGATTTACTGGGAGATGTATCAAGCATCGAATTTATTGAAACCAATCTTGATGACACCGCACCGTGGTTTGTTGATATTTTGCTCCCGGACAAAGAAACTCGCGACGAGTTGGCGGCGTTTTTAAACGAAAAGCAAATTAACACCCGGCCATTTTATCCGGCGATACACACCCAGCCGCCCTACCATTGGGTGAAAGGAAACTTCGCCAATTCAGAAAATATTTCCCAGAGAGGACTTTGGCTACCTTCATCGACCTCATTAGCTGATGAAGACATCAATTATATTTGCAACAAAATAAAAGAGTATTATGTTTGATCCTTTAATTCAAAATAATCAATCGATACCATGACAATGCTAAAAAAAATTCTTTACAAAATACAGCCATTTTTGAAAGAAACGTATCTAAAAATATTATACTCCACGACTCCCAACCTAATAGGCGATCGGGATGTTGAATGGGCGTTTGTCGCTGGCCATGTCGGATCGGGACCAGGCCGGGCGCTTGATTTTGGTTGCGGACCGGCTTCCTATCTGGGTTTGATTGCGGCCGAAGCCGGCTACGATGCGATTGCGTTCGATTTAGAACCGGTGCGCTGGTTCTATCAGCATCCTCGGTTGCAATACCTAAAAGGAGATATACTTGTCCATAAGTTTGAACCGAGAAGTTTTGACCTTATAATCAATTGTTCGTCAATTGAGCACGTCGGTTTGGCAAAGCGATATGGCGTTGAAAAGACAAAAACAGACGGCGACCTTGAAGCGATGGCAATCATGAAAGATATCCTTTCCACCAAAGGCAGAATGATTTTAACAATACCGGCGGGCAAGGACACAGAATTTTTACCGCTTCACCGGGTTTATGGTGCCCAGCGGCTGCCGCAACTTTTGAACGGTTTTACGGTTGAACACAAGGAATATTGGGGTAAGGATGAAAATAACAAGTGGGTTCTTGTCAGCGAAGAAATCGCGCTTAACAAAACCCCCACGCGCGATCTCCATTGTTTGGGATGTTTTGTTTTAGAGCCAAAATAGTATGCTTACATTTTTTTGCGTTCCAAAACCGTTTGATGATAGACATATCGCGATTATCCAAAAAAATGCGATTCTTAGCTGGAAAAAACTGCGTCCGGTTTGTGAAATTATTCTTATCGGAGACGAAAGGGGCGTAGCTGACATTGCCCGGGAATATGGTGTCGTTTACGTGCCCGAGATCAAAAAAAACGAAAATGGCACGCCGTTGGTCAACGATGCGTTTAGAATCGCGCGGGAAAGATCGCGTTTTCCGATTCTTGCTTATGCTGATTGCGACGTGATTTTGATGAGTGATTTTGCCAAAGCGGTTTCCCTGGTGCGAGAGCCAATGTTTTTAATGGCCAGCCGCCGCTGGCGATTGGCAGTTAATGAGATTATCAATTTTAATGATCCGGAGTGGGAAACGCAACTCCACGCAAGAGTGACGCAGGAAGGGGCGCTTCACGGGCCGTCGGCGCTTGATTATTTTGTGTTCCCGCGATCGCTGGATTTTAAAATGCCTCCTTTTATCATGGGGCGATCCGGATGGGATAATTGGCTTGTTTATCAAACAATATCCGCTAATATTCCTTTTATTGACGCCACGCCAATGGTAACCGCAATTCATCAAAACCATCCGCCCGCCGCTATCGCGATCAGGAAGGAAGAATGTCTTTACAATAACAATTTAAGCAATTATTCCCGCATGATGACGTTGCGTGACGCCGATTTTTTACTTACTCCAACGGGATTAAAAAAACCGCCGCTGGCGCGCAGAATTTATACGAAATTATCGCGTCTCCGTTTTTTCCAATTATTGCTGTTCGTTAAAAGAAAGATCCAAAACCTTTGATCCTATATGACTGATTTTTATCTTTTTTATTACATCACACTTTTCGTCTCTTTATTGTTTTATGCCGTTGCTTACAGGAGTTTTATTAAGAATGGCATTTTTTTATCGGCGTCCAACCTCACGGTTATCCTTTATGTGTTTTTCATCGGATTGGCTGGTCCCTATATTGCTTCGGGCGTTTTATTCAATGCTGGATTTTCTCAAACCCTATATAATCTATATTACGCCGGTATTATTATCATCCCGCTTTTCTTGATCTGCGGCAATCTTTTCGGAGAACAGGTTGTGATTTCATTTCTGCGGGCGAAAAGATTTTTTTACCGATTTAATAAAATACCCTACCAAAGGCAAAAACTCACAATCATTACCGCGTTCATTTTAATCGCGGGATGTATTTATTTCTTAAATATTGATCGCATACCTTTGATTGAATTGTTAAAAGATCCTTCGATTAGCAAGGACTTGCTGGCGGCATACCGGAATTACCTCACCCATGATTTTGAAATAGGAAACGTTAATTTTATCATAAACTTGGTTTTAAGGTTTTCCACCATTTTTTTACGGTATTTTTCGGTAATTTTGCTGGGAATTTTTTTCTATTGGGCGTTGACCAAAAAAAGAATCCGAGATTGGATTCTTTTTAGCATGTGGTTTGTTTGGGTCGCGTTTATTTGCGTTTACAATTTTGAGAAAGCTCCCTTCCTTTGGATATGTCTTGGATTGATGGTTATTTACAATGTGGTTAAAAAGAATTTTCCAATTACAAAATTGTTATTTCTCGCGGCGGTTCTTTTTTTGATTATGCTGTTAATGTATGTTTATTTTATGGGGGCAAGTGATTATAAAATCGCTTTCTCGGAAATGATGTCGAGGCTGTTCATCGTTCAATCGAAATTTTCCTATCTCCATTTAAATCAATATTGGTCTGGAGAACCGCTTATGGGAGCGACTTATCCGCTGACATTCTTGGATTCGCTATACGGTCGCGATACCATTGATATTTCCAAAATTACTTATCAAGATATTTATTCCAGCTATTACGATGCCTATGGCATAACAGGCACGACTGGCGGTTTGAATTTAGCAAACCTATATATGAATTTTGGCTACGCGCTGGCATTCGTTATTTTCTCCTTCTTGGTGTTTTTCGTTGGTTTGTTCGACGCAGTTTTTTGTTATTTGATTAAAACCGATTTTTACACGCCGGCAACAGTTTCCGTTTATTCATTTTTAAGCGTTCACTTTTCTTTGGCGATCGTTATGAGTTTGGATCACACTTTCCAGCTACCCCTTTTCTTTAACGGAATCGTTATATTCGTTTTGCTTCTATATTTATTCTTGATTATGCCGGTAAAGATCAACAGGCGGTTTTTCCCGCCCGCGGCAATTCGTATTAATGAAAAAATATCATGAAGAAATATCCTCCTAAAGTCTCAATAATTATCCCGTGCCGCAACGAAGAAAAATTCATTGAAAAATGCATAGATTCGGTGAATAAACAAGATTATCCCAAGGGGAATTTAGAAATTTTAGTCATTGATGGTGCAAGCTCCGATAAAACAGTTAAGATTTTACAAGATCTATCCAAAAAAAATCCGTGTTTGAAAATATTCGTTAATCGTCAAAAATTTACTCCCATAAGCATGAATATCGGCGTTAAAAACGCTAATGGCGAGATAATCGCCAGAATGGATGCGCACGCCACATACAACCATGATTATATCTCAAAATGCGTTAGTGCGACAATAAAACATGGGGCGGATAATGCGGGTGGATACACCACAATATTGCCCGAAAAAAACACGATTATCGGCCGCGCGATCGCGCTTTCCCTTTCAAATCGCGTCGGATCAGCCGGAGCGGTTTATAAAACAGAAAGAAAAGGTAAAGTTAAGGAAGTAGACACTGTTTTTTGCGGGTGCTTCAATAAGACGATTTTCGACAGGATTGGATATTACAATGAAAAATTAAAACGGACGCAAGATCTAGAATTAAACATTAGAATAAAAAAAGCAGGAGGAAAAATCGTGTTTGACCCTTCAATAAAATCTTATTATTATGCTAGGGGATCTTTATCGGAATTTATTCCATATAATCTAACATGCGGCGAATGGGCGATATATTCTTGGCGAATAACGGGGAAACCACTTAAGCTTCGCCAATATGTTCCGTTTCTTTTTGTGTCAGGCGTATTATTTACTTTTTTTCTTAGGTGGCAAATTGGTTTTTTATCGCTACTGTTTTATTTCTTGGTATTACTATTGTTTTCCATTAAAATCGCGTTAAGGGAAGGCGACAAGCGTCTAATTTTACCCTTGACACTTGTTTTTGCTTGTCGTCATTTTAGTTACGGTTTCGGTTCGTTTGAGGGATTGATTAGAGTTATATTGCAGCCCCTTAGGAAAGAATTCTAAGTCATTATTATTCGCGAAAAATATGCAAAGAAAAAAAATACAGATATTGATTAAACGAATTTTTGACATCGTTTTTTCTGCGATATTGCTTATTTTTCTGTCGCCGTTATTGATAATTATTTCCCTTGTTATTATTTTTGACTCGCCCGGACCGGTAGTTTTTAAACAAACGAGACCGGGGTTGGGGTTGAAAATGTTTCCGATATTGAAATTTCGCTCCATGAAGCAAGGAGCGGAAAAGTTAGGCCTTAATATGGATGAAGATAATCCACAAATTACCGGTGTTGGAAGATTTTTGAGGCGTTCGCATTTGGATGAAATGCCCCAACTGATAAATATTTTAAAAGGAGAAATGAGTTTTGTCGGACCGCGGCCACCGCTTCTGAGCCAGGTTGACGTTAAAAATGAATATGAAAAAAGAAGATTTTTAATGAAACCCGGACTTACCGGTTGGGCTCAGCTTAATGGAGGCAACTGGATTTCTTGGCAAGAGAGGGTTAAATACGATATATGGTACGTGGATAACTTTTCCCTTGCTTTGGATATGAAAATTTCCTTTTTGTCTTTTTGGAAACTAATTGTTAAAGGGAATGGTTTATATAAAAAAACGTCAGACAATTAATATTTGATATTAAAAATCGTGGCAAACTTAAAAAACAAACCATTATTATCAATAATTATCCCGTGTCGCAACGAAGAAAAATTCATCGCCCAGTGCATTGAGTCAATTTCCGAACAAACCTTTCCCAAAGATGGTCTTGAGGTTCTGATTATTGACGGAATGAGCCAAGATAAAACCCGCCAAATAATAACCGAATACCAGAAACGTTTTCCGTTCATTGAACTGATTGATAATCCCCAAATATACCCCTCTTTTGCGCTAAACATTGGTATCAAAAAAGCCCAAGGCGACATAATTTTAAGGATGGATGTTCACGCGAAATATAAGAGCAATTACGCGCAAAAATGCGTTAAATATTTACGAGAATACAAAGCTGACAATGTGGGTGGAATATTAAAAATCATGCCGCAAAACAATGGCCTGCAAGCAAAAACGATTGCTTTGGTTTCTTCTTCATTTTTCGGCGCTGGCGATGCTTATTATCGAAGAGGATATAACAAAGGGATAAAATGGGTGAACACGGTTTTTTGCGGCTGTTATCGGAAAAAAATATTTGATAAAATCGGATTATTCAACGAAAAAATGGTAAGAAACCAGGATCTTGAGTTTAATTTACGTTTAAAAAAAGCAGGGGGAAAGATTCTTTTATCTCCCGAGATAATCGCTTATTATTATCCCAAAGCCACTTTTATTGATTTTTTTAAACATAATTTCAAAGATGGTTTTTGGGTTGTTTATCCGCTAAAATACGGCATCAAGGCCTTTTCGTGGCGGCACATTTTGCCAATGTCGGCTCTAATGATTTTTTTGGCAATCGCGTCGCTGGCAATAGTCGCGCCGATATTCCGTTATGCACTCTATACCTTATTGTCGCTTTATGCCGTGACCAGCACCATTTTTTCCGCGTGCATCGCAGCCAAGGGAAAAAACTTATTGCTGCTTTTAACGCTCCCCGTTACTTTCTTTATCCGCCAATTTGCTTACGCACTCGGTTCGTTATGGGCGCTGGTAAATTTACCCTTTAAAGAAAAACAAATCCGATGAATGAAATAGAAGAAATTAAAAAAAGATACGAAAAAAGGAAAAACATTTCCCAGGATTACTCGTTTTTTTCGCCTTGGTATTTCCGCGCGGTGCAAGAGAGGGAAAGAAAAATCATCGCGCTAATGGGAAAAAACGGTATTGACACACTTTGCGGCAAAAAAATTCTTGACATTGGCTGCGGCAATGGAGATTGGCTTAGAATGTTTTTGCGATGGGGGGCTGACCCGGAAAATCTGTACGGCATTGACCTTCTCAAAAAAAGAATAGATTTTGCCAAGAAATTAAACCCGAATATGAATTTTATTTGCACTGATGCCCAAAAAATCGCTTTCCGCGATGGAACGTTTGATATTGTTGTTTTAGCGACTTGCTTTACTTCCGTTCTTGAAAATGAAATAAAGAGGAGAATCGCTCAAGAAGCCATAAGGGTTTTAAAAAACGAAGGTTTTATTCTGTGGTATGATTTTCGCTTCAACAATCCACGAAATCCAGACGTTAAGGGCATTGGGAAAAAAGAAATAAAACAATTATTCAATGGTTGCAGCTGCGATTTCCATTTAGTAACTTTGGCGCCGCTGCTTGCCAGAATTTTGGCTGCGGTTAGCGGTTTATTGTGTGATATAATAACAATAATCCCGTTTTTAAGGACGCATTACTTGACAATTATCAAGAAAGAATAAAATCAAATTAAATCTTCAAAACGCGTTTTTTGCCACCAAAGGCAAAACCGAATTATGAATCTTGCAAGTTTTATCACGGCGCGTTCCGCCTACGAAAAAAAGGAGGAATCGCACCGCTAAATTATGCGAAAAATTTTTTTGCCATTTCACAGGGCGTCAATCGGCAGGGGAGAAATCAATGAGGTAGCTGATTCTTTGAAGTCAGGATGGCTGACGACCGGCCCGAGAGTTAAAGTTTTTGAAGAAAAATTTAAAAAGTTCGTCGGCGCCAAATACGCGCTAGCGGTTAACTCATGCACGGCCGCGCTGCATCTTGGGTTGGCTGCGATCGGACTGAAAGCGGGCGATGAGGTTATTGTGCCAACGATGACCTTCACGGCCACGGCCGAAGTTGTCACTTATTTCGGCGCGATGCCGGTTTTTGCCGATTGCGATCCTGACACACTTTTAATAACCGCCGATGAAATAAAAAAAAGAATTACCGCGAGAACAAAGGCAGTTATTCCAGTGCATTACGGCGGTCAATCGTGTGATATTGATGCGATTCTTGCGGTGGCAAGAAAACACAACCTGAAAGTAATTTGGGACGCGGCGCATGCTTTGCCAACAATATATAAAGGAAAATTGGTGGGGGCGTTTCCCGATGTCACATGCTTTAGTTTTTACGCGACCAAAACAATCACCACTGGTGAAGGCGGCGCGGCGGTAACGGACAAAGAAGTTTACTACGAAAAAATGAAAATCTTAAGCATGCATGGAATGGATAGGAATATTTGGAAAAGATATACCAAAGAGGGATCTTGGTATTATGAAATTTTGGCGCCGGGATTTAAGTATAATATGACCGACATGGCGGCGTCACTTGGTATTGTCCAGCTTAGAAAATGCACGAATTTTCACAAAAAAAGGAAAAAAATCGCTGGAATCTACACGAAAGCTTTCAAAAATTCAGCGGTATTCACGCCTTTATCCGTTAATCAACCGCAAAACCATTCATGGCATTTGTTCGTGGTTAAATTAAACCCAGAAAAAATTTCCATTGACCGAGACCAATTTATAGAAGAATTAAAAAATCGCAATATCGGAACCGGAGTGCACTTCATCCCGCTACATTTGCAACCTTATTGGAAAAAAAATTATAATCTAAAAGAAAAAAAATATCCAAACACGACAAAAGCGTATCAGCAAATCGTTTCATTGCCGATATTTCCAGATATGACCGAAAAAGATGCGAACGACGTAATTAAAGCCGCGCAGGATATAGCGAAAAAATATGGACAATAATTTAATATATGAGGCATTCAAACGAGCGTTTGATTTCGCGGCCGCGACAACCGGATTAATCATAATAAGCCCATTATTAACATTGGTGGCGGTTTGGATAAAGATTGACTCTAAGGGTCCGGTATTTTTTCGCCAAGAAAGAGCGGGTAAGGGTGGTAAAATTTTCAAAATTTTTAAATTCAGAACAATGGTAAACAACGCATCTGAACTTGGCCAGCATTTTACGACTCCGTCAGGAGATTGGCGTATAACCAAAAGCGGGGAGTTTCTCCGAAAATTCAATATTGACGAATTGCCGCAATTGTTTAATGTGGTAAGAGGAGAAATGAGTTTGGTGGGGCCGCGGCCCGAGGTACCCGAGATTGTCAAACTTTATGATGAAGAACAAAAAAAGGTATTGTCGGTGCGGCCCGGATTAACTGATTACGCGTCAATTAATTTTCGCCAAGAAGGCGAAATAATGCGTCAGAGCGTTGATCTATACGATGACTATACAAGAAAAATTTTGCCGAAAAAAATCACATTGCAACTAAAATACATACGCCAACGTTCAATGGGGGTTGATATTAAAATCATTATTAAAACGATTGGTTCAATTTTGAAGCACATTTTTTCTTCCAAGAAATAAATTATGAATGTGCCAATTTTCAGAAAAATTATTAAAAAGCTTGCTAAGAGAAGGACAATAGTTTTTATTGCCGCCGATTGTTTTATTATCGCTTTAGCGGTTTATTTTTCGTTTTTAATCAGATTTGAAGGGATAATTCCCACGCATTACGCGGGAATTATCGTCCGCTTGATCGCGATAAATCTTGCCATTTGCGTTCCAATATTTTATTCGCGCAAACTGTATTCATTCACATGGGCGTACGTAAGTATCCAAGAACTAATTTCTTTGGCAAAGGGCGTGGCATTATCCCTTTTGTTGGTGGTATTTTCGCTTTTTCTGCTCCGCGACAATGTTTTGTTTTCCGGGTTTCCGCGGTCCACTGTTTTTATCAGTTATTTTTTCATTTTCATTTTGTGCGGCGGGGTCAGGTTTGCTAAACGTTTGTATTTGCACTTATCCAAAGCTCCGTCCGGCGAAGATAAAGAGCGAACGCTGATCATCGGCGCAGGCGATGCCGGAGAGCAAATCGCCCGAAGCATACTCAATTCCAAAACCAGTCCTTACCAC
>Ga0163210_1000696_pt1 | contig 14280 bp, 15 predicted proteins | sample Kivu_220m_FD_113536 | JGI IMG/M metagenome (GOLD analysis project Ga0163210, IMG submission 113536) | Freshwater microbial communities from Lake Kivu, Western Province, Rwanda to study Microbial Dark Matter (Phase II) - Kivu_220m | ecosystem: Environmental > Aquatic > Freshwater > Lake ...
CTGACGACTGGCGACTGGCGACTGACTACTGGCGACTGACGACTGACATGGCTCCCATTGCGCGACCTGACACCAAGACCTTATTTCACATCGACCTGACCTGGTTCGAGAAGAACGGCCGCGATGCGCGCGAGGCGATCCACGAGGCGTTGTGCGACGAATGCCGCGCGCGCTATCCCACGCCGGCGGATGCGCGCGTGGTGGACCGCGTCCATCCGCAGACCGGCGAAGTCACGCGCGCGGACGCGCTGTGGGAAAGCATCGTCGATCACTGCGCGCTCAAGCCGGGCTATGTCACGCCGGCGACGCCGCTCACCGCCGCGATTTTCCGCGCGCTCCTGGCGAACGGCAACCAGCCGCTGTCGAGCGAGCAGCTGCAGAAACGCGCCGGGAAGAGCAGCCCGACGGCGATTCTAAAGCTGCTGTTGGGATCGGAGATCGAAAACGGCGTTGTGCCGTTCGAGCCAAAGTAGAGTTTGACACGGCGTCTGAACAAGTCTATAATATTTAGTGTAAGCCCTCGTGGCGGAATTGGCATACGCGGCAGGTTGAGGGCCTGTGTCCGTAAGGACGTGGAGGTTCAAGTCCTCTCGAGGGCATCACAGAAAGACACTCGGTCACGCGCCGGGTGTTTTTAGTTTGATGCACTGGCTCTGGACAATGGGCCGAGGCGATTGGGGCGCGCCGCATGGCATGCCGAGCGCGCGGCTGCCGACGGTGCTGCATTTCCGCGTGGATGAGCGTACGTTTGCAGAGTTTTCGCGTGAAGCCCGCGAGAGCAAAAAGGCAACTTGAAAGATAAAGCCCCAGGCGCGATTGCGCTTGGGGCGATTTTGTTTTGGGAGGTAGAGCAAAACGGGAGTATAATCTGAATCGAGTCACTCGCTTCACAGGAGAGAACCGATGAGAATTCAGGCTGCCGTAGTGCGCCAAGTCAACCAAGTTCGCGTCGAAACCGTTGAACTCGACGAGCCAAAGGCGAGCGATGTGCTTGTGCGCATGCGCGCGGCCGGCATCTGCCATTCGGACCTGCACAACATGCGGGGTGAGCTGCGCCTGACCCCACCCTTCGTGTTGGGGCACGAAGGCGCCGGCGTGGTCGAAGCGGTCGGCAGCAGCGTGACACGCGTCAAGCCGGGTGACCGCGTCCTCGTCAACTGGCTGCCGGCGGACAACACCTGCATGACTTGTCAGAGCGGGCATCCGACCCAGTGCGAACGACTTGCCCAGACGACGTTTCAGGGTCTGCTCCCAGATGGCACCACCCGCCTCAAGACAGACGATGGATTGAAACTCAAGCACTTGCTCAGCTCAGCCACGATGTCTGAATATATCGTCATCGATCAAGCCGGCGCGATTCCATTCGCCGATGAGGTGCCTTTCGAGGTTGCGGCAATCCTCGGCTGCGCCGTGGTGACTGGCGTTGGCGCGGTGGTCAACACCGCGCGCGCCCAGGTGGGTGATGCTGTGGCAATCATCGGCTGCGGCGGGGTTGGCTTGAGTGCGATTCTAGGCTGCAAGCTGGTCGGCTGCTTCCCGATTCTTGCGGTCGACGTGCTGGACAACAAGCTGGAATTCGCGAGGCAAATGGGCGCTACCGAAACGATCAACGCCAAGCAGGTCGATGTGGTGCAGAAGCTGCGCGAGCTGACCCGAGTTGGTCCCGACTATATCTTCGATATGGTTGGCTCTGGGACGACGATATCCCAAGCTCTGCAAGCCGTGGCGCCCAATGGCGCGGCAGTCGTCGCCGGTCTGCACGCGGCGAAGACTGACGTACCGATACCCGCCGGTACGCTCGTCTTCCAGAGCAAGCGCCTGCTTGGCTCGTTCGCCGGCTCAATGCGTCCGCAGATCGATGTGCCGAGATTGCTGGCACTCTATCAGGCGGGACGCCTGCCGCTGGATGCGCTGATCACCAAGCGCTATCGGCTTGGGGATATTGCGCAAGCGTTTCATGATCTGGAAGGGGGCACGCTCGCACGCGGTGTCATATCGTTCGACTAGTTCAATGAGAGAGTAAAACTTCGCTGGAGTCGAGTTGCACATTCTCCCCCGAGCCATATTGTGGCTTGCCTTTGCCGCCGTTCTGGCATCGCCGGGATGTGCGCCCGCCGCGCCATCCCGGCTTGGCTTGACCACCCAGACTCCCCCGCCCCGCTTGGACGCCGCCCCTGCGCCAACTACCACGCGCAGCGCCACTGGCACCGGGGTGACTTTACCATCCTCAACGCCGGCAACTAGACCCTTCCCAAGAGCAACGCGCACCCCGTTGTCTGTGACACCGGTCCGTCCCCGAGTTGCCCGAACGGCTGCGCGGACCGGAACACCGCTGCCCCGCAGAACCCCTACGCCGCGAACGGCCGGCCCGTTGCCTATGCTTACCCGTCCATCGCAAGTTGCCGTTCGGCGAAGCGGCGATCAATTCCAATTGTTCGTCAACGGTCGGGCGGTGTTCGTCACCGGGATGAACTATAACGTCGACTATGCGGAACTCCCGGCGGACGAACAAGTCACACGCCATCGCCGCGATTTTCAGATCATGCGCTCCGCCGGCGTCAACGCGGTCATCGGTTGGGGCATCTACAATGAACTCACGCTTCAAGTTGCGGAGGAATTTGGCATCGGCGTGATTATGCCATTCGAACTCGATCCCCGGGGGTCGTACGAAAGCCAGGACTATCGGAATGAGATCGAATCGAATTTTCGCGAGTACGTCCTGCGGTTTCGCGAATTTCCGGCGGTGTGGGGCTGGAACCCCGGCGGCGATGAATTGCTTTATCGGATGCAGACGGAGGAGAAACGAACGGTCGATAAATTGCAGATGGCAGCCGACCTTGAGCTGGAATTGGCCCAAATCGCCTACTCGCTCGACCCGAATCATATCAACGTCGTCAAAGAGCCGCGCGATTGGTACATCAAATACCTGAATGACTCACTGCACCGAGCCGAGACCCAGCCCGACTATAAAGACCTGAGTGCTTCACTCGTGTACGGCGTCAATGTCTACGGACACCCGAATGACATCGAGCTGGCGCTCACCAACGCCAAGCTGACCTTGACCGGGCAATTGGGTCTGGCGATGCTCGTCAGCGAGTTTGGACCTTTCGGCTCGCCGCCCGCCGAACGCCCCATCGATTATGCCGAGATCTGGGACGTCGTCGCGCGAATTTCAGACCTCGGCGGTCTGGTCTACGTTTTTGGCCCCGATCAAGCGAATCCCGAGGTTGCCAACCCGTACGACGTGCACACTCTTCTGCCCAGCGAGTACAGTCTGGTCGATATGAACGGTGCGCCAGTGGACGGGTCACTGGCCGCACTGGCCGCCAGATGGCGCGCCCGCGCTGCGCCCTCGCCGATTCCTTCGGCGACGCCCACGCGGGCCATGACCGCCCTCCCGTAGAAATCACGCCGGTTCGTCATTTGTTTGCTCTCAGGTGAGTCAAGTAAGTTGACGCCAACCGATGCCCAACCCGCTGCGTCCATTATTGCACGCAAATCCTTACGTCGACAATGCCAGGCGCACGTTCCGCATCTCTGCCCGCTCTACAAACTCGAATAGCGGCCCCCAATAGACGGGCGTGGTTCCTGCGGCGAGCCGCGCTTGCACCTGCGGCGCAGGCAGCTCTTTGGCAAACCACTGCTCCAGCATCGCCGCGCTGATCCCCGCCGGCGTCAGCAGAGATTCGACCGCGCGCAGGAATAGCTCCGCATACCTCTCCACGTCGTAGCCCAGCGCGCCGTCCAGATGTTCCAGCGCGCGGGCGCGATCATGCTTTGCTTTGGCGTGGTGCTCGACGATCACGTAACGAATGCTCTCCCCGGGCGTCAACTCCACGCCGCTGTCCAAGAGTTGGTTCGCGACGATGGCATTGAGCGTGGCTTTGGCATACTCGCGCGGATTGCGCGAGAGCCGCTGCGTGATGGCAAGCTCTTCAAACGGCACCTGGCCCGACCGCAAGCGGTCGAGGTACCCGCACGCCATCTGCATCACTTGCGCCGCGCGCGCGCGAAATTCCGCGCGGTCCGTCGCACCCGCGAGCACCTGGATCATCTCCTCTTGCGCGTTACGGATGAACGCCGGCGTGTCCGCGCGCCGCGCTTCGATCCCCCGAATCTTGACCTCGCCGTCGCGCAACGCGCCAAAGTAGCGGTTCGCCACCGGCAGCCGCGGGTCCTGGCGCGAGGGCAAGAACGCCACCCAGTTGTAGATTCCCTCCAAATCGATCTTCAGCCCCGTCGCCGCGCCGATGGCGCGGATCAGTTCTCCGTATTCCTCTGCGCGCGTATTCTTCTTTTGGACGAAGATCGCGTCGACAATCGCGTGCAGCATCCGAAAGCCGCGCGCTTCGGCCACCTCTTTCGCGATGAGCAGGCGGTCGCGCGCAAACGCGCAGATGGCCTGGTGCGCGGTGATGTTGCCGAAAACGGCATTGTGGTGTCCCATGTACCCGAACGAGACGACGCCGATCCATTTGCCGCACGAGGCGAGGCGCTTGTAGCGGTCGCGCTCGGGACCGGGCGGCAGCGCGCGGATCTTCTCCTTCAGCTTGACGCGCTTGGCGATGATCGGCGCGAGCGTCATGGGCACCAGCCCGCGCCGCTTGTAGCACACCGTCACCCCGAGTTCGGGCACGCCCCCAATGTCCCTAGAGCTGTTAGCAGACATTGGGGGCACGCGCGCATCGGAACAGCACGGACAGTTCAGCGTTTCCGCCGAGACGTTGAACTTGTCCATGATGCTGGGGAACATGGACGAGAAATCCAGTTCCGCGACCTCCTCGTGCAGCCCGAGCACCGGTTGAAAGACCAGCCCGCCCTTGTCGGCCAGCGGCAGTTGGTCCACCCCCTGGAACATCTCCGCTTCGCGCTTGACCGATGGAATCAGAATGTTCTCGCGGTACGCCGTGCTCATCTCCATTGACGTGAGACAAGTCCCCGTGCTCGTGCGCGCGACGCGCTGAATCGGCATCTGCGCGAGGCGCGCCATTTCAAACAGCCCGTCGAAACCGTAATCGCCGAAGAGAAACGCGTCTTCCAGGTCGAGGTGCAGCCGGCCGAAGAGCGAATGGCTGGCGGAGCGGAAGACGACGCGCCCGTAGGAAAAATACGTGCGCGCCTTTTTGAACTGCACCGGCTGCGCCGCGTCGCGGTTGAACGCGAGCGGCTGCCCCAGGCGGCGCGCCATCTCGAGCAGACGCGGCAGGATGAAGGAATCGCCGTAAGAGGAAACGATCAGGTCGGGGTCGTAGCGTTGGAGCAGCTCCTGCACGCGCGACAGGAATTCGCGCGGGTCGTCGTCTTGCAGCACGTGCGTGTTGCCCTCGCAGCGAATCTCGATCGGACGCGGGCGCGCGCCGTGGCCAGGGTCACCTTGGTGATTCGGATCCCCCTCGTCGCCCTCCAAGCGCAGCGTCATCACCTGGAGCGGCGGCAGAGCGTAATCGATCGCCCAACGCGAATCGCAGAGCTGCAGCGCGCGGACGCGGCCCGCCTCGTCCGCGTCTACCTCGACGCGCGCCAGCGGAAAGAGATCGTGCGCGTACAAGTAGAACTGCGCGAGCGGCACGGTGCAGTTGTAATAACTCAGAGCGGGCTGATGGCACGTCTTTGATGCGCTGCCTTCGGCAGCGCGTAATGGGCGTGCCATCAAGCGCCGAATGGTTTGAACGATCAGGGGGAAACGCGCCGGGTCGGCGACGGCGATTTCGAGTAGTTCGATCTCGCGGCGCAAAAAGAGGTCGGACCGTTTGGCGCGGCGCAGTTGCACGGGCAAGCGCGCCGCGTGAATCATTCGGCAGAGGTCGTGCAACTCAGAATGGGAACCGTGGACAAAAAAAGACGCGGTGAAGGAATCGCTCAGGCGATGCGTTCGCCCGTCATCGTCGATCAGCCACAGCGTCATCGCTCCCAAGCCCCCGACGTCTTCAAATCGGTTAGTCGACGTTGGGGGCGAGGGGTAAACGTCCAGGATCCAACCGCTCCGTCTCATCCGTCTCTTCCTCCAACGGTTCCCCCAGCCGCGCTTGGAGTCTCAGCACGCGCTTGTGCTCTTCGATCAGCATCGCGAGCAGCATCGCCTCAAAGGGCAAGAGGTGCGCGGTGTAGCCAATCGCGGCGACGTGATAGCGCGCCGCGCGAAAGAGATCGTCCAGCGCGCGCTGGTCCTCTTTCCGCAAGGCGCGGCGGAATTTCGCGAGCGCCTCTTGCTCATTCAGGATTTGTTGCGTTGCGGAAGGGAGAGTCCGTCCCATAACTGTTCCTCCGGGTCACCACCCCATCGACATCTGCGCGGCGAAATGCTCGACTGTCTCAGGCGTGGGCTGCCAGTATACGTCTGCCGCGCGCAGGACGCGGGCGATCAACTCCTGGCGCGTCGTTTCCTTCGGCGGCGGCGAGAGGGTCACGAGCACCGATCGGTTTTGCGCGGCGATCTGGCGCAGCCGCGACAGGACTTGCTCCAACCGGCGCGTCGCCTCGGCGTAACGAATATCTTCGTCCCAAAAGGTTTCCAAGAGTCCCAAGACGTAGAGCGCGCGCCACGCGTGGATTCTTTCTCCCACGAGGTCGAGGACGGCATGGTGCAATTGGTGGCACGTAAAGGGACGCGAGAATTCGATCCGGGCGAGCAGGGCGGACGGATCGAACCCGTATCCCCTCGCCCACCGCGCCAGCGCGTACGCGTTCAGGCGGTTATCGCCGACGACGACGCCGAGCCGTTCGCCGCGCGACGCGCGCAGCAAGAGCGATTGCAGGACGAGCGGATGCAGTTCGGACGCGCGGCCGAAGAGCGCGAGGACTTGCGATTCGATGGGGATGCGTGCGGGATCGAGCGCGGGCAGCCATGCGCCGGGCAGAGCGTTTTTTGTTTGCACACTCTACCCATAACACAACTCACGCTGCCGTGTCTATCCCGCAGATGGGGTACCGCGGGGTTTCGGCGTACCGAGAACAGGGTACGCGAGCGCGGAGAGCGCTTCTAGTCGATGTGGTCTTTGATGCGATAGGAGAGTTCGGCCCGGGAATGCACTTCCAGGAGCGAATAAATCTTTTTGAGGTGAGCGTCTACGGTGTTCGATTTGACGCCGAGGCGCTGCGCGATCTCGGAATTCGAGAATCCGCGCGCCGCCAGCCGCGCCACTTGCTGTTGGCGTGGGGTCAGCGAGTTCCACTTGGGGTTGCTGATGATCCGGGGCTGGCTCACAATCGCCGAATCGAATGTGCGCGTGTGGAATGGTGAGGAACGGTGAGACCGCCGCAAGAGGAAAATAGCCAGTGCCGCGAGGAGAAGAATGGCGAGGAGCGTGTACCCATCAGTAGGCATTCTTTGGCTGTCCTACGGCGGTCGTCTACGAACGGTCGATAGATTTAAGTGGTAGAGGAGGACGACCCTGAGCAGAACTAGAGATATTATAATAGAACCTTAGTTCTAAGTCAAGCCGGTGCTGACGGGTGATTGTACACATCTCTGTGGCGCAGGCGGCTCGCCTGCGGGCTGGCAGCCCGCATTACAATACTTGTGTGCAATCACCACGGTGCTGAGGATGGCCACCGCGGCAGTGGTTCAGTCCTTTCGATGGACAGAGGCTTGGCCCTGAACCCTCACTGGGGCCACCGCAATACGAGCACTGCAAACAGAATCGCCAGGTTGATGAGAAGGCCAACCACCCCCTGGCCATCCAGATTCTGCAATCTTCCATTCCAGAAAAGAATGTAGACCATGGATGAAAGTGCGGCTACCCCCACGACCACGGGCTGCCACCAGGTCTGGTTCGTGAGGATTCCTACCCCGCCAACGACGAGACCTATGGCTGCCAGGATCAACGGAATGCTCGCCAGGTTTCGAGCGGCTGCATCCCCAAGGAGTTTTGAGAAGACCCACGACCCATCGGGCCAAACCATCCCAGGTTTAAGCTCAAAATACCTCGCACTCTGTCCAAAGTACAGCAAATGGACCAGGCCGTGCAGCACGACGAATGCGCCGAAGATGAACTTCATCGAGGAATGCCTCCTTTCCTGGACTCTGGATGAAAGAAATTGCCTGAAAACGCGCCAAGTCCCACCAGTCGGGTGCACGCCGTGTTAGGCCCAGGCTTTTGAGTCATTGTTCCGGACAATCTCAAATTTCTTAAATCCTGGGCGGGCCTGAGCTTACTCTTGCCTGACTATATCGACCGAGATCTCCACCGCCGGAATCGTTCCTCTGTTCTCAAGCCAGTGTGTGGTGTTCCTATCCTCGGGCCAGCCCACTCCCGGCCCATAGTCCGTAGCGACTCCATTTCGATGGTCAGTGATCGTTCCTTGCAGTATGTAGACGGTGCCTGGTCTGTCTTTATGGTCGTGAATCGGGCCGAAGACGCCTCCAGGCTCGAAGGTCACCATACGCATTCGAAGTTGGCGCCCTGTCATGCCCTCGATCTCAGGGCCAAGGTCAACCGTTGCAAGTAACTTGACCATAACACCTTTCGTCTCAGGGGCTATCTGTTCGTTGCTCATCGTGCTCTCCTCTCTGTACTTCCAGGGACTAACTCATGGTTAAGCGGAATGTCTGGAAACTAGTGGCTTCCCGCATCGGTGCGGGAAGCATACCGATTGGGTATGTTACCCGCACTCCGGGTGCGGGAAACGCCGTTTTGCCAACCAAAAAACACCCGCCGCCGACGCGCATCGACGCATCCAACGACAGGTGCTTGACCTTGGGCGAACAGTTTGTGAATGAAGGGCAAGTACGTCCCAGCCGCGAATACCAAGGTGTTCCCTCGCTCCACTTGGAACAGGCTCTCGGTCATCTCTCGGCTTCTCCTGAGCCACGATCCAAGAGCGCAAGTTACCTGAGACAAAGACAAGCGAACAAGAACTAGATTTCTACAAAAGCGCCTATGGCGAAAAGCGTACCAGCGCTGCAAAACAAATGCCCGCGCTGGCACTTGACCAACGCGGGTGAATCGAATACACTATGGTCACTCGAGATGGTCAGACATCTAGAGTCGCACCCCCGGACCAAGTCGCGGGGGATTTTTCTGTCGAGATCAATTATATCACAAGTTCCCGCTTGGCGCGAATCCAGCCATACGGGTGATTGTACACATCTCTGTGGCGCAGGCGGCTCGCCTGCGGGCTGGCAGCCCGCGTTACAGCACTCGTGGCAATCACCACCAGCCATAGGGTCTCGATCCTCTTGCCTTTGACTTTTGAGGCGTTGAATCTTATACTTGAGCCAGATGCGCGACCAGATTCTCTGCTCATAAGGAGGCGCACGATGACGATCAAGCTGACCAAGAATCTCGGAATGCTCTTGCTGGCGATCTGGCTGATTCTGACGGGGCTCATCTCTTTGCTGGGGCTTGTCTTTCCCTACAGCGGCCTGATCCTGGCCCTGCTCGCCATTGCCGCCGGCGTTTTGCTCTTGCTCGGCCGGTAGCGCTCACGCCGCATGGCCGCATTTCGCGCGCGATCGCTCGATAGCCGAATCACGCGCAGACAGCACATCCAACATGCCGATCACCCAAATCAATCTCGCCAATCGCACGACGACGGAATTACCGCCCGACGCCGCGCGCCCCACTGCCGCGCCGGGCATCGTCTGGCTCGACGTGAGCGCGCCCACGGAGGACGACCTCGCCTGGCTCGCCCGCACATACGCGTTCCATCCGCTCGCGATCGAAGACTGCCGCAACTTCAACCAGCGCGCCAAAGTCGAAGCGTATGGCGACACCTTTGCGCCCCCGGAGAATTCCGCCGGCGCGGATTTGACTCTGCCGCGCAGCAATGCGGCGTCGGACTATTTGTTTCTCTCGCTGACCATCACCGGGCGCGACGACGGCGACCTGCGCGCGCAGGAGATGGAAGCGTTCCTCGGTCCCGATTACCTCATCACCGTCCACCGCGAGCCGCTCCCCATACTCGACGCGGTGCGCGAGCACCTGGCGGCGAATACGCGCGCGGACTTTTTACTCTACCTCATCGCCGATCACATGGTAGACACCTACTTTCCGCTGCTCGACGAGATGGACGACGAGATCGACGCGCTCGAGGACCAGATCCTGGAGAACGCCACCCAGGCGACGATGCAGCGCATCTTTACGCTCAAGCAGCAGCTCGTCTTTCTGCGCAAGATCACCGCGCCGATGCGCGACGTGATGAACGCGTTGGCGGGCACGCGCTACGGGCTGGTCGACGCGCAGACGGCGCTCTATTTCCGCGACGCCTACGATCACCTGACGCGCATCTACGACCTGATCGAAACGTCGCGCGACCTGCTCGGCAACGCGCTCGACGCGTACCTCTCGACCGTGTCGAACCGCCTGAACGAGGTGATGAAACGGCTCACCCTGCTCACGACCGTCTTTATGCCGATTTCGTTTCTCGTCGGATTCGGCGGCATGAATTTCATCCAAATGCCGTTCAACAACCCGCTGGCGTTCGGCATTCTGATCACGCTGCTCGTCTGCGTGCCCGTCACGATGATCGTGTGGTTCCGCCGCAGCAAGTGGGTGTGAAGTGAGAGATTGGAGATTGGAAGTTGGAGATTGGAGGTTGGGAGTTGGAAATTAGAGATTGGAGATTAGAAGTTGGACGTTTTTTCTCAGGCACTCGTAGAGGTGCTGCAAAATAACAAACCGGCCGCGGTCGCCACGGTCGTCAGGACGCGCGGCGCAAGCCCGCGCGAAGCCGGCGCGAAAATGCTCGTCTATCCCGACGGCTCGATCGTCGGCTCGGTGGGCGGCGGCGAGATGGAGCTGCGCGTCATCGCGGCGGCGAAGGACGCGCTGCGCGATGGCAAGCCGCGCTATCTCGACATGACCCTCTCGAACGAGCAGCGCGGCGATCCGATGATCTGCGGCGGCGAGATGGAGATTTTCGTCGAGCCGCTTACGCTCGCGCCGACGCTCGTCCTGGTCGGCGCGGGGCACATCGGCGCGGCGGTCGCGCAGTTGGCCAAGCTCAACGGCTTTCGCGTCGTCGTGCTCGACGACCGCGCCGAATTCGTCACGCCGGAAAATTTTCCGCATGCAGACGAGCGCATCGCCGGCGACATCGCCGAGAAGATTCGCGCTATCGATATCACGCCGCAAACGTACGTCGTCCTCGTCACGCGCGCCCATACGCTCGACGCCGCGCTGCTCGGCGCGGTGGTGGAGAAGGACGCGGCGTACATCGGAATGCTGGGAAGCGAGCGGCGCGTGCTGACGGTGAAGAATCTGCTGAAGCAGAAAGGCGTGAGCGAAGCCGCGCTCGCGCGCGTGCACGCGCCGATCGGCATCCCGATTCAGGCCGAGACGCCGCAGGAGATCGCGGTGAGCATCATGGCGGAGATCATTCAAGTAAAAAGGCAAAAGTAAGGCGTGTTGCGTGTTTCGTATTCCGTTTGTTTTTCACGCAACACGCACCACGTATTACGGGGCTGAGATGTGGGAAACGTTCGTCATTGCGACTTCAATTGATCAAGCGCTCGACCTCCTCGCGCAGCACGGCCGAGACGCGCGGATCATCAACGGCGGCACCGACCTGCTGATCGAGATCGAGCGCAAGGTGCGCGCGCCGAAAGTCGTGATCGACGTGAGCCGCGTGCCGGGGTTGGACGCGGTCCGCTTTGAGGACGGCACGTTCCACCTCGGCCCGAGCGTCACGCACAATCAAGTCGCGGGCAACCCATTGTTGGTCGAGCACGCCTATCCACTCGCGCGCGCCTGCTGGGAGGTCGGCGCGCCGCAAATACGGAACCGGGGCACGGTTGCGGGCAACCTTATCACCGCGTCGCCGGCGAACGATACGATCACGCCGCTGTGGGCGATGGGCGCGTGGGTGACGCTGCAAAGCAAGGCGCGCGGCAAGCGCGACATCTCGCTCGAAGAGTTCATGCTCGGCGTGCGCCACACCGCGCTCGAGCCAGACGAGATGCTGACCGAGATTTCGTTCCCCGCGCTCAAGGACGCTTCGCGCGAGTTCGGCACGTTCATCAAGCTCGGTCTGCGGCGCGCCCAGGCGATTTCGGTGGTCAATGCAGCCGTCGTGTTAGGATTCCAGAATTCAAAGTCCGAAGTTCGAAATTCGAAAATCGAGAGCGCCTGGATTACGTTGGGGTCCGTCGCGCCGACGATTGTCGCGGCGGATGAGGCGCAGCGGTTCCTGATCGGCGAGACGCTGGAGGACCACGTGATCGACGAGGCGGCGCGCCTGGCGATGAAGGCAGCGCGCCCGATCGACGACATTCGCGGCACCGCGGCGTACCGCCGTGAGATGGTGCGGGTGCTGGTATCGCGCGCGCTCTCCCAGCTGCGCGACGGCAGCGAGCGCGACGATTTTCCAGCAGAGCCGGTAATGCTGTGGGGAAAAACTAACAGAAAATTCGAAATTCAAAATTCAAAATTACAGCGGCCGAATTTCGAATTTCGAATTTCGAATTCAGATGAAATCCAAACGACCGTCAATGACAAAAAATATGCTGTGCGCGGCGCGAACGACAAGACGCTGCTGCGCATGCTGCGCGAAGACATCGGCTTGAACGGAACCAAGGAGGGGTGCGCGGAAGGCGAATGCGGCGCGTGCACCGTCTTCCTCGACGGCATCGCGGTGATGGCGTGCCTCGTCCCCGCGGCGCGCGCCCACGGCGCGGAGATCGTGACGATCGAAGGGCTGAGACGCGGCGAGGAATTGCATCCGGTGCAGAGCGCGTTCGTCGCGACCGGCGCGGTCCAGTGCGGCTATTGCACGCCCGGCTTTATCATGAGCGGCGCGAAACTCCTGGAGGAAAAGCAGAACCCCTCGCGCAGCGAAATCCAGCACGCGCTCACGGGCAACCTGTGCCGCTGCACCGGCTATTACAAAATCGTCGAGGCGATCGAACAAGCCGCCGCCCCCCGTTGATTTTTGATTTACTCCCGTGCTATAATCCAGTCGCTGCGCTCAGGATGACCACCTGAGGCGGTATCTCAACTTCAGGGAGGAATACCATGCAAGATTTCTTCAAACCTTATGCCGTCCGCGCCGGGATTCTCGGCGGCGTGGTCGGAATCGTCGTCCTGCTCCTTTCGCTCATACCGCTCGTCGGCCTATGCTTCGCGCTCCTCGCGTGGCTCGTCTATCTCGGCACGGGTGTGTTTGCCGTCATGCAGGGAAAGAGCCAGGGCGCGGCGATGACGATCCAGCAAGGCGCGATCGACGGCTTGGTGGCGGGCGGCATCGCGGGGGTGATGGCTCACATCGTCAAGTTCATGGCCGATATCATCGTGGGCGCCGTCGTTGCCGTCGGGTTTTCGAGCAGCGCCGGCGATGCGGCGAGCGGCATTGTCGGCTCTTTGATCGGCAATTGCCTGGGCCTTGTCTTTGGCATCATCTTCGCGATCATCCTCGGCGCGGTCGGCGGTTTGATCTACGCCGCGATCCAGCAAAGCCAAAGCAAAACCGCATAACGAAATAACTAGAAACTGGTCGTGGGCTTTATCCGCGACCAGTTTTTTGTGGCGACTCTGGTTGGGAGTGATCCAGTGAAGTCGAATGTCATTTTGGCCGCCGCCGCCGGTTTGGTCCTCGGCGTCGTCGCGGAATTTGTCTTCGCGTTGGTCGAAGGGATCCCGGTCCTCGGCTGTCTCTTCGCGCCGGTGGCGCTGTTGTTCGGCTTGGGGCTGCCGATTCTCATCGGCGCGCTCGCGGCGGCGTGGGGCGACCGCGGCGTGACGGCGATGTTGGACGGCGCGCTCGCCGCCCTGCTCGCCGAACTGGCCAGCCGGGTGATCGGACTCTGCGCGAGCATCCTGGCCGCGCGCGCCTTCTTCTTCAGTCCGCTTTTCCGGCTCCCGAGCGTCCAGCCGGCGGCGCAGGCCTTGTTCGCCGGCGTCTGGGCCATCGGCTGGTTCGTCGTATCGTTGATCATCGCCACGCTGCTGGGCGCGCTGGGTGGATTCCTCTACAGCGTGTTCTATCGGCGGTGAGCCGCAGCGGACAGCCGATGGCGGATGGTGGATGGCAAAGGGATTCCGCTTCAGCGTGTTCTATCATTTGCAGCCGACGCAATATTGATGTAGACTGAGCCAAGCTTTCGCTCCTGCAAACCTGAATAGACCGACTTGCCGTTCACGGTAGACGTCCAAAGCGTTTTCGTAAGCGTTAAGGTGTCATTTCGACGAGCGCATTTCCCTGGCACCGCCCGCGATGGCACGTCGATTATGCGCTGCGAGGGTGCGTCTTTGACGCTGCGCCAATGGCACAGCAAAATGGTCGCACCCTCGTGGCAGCGCGCCATAGACGTGCCATCGGGCAGGTGTGCGAGGACCCTGGCAC
>Ga0163210_1000697_pt1:0-2500 | contig 14279 bp, 10 predicted proteins | sample Kivu_220m_FD_113536 | JGI IMG/M metagenome (GOLD analysis project Ga0163210, IMG submission 113536) | Freshwater microbial communities from Lake Kivu, Western Province, Rwanda to study Microbial Dark Matter (Phase II) - Kivu_220m | ecosystem: Environmental > Aquatic > Freshwater > Lake ...
AAAAAAAAGCCTTAACTGAAGTTAAGGCTTTTTTAAAAATAAATCTGGCAAAACCTACTCTCCCACACAGTTGCCCATGCAGTACCATCGGTGACATAGGGCTTAACTACTCTGTTCGGAATGGGAAGAGGTGTGACTCCTATGTTAAATCGCCAGAAACTCAATAAAATTTGTCCTAAAAGCAATGATGCGGAAGAATGCTGTCAAATCGAAATAAAAAATAATGGTGAAGGCATTCGACTAATTAGTACTGCTCGGCTAAATCCGTCACCGAACTTATACCTGCAGCCTATCAACCAGATAATCTTTCTGGAGTCTTATTTTCTCCGAAGAGAAAGGGAAACCTCATCTTGAAGCGAGTTTCGCGCTTAGATGCTTTCAGCGCTTATCTCAACCGAATATAGCTACCCAGCGGTGCCACTGGCGTGACAACTGGTACACCATAGATTCGTTCGCTCTGGTCCTCTCGTACTAGGAGCGAGCCTTCTCAAGTTTCCTTCGCCTGCATAGGATAGAGACCGAACTGTCTCACGACGTTCTGAACCCAGCTCACGTACCGCTTTAATTGGCGAACAGCCAAACCCTTGGGACCTTCTCCAGCCCCAGGATGCGATGAGCCGACATCGAGGTGCCAAACCTCCTCGTCGATGTGAACTCTTGGAGGAGATCAGCCTGTTATCCCCGGCGTACCTTTTATCCTTTGAGCGACGGCCTTTCCACACAGAACCGTCGGATCACTAAGCCCTGCTTTCGCATCTGTTCGACTTGTCAGTCTCACAGTTAAGCACCCTTCTACCTTTGCGCTCTGTGCATGATTACCAACCATGCTGAGGGTACCTTTGGAAGCCTCCGTTACATTTTAGGAGGCGACCGCCCCAGTCAAACTACCCGCCTAACACTGTTCCCGATCCTGATGAAGGACCCGGGTTAGAATCCGAACAAAACAAGGGTGGTATTTCACATTGCGACTCCACGACGGCTGGCGCCGCCGCTTCACAGTCTCCCACCTATTCTACACATGCTTTATCCAAACCCAATGCTAAGGTGCAGTAAAGGTGCACGGGGTCTTTTCGTCCATATGCAGGTAACCGGCGTCTTCACCGGTACCACAAGTTCACCGAGCCCGTGGTCGAGACAGTGACCAAATCGTTACACCATTCGTGCAGGTCGGAACTTACCCGACAAGGAATTTCGCTACCTTAGGACCGTTATAGTTACGGCCGCCGTTTACTGGGGCTTCGATTCAAAGCTTTGCCAGGATTTCTCAAGGCTAACCTCTCCTCTTAACCTTCCAGCACCGGGCAGGTGTCAGTCCATATACATCGCCTTAAAGGCTTGGCATAGACATGTGTTTTTGCTAAACAGTCGCTTGGCCCATTTCTCTGCGGGTCGCACTAGGCGACCACCCCTTATCCCGAAGTTACGGGGTCAATTTGCCGAGTTCCTTGACCACGGCTCACTCGAGCACCTTAGGATACTCACCCTGTCTACCTGTGTCGGTTTGCGGTACGGTTATCTTATTATACATCCGGGCTTTTCTTGGCAGTATGATTAGGGAGAGTTTGCAGGCTTGCGCCATCCCGTTCTGGTTTCGCCGTGATTACTCACGGGTACGCCATTAGACCGTCTAAGCCATCAGACGGCTCTCCTTTCACTCCTGCGTCCCCCGGGTTTAAATATCGATAGTACAGGAATATTCACCTGTTTCCCATTACCTACGCCGTTTGGCCTCAGCTTAGGGACCGACTAACCCTGAGATGATTAACATTGCTCAGGAAACCTTAGACTTTCGGTGTTCTGGTTTTTCACCAGAATTATCGTTACTAATGCCAACATTTTCGTTTCTATCAACTCCAGCACCCGTCGCCGGGCACCTTCCTCAAGCCGAAGCCTGATCGGTGTTTTCACGTCGCTGATAGAATGCTCCCCTACCTATCCTTACGGATACCACAATTTCGGTGTTATGTTTAAGTCCCGAGTATTATCGGCGCTAAGTCGCTTGACTAGTGAGCTATTACGCACTCTTTAAATGAGTGGCTGCTTCTAAGCCAACATCCTAGTTGTCATAGCAACCTAACATCCTTAGTCTGTTAACATAAACTTGGGGACCTTAATTGGTGGTCTGGGTTATTCCCCTCTCGGCAATGAAGCTTATCCCCCACTGCCTGACTCCCGGGAAAGATATAACAGGAATTCGGAGTTTATTTGGGTTTGGTACCGTTGTGACGGCCCTAGCCCATTTAGTGCTCTACCTCCTGTACACTATATCCCGAGGCTAGCCCTAAAGCTATTTCGGGGAGTACGAGCTATCTCCGTGTTTGATTGGTCTTTCGCTCCTACCCTCAGCTCATCCAAGCGGTTTTCAACCCACAATAGTTCGGACCTCCATCCCGTATTACCGGGACTTCATCCTGGCCAAGGGTAGATCACACGGTTTCGCGTCTACCGCATGTTACTATAAATCGCCCGTTTCGGACTTGCTTTCGCTGTGGTTCCGCTT
>Ga0163210_1000697_pt1:7500-14279 | contig 14279 bp, 10 predicted proteins | sample Kivu_220m_FD_113536 | JGI IMG/M metagenome (GOLD analysis project Ga0163210, IMG submission 113536) | Freshwater microbial communities from Lake Kivu, Western Province, Rwanda to study Microbial Dark Matter (Phase II) - Kivu_220m | ecosystem: Environmental > Aquatic > Freshwater >...
CGAATCAAAGGAAGCACAAACTACAGCGGTAGGAATTTTACGGGACACTTCTTCGGCGTGAGAGGGACCGGACAGGCAGGATATTTTTTTCGATTTCACTTTTTTAAATATATCCCGAAGAATTTCCGAAACAAGCATCAAAGAATTATTTTCGATACCTTTTGAGGCACTTACAATTACGGAATTCCCAAAATTATAATTTGATAAATCTTGAAAACTTTTTCTGATATATTGAGTCGGTGTCGTAATTACAATTATGTCCTTTTTATTTACGGCATATTCAAGGTCATTCGTAATTTTAATAGATTTAGGTATTATAATTTTCGGAAGGAAATAGAAATTTTCCCTGTACTCATTTAAAGTATTTGCATACTCCTGATTAAATTCCCACAAAGTGACATTATGACCATTTCTGTTGAGCAGGACAGATAACGTCGTTCCCCATCCGCCTGCTCCTAAAACCGATATATTCATTGGCTAATTATTTCTGCTTTTAAGGGGTGCTTTGATAAATTTAAATACTCTGATTTTCCAGAGTTTTTCAAATCTATTTTCTTTTCCGTAAAGAAGTCTTTTGATATTTTGTCTGTGGTTATAAAGAATCAAAACCGACATGGCAATACTGAATATAATAAGTGTTTTATAGCCGTAGATATCGACATTAAAAATATTTTCTCTCACGAACATAATAACGGGAAAAAACACCGACGCCAGTATTGAGCCGAGCGATATATAACCTGAAAACAATACTATAAGGACGAATATACCGAGAGAAATTGAAACATCAATCGGAGCTAAAGAAACCAGCATACCCAGTGCGGTATTAATACCTTTACCGCCTTTAAAATTCAGGAAAACGGTAAAAGTATGTCCGATAACCGCACTCACGCCTGCAATAATTTTCAGCACGGTGATATCATCGAAGGGAGTAAAATTTTCAAAAGGCAGGTTAATATAAAAGAAAGGTGACACCATCAAAACCGCGGCAAGTCCTTTACCGACATCGAGAAGCTGAACCATAATTCCGAGCGGGACCCCGAGTGTTCTCACGGCATTAGTGGAGCCGATATTTCCGCTGCCGTAATTTCTTATATCAATTTTTTTAAATAATTTCCCGACTATAAATCCCCACGGAATTGAACCTATCAAATAACTGATTATTATTAACAATATTAATGATATATACGGCATCCCTTTAATTTATAATAAAATTAAATAAATTTAATATTTATTAACAAGTCATAATTTAGAATATTATTCGTAATAATATATTATTTAGGAGGGAAGAACTCTTTTTTCTGTTTTACAAAATTTTTCAGAAAATAATCATCTACATCAAATATCTGTTTTCTATCCGATATTTTCATAAAATACCTGTTGGAAGATGTATCGTATTTAACGGCGTCTATTCTTATTACTCTGTCTGCATTAATAATGACGCTGTAATCGAATTTTGTATCTGCAGCCAGTGTTGTATCTTTGAATTCCTGTGTATTAAAATTATTAAATAAATTCAAAATACCGTCTACCACAGAAGAAAGTACAGAATCTTTTCCGATCGAATATTTTCCTGTTGTATCCGCCTGAATTACGAAGGTTTCTCCGGGCGAAATATATTCAATCGATTTAACGGAATTTTTCGGTATTGAAAAAATCAACTTATCACGCCAATCATTTAATCTTTCTTTTACAAAACTGTTTCTCAGGAATTCATCTGCAAGGTAAATAACATTTTCTTCGGGTGATTTAACATAAGTCTGAGAAGGTCCCATACCTTCTTTACCTATAATTATTGTACCGGAAAAACTGCCGTCCTGATATACGTTTAATTTTACTATATTAGTATCGTTGAATCCGAACTTATCGAAATTAGCCTGATTTTCCGAAAGTGTACTTGAGATTCTGTAATTTTTCAATGTGGAAAGAGCCATTCCGACAAACTGTGTATTCAAAGAATATTCAACAGGTTCAATCATTTTCCAGTCTAATCCGGCTTTAGCCAGCACAATTTTTTTGCCTCTGTATTCAAGTTCAAGTTTATCGATTTTTGCCGAGTCAATTTCAAAAAATTTTTCTTTCTTATTACCTTCGGAGGAAGTTTTAGGACCTCTTTCAGAGGTAATAAGATAGGCAATAACAACCAGCACAATAAAGATGCCAGCAAGTAAATATATCTTTTTATCTTTCATACTGTTAAAAAATTTTTTTGAAATTACTTAAAATGATTTTAGTTTATTTCTTCTTCTTTTTCTGTTATTCCACATCCACAAGCCAAAGAGCAGAACGATAAGCGGAGGGAATATCAGGTTAAAAAATTTAACAAACTTTTTCGTACCGTCGGAGACCGGTTCCATCGGCTGTTCACTTGCTGTTTTACTTCTGATTTGTGCAAGTCCGATATCATCGGCAAGATAGTCAATAATATTCATAAAGAAAAACATATTCTCATTATTATATCTGACTATACTTTCATCAATAAAATCACCGTCTCCGATTACAAGCATTTTTGTTTCTTTCTGTGTTTGATCAATTTTTATCGAATCATATACTGGAAATGCATCAGCGGAAGTGTCAATCGGAATTGTTTTATCTTTATACAAACTCGTAAAATTGCCCGTATAAGTAGCTCCCAGAATCAGATTTTTCTGGTTAAACAGTGAATCCATCGGCTTATTCTTGAATTCATCCGGACTGAGGAAAAATACATTTTCCGCTCTACCTGATTTATCGGATGACAGCATAAGAGGTTTAGCAATAATATTTTTACCCTGAGCCGCAGAAAGGTCAATTGTACTTGCAAGACTCAACAAGACTCTTTTATTATACTGAAAAGCAGGATTCTCCGGGTCAATGTTAGTAACAAAAGGCATATAAGGATACCATCCGAACGGACCGAAGTTCAGGCAGCTTACATCCCTGACGAGGTCATTGTTAATTCTAATTCCGTAATTAAGCAGCAGGTCATCTATTTCAATAGGAACAACGTCTGCTACAGCCATCTGTATTTGCTGCACGGGGGCAATTCTATTAAGAAGCCAGGCAACTTTTCCGCCTCTCATTATAAACTGGTCTATCATATATTTTTGATTTTCGGTAATCTTTGCTTTTGGTCCTACAATCATCAGAATATCTACGTCTATCGGAACCGCCCGGTTATTTCCAATCATAACGGTTGTAATATCATACTGCTCGGAAAGCTTTTGATAGAGTTGATTTGATTTTGTCGGGTCAAATTCACCATGACCGCTTAAGAATCCGATTTTCTTTTTCTTATCGGTCATTATCTTTTTAATCTTTCCTGTTATTTCATACTCTATATTTTCGAGAGACTGAAACCACGGGATTACTTCCTGTTTGCCTTTATACAGGAAAGCCATTCCCATATAAGCAACTTTCACTTCAACTCTGTCGTTTTCAATTACTCTCATCTCACCCGGCTGGATACCGTATTTCTGCGCTTCTTTTGCCAGTTCGGTGTTTCCTTCTTCTCCCGACGGATTATAAAACTCATAAATCAGATTACCGTGCGAGTATGTCCTGTAGTCATTTAAAATATCCTTAAGGTCTCTTCTTAAATTGTTGTAAGGAGCAGGAAGATTTTCGCTGAAGAATACCTTAATTACAAGTTTATCATCGAGTGAATCCACTATATTTTTACTGATATCCGAAAGAGTAAAAGTTTTATCTCTCGTTAAATCTACACGAGTAAAAAATCTCGTGGATATCACGTTTACGACTACGATAATAGCAATTACCAGAGCTGTTTTGATTAAAATTTCTTTTTTATAATTTTTTTTATTCATAATTTATATATTTCAAAATTTTACCATTTTCTGCTTTCTAATGAAGTTTTAGTAAGTATTATCATAATTATAATACCGCTTAAATAATATACGATATCTCTCGAATCAATTACTCCGCGGACGATATTAGAAAAGTGAGAATCGGAACTTATATATTCCATTGTAGAGACCATACCGGACGGAACAAAGACCAGAACTTTATTAATCATAAAGAGTGCAAATACAATCAAAAAACTTATAATAAATGCAATGACCTGATTTTCTGTCAGAGAGGAAGAGAATATACCGACGCTTATATACAATCCCGCAAGCAAAAGTAATCCAAGGTAGGAAGATATAACCGGTCCGAAATCAAGCTTCCCGAGAAAAGTCAGTGAAATGACATAAACGACCGTAGGTAAAAAAGTAAATGCTGCCAGTGTTATAGTGGATAAAAACTTTCCTATGACAACATCGTATTCCGTAATCGGTTTTGTCATTAAAAGTTCTATTGTGCCGGATTTTTTTTCTTCGGAGAAAGTTCTCATCGAAATTGCAGGTATATAAAAAAGCAGTATAAAAGGTATTACATCGAGAACTCCTCTCAGCGACACGACTTCGTTCAGGAATAAATTCGTGGTAAAAAACCAGCCTGTAATAATCATAAAAACAATAATCAGAATATAAGGTATAGGTGAATACAGATATGACCTTAATTCTTTTCTGTAAATTGATAAAATGTTATTCATCTTAAAATTAATTTTTAGTTAACTTTCTGAAAATATCTTCCAATGAAGTTTCTTCTTTATGCATTTCAAGTAAAACGGCATTGAGTGATACGATTTTTCTGAAAATTTCTTCTCTTACATCTGTTCCCTTTGATGCCGTTACGTCAACAAACCACATATTTCCGTCTTCTGAAATCAGTTTTGTGTTCTGAACATTATTAATCGAAGAAATTTCTCTGATTATTTTTTCCGAATTATATTTCGGGTCTCTTTTTATTCCGATTTTAACACTCATCTGACCTTCAAACTGTCTTTGGAGTTCGTCAGGTTTACCGTCGGCAACGATTTTTCCGTTATTAATAATCAGCACCCTGTCGCAGGTTGCCTGAACTTCCTGCAGTATATGAGTTGAAAGCATGAGTGTTTTTTGCTTCCCGAGTTCTTTAATAAGTTTTCTTATTTCTATAATCTGATTCGGATCTAATCCTGAGGTCGGTTCATCAAGCAAAATAATATCCGGATTATGCAGCATTGCCTGAGCAAGTCCGACTCTTTGTTTATAACCTTTGGAAAGTTCTCCGATATTTTTTCCTTTAACTTCTTCCAATCCGCATGTTTTCACCATTTTTTTTACCGAATCTTTGATTTTTTCTTTCGGAACTGAATTCAGTCTTGCAACATACACAAGATAATCAATGACGTTCATATCCTGATATAAAGGATTGGTTTCCGGAAGATACCCGATATGTTTTCTTGCCGATATAGAATCTTTCAGAACATCTATATCGTTTATATAAACTTTTCCGCTTGAAGGAGGAAGGTAACTCGTAAGCATTTTCATAGTAGTAGTTTTTCCGGCACCGTTAGGTCCCAGGAAACCGACAATCTCACCTTCTTTCACTTCAAAGGAAATATCATCTACGGCAGCAAGGTCATCATAGAATTTTGTTAAATTTTCAACTTTAATTGACATAATTTCTTAATTTTTTTAAAATTAAACAGTAAATATAATTTAAATAGATTTTTTTTTCAAACCAAAAAGAAAGGGTGAAATACGGGCAAAGTTTCTATAGAACTAACTAAAGTCCTGAAGGCAGGAAGGAAGTCAGGACTAATGTCAGGGTTGTCGGTACACTGCCCGGCTAAATAGTACAACATTGATCAGAATTCATACTGTTTTTAAAAAGGTAATAAAATAAACATAGAAAGAAAGAAAAAATAAGTATAGATTTGTTTAATATGACAGACAAAAAGAAAACCTCACAGGATTCATATAAACCCGACTGGGTACCCGAGAATGCAGGACAGGAATTTGCTACAAAAGTAGTTAAAGGGAAAAGAATTACAGGTAAAACGGAAAAGAGACAAGGTGCAAAAAAGTTAAGGACATTATCAGTAGATGAATATGTCAGCGGCGTTTTAAAATGTGACAGAACAATTACAGCAAGGACAATAACATTAATAGAGAGCAATTCGCAGGAGCATTTCGAAAAGTCACAGGAAGTACTGAAGCGATTACTTCCCTATTCAGGAAAATCATTAAGAATCGGAATATCGGGAATACCCGGAGCGGGAAAGAGTACATTAATAGAGACTCTCGGATGTGATTTAATCGGGAAAGGATATAAATTAGCGGTATTAACTGTTGACCCGAGCAGTTCAGTCAGCAAAGGCAGTATACTTGGAGACAAAGTACGGATGGAAAAACTTTCAAGGGAAGAGAACTGTTTCATTCGTCCATCTCCTTCGGGAGGAATTTTAGGCGGAGTAGCGAGAAAAACAAGGGAAACAATAACAGTATGTGAAGCTGCGGGATTTGATATAGTATTAATAGAAACAATGGGTGTTGGTCAGAGTGAAATTACAGTACGTTCGATGGTAGATTTTTTTCTTCTCGTATTAATATCCGGAGGAGGAGACGAGCTGCAGGGTATTAAGAGAGGAGTAATGGAAATTTCGGATGCGGTAGCAATAAACAAAGCAGACGGTGATAATTTAGAAAAGGCAAAACTTTCGCAGACAGAGTATTCATTAGCATTGAAATACATAAAGCCCATAACAAGAAACTGGGAACCGAAATGTTATCTCTGTTCAGCTTTGACGGGATACGGAGTTGACAATTTATGGGAAGAAATGAAAAAATTCGAAAAAATCACGAAGCAGTCCGGATTTTTTGAAGAAAGAAGAAAGGCACAATCACTCGAATGGGTATTTACGATTATCGAAGAAAATCTGAAAGAAAATTTTTACAATGATAAGGCGGTTCAGA
>Ga0163210_1000698_pt1 | contig 14251 bp, 9 predicted proteins | sample Kivu_220m_FD_113536 | JGI IMG/M metagenome (GOLD analysis project Ga0163210, IMG submission 113536) | Freshwater microbial communities from Lake Kivu, Western Province, Rwanda to study Microbial Dark Matter (Phase II) - Kivu_220m | ecosystem: Environmental > Aquatic > Freshwater > Lake ...
CCGGACTGCCCTCCTGCACGATGAGCTCGAGGTCTCCGTCACCGTCCAGATCCGCCAGGGCGGGCGACGAGAAGACCGGCTTGATCACGATCGGCCAGCCCGGCATGCCGGTCCCGTCGGCGCGCATCACGTGCACGCCCCAGTTCGGGTAGTTCGCGTTGCCGACGACGACCTCGAGCGTTCCGTCGGCGTCGATGTCCCCCACCGCCGGGGCGGACCACTGCGGGTTGTTGATCGGAACCGGCCAGGTGTAGGGCCAGCCCGGCTGCGGTGTGCCGTCGGCGCGATAGAAGAAGACGCCCAGCTCGCCGGCGATGCCGATCTCCAACGCGCCGTCGCCGTCCAGGTCGACGACGACCGGGCAGGTCAAGTTGGTCAGGGTCGAGAACGGAATGCTGACCGGCCAACCCGGCTTCGGATGTCCCTGCAGATCGTAGACACGCAACACGGCGGTCGGCAGGTTGCTGCCGAAGATGATCTCGTCGATCTGATCCCCATCGATGTCCGCCACCGCCGCATGCTGCTGCGAGCCGCCGGTCTGGACGGGCCACCCGGCCCAGAGGACGCCGTCGGCGCTGAAGACGTACGCGTACCGATCGTCGAGGACGACGACCTCCTGCGTCCCGTCGCGATCGAGATCCGCGAAGATGGGGGTCGCGACGACCTCGCGGACCGACTGCGGCCAACCGCGCGTGGGCCGATCAGGCTCGAGCGACGTCGCCGGCGGGGACTGCCCCGCTGCGGCCTCGCGCCGTGTGATCGGCGCGGGCGCCGCGCCGGGGCCGTCCGCGGCGAGAAGCGGAGCGGGTGCCGCGAGCATGGCCGCGGCGGTGACGATCAGGGCCCGGTGAGCGAAGGTGGTGGGCAGGCGCATGGTGACCTCCAAGCCGTTCGGATGAAGTGAATTGTATCACTCGACATGACGTCTGTGAAGCCGGGGCTAGCACGACGCGGCGCCCGCAGCATCACGCGCACGTCCGCTCGGCGGTCAGCGGAAGCGTTCGACCCGTATCAGATCCGCCTCCAGCCGATCGGTCCGGGCGAAGAGCAGGGAACGGCCGTCCGGCGCGAGGCAGAGGTCCGAGACGACCTGCCCGGCAATCGGGCCCAGGATGCGGCTCTGCTTGCTCGCACCGTCATACCAGCCCAGTAACCAGCCCTCACGTCCGGGTCGGACGAAGTAGGCACCTCCGGCGGTCACCACCCAACTCGACCACGCGATCGCGGTGCGGTCCTCGATCAAGAACTCCGTCTCGGACGTGGCCGGAGACATAAGCCAGAAGCCGGTCAGGTCCTTCGCCATGAAGACGATCCGCTCCGGGTCCGGCAGCAGCGCCGTCAGGGTGCACCCGCTCGGGCCGAGCTCCTGCTCCGTGCTGCCGTCCTGGCGCATCCTCGCGATCTGCCACCTCCCGTCGCGCTGCGTGTTGAAGTAGATCCACGCGCCATCTCCGGACCACGCGACCACGACCTGATGACGGGGAGCAGGGCGAATGCGACGGGCCTGCCGGCTCGCCAACTCGACCGCGTACGCCGCCTCCCAACCGTCGAAGAAGGCCGAGTAGGCGATGCTGCGGGCATCGGGGGACCAGCAGAGCGACCCGGTGAGGCTCCCGCCCGAGTCCGTGATCTGCCTGGCGTTCTGCCCATCCGCGTCGCATATCCAGATCTCGCGCTGGCCGGATCGCGTGGAGACGAACGCGATCCGGTCCCCCCGCGGCGACCAGCAGGGACGATCATCGCTGCGGGTGGACGCGATGAGGGGGTGATCCGCGACCTGGATGCCCACGGCGGAGAGCTCCACGCGCCAGATGTCGAATCCGTAGGACATCTCGCGATACACGAGAACGTCGGCGGACCGCGCGGTCGCCGGATTGAGCGCCGCGTATCCGACGGTCGGGACCCAGACCGGATCGTGCGATTGCAGATCGACGCGCCAGAGACACGACTCGCCGATGGGCGCCGCGGCGAAGAGGATCTGCTTGCCGGAGCGGATCCAGGCCAGGCCGCTGATCGTCCGCTGCGCCGCGGTGAGTCGTCGCGGCGCGCCCCCGGCGGCCGGCATCACGAACACATCCTGCTCGTAGGTCGGGTGCTGCGAGCGGGCAAAGGCGATCGTCCTGCCGTCCGGAGAGAAGTGCGGAGCGTAGTCGCAGCCGTAGTCCCGGGCGGGGTCGGTCAGGCGTCGGATCTCCAGCGTGGCGAGGTCCACCAGGCGCAATCCGCCCAGGCCTCCCACGCTGTCGCCCGCGGAGTAGACCAGACTGCCGCCGTCGGGTGACCAGTCGATCCCGAAGACCCCCCCGAGGGATGAGACCAGACGCCGCTCACTTCCGCCCAGCGATGGAACGACGTAGATCCCCCGGTCCGGCCCACCTCGGTAGAAGGCGATGGCCGCCCCATCCGGCGACCAGCTGGGAAGCGTCTCGGCGGCGGGATTCGAGGTCAGGCGCAGTGCCGCTTCTGATCCCTTCTGTTTGACGTAGATGTCCGTGTTCTCGCCTTCCGGACCGCTCCAGGCAAAGGCGACACGCGTCCCGTCCGCGGAGAGCGCGGGGTCGAACTCCATTCCGGGGGAAGCGGTCAGCGGTACCCCGAGCAGAACCTTGTCCGCATCGGTGGCCCGCTGGGAGCCGCGCAGTAGGAGGAGCCCGGCGGCCACGACCGCGGCCGCCAGGGGAAGGAGCCACCATCGACGCGGCGCGGGTCGGGCGGCCGATGGGGCCTCGACGGGCTCGACCGGCGCGATGAGGCGGTACCCGCCTTTGCGAATCGTCTCGATGAAACGGGGGGAACGCGGATCGTCGCCCAGGACCCGCCGCAGTTCCGAGATCGCCACGGTGAGCCCTTCATCGGAGACCACGACGTCGTGCCAGACCTGCGCCAGCAGGGCGTCCCGGGAGATGACCCGGCCGCGCCGCCGCGCGAGACAGACCAGCACCTGCATCACCCGGGGCTCCACCTGCGTCACCTGGCCGGCCTTCTCGATGCGATGCAGCTCCGGCCGGACGATGCACTCCCCCAGCCGGAACGGGGGAAGCGTCTCGGTTCGAGGTTCTCTGTCTCGGTTCATGCGATGCACGCGCGCAAGGCCCCATGCTCCGCCCCGAGACCTTCTCCTGCGGGCGGACGCCCTCGGGCCACTGAGCCCGATCCCAGTATAGCAGCCGTGCGGGGGCTGGCCGGAAGCGCTGCGGCAGGAGCTCGGCCAGTCTTAAGGACTTCCTTGGGTGCCCTTCAGGCCGTCCCCGGCGCGCCTGCGTAGCCTTCGAGGCAGGACACCGCTCCCGCTCAGGCGGGACCCCGGCAGCGCGAATCCGCCCGGGAATCCGGGCGGTGCCGGCGCCGGGTACCTTGGAGGTCTGGGTCATGGCCCGCTCGTTCTTGTCGGCAGGGATGTGCTGGTGCTGGCTGATCCTCGCGGTCGGCGCCCCGGTTCCGCTCGCGCGCGCGAGCTCTGATGTTCAGACGGACTGGGCCGGGGGAGGCGGCCTCACCGGGCCCGTCCCCGAGTGGGGAACCTGCTTCAGCGCGGGAGAGGACGTCGCCTGGCGGCCGATACCCGGCCAGATCACGCTGTCTTCGACTCCGTTGGCGAACTTCGACGCCCATCCCGTCGAGTTGAACTACGGGTCGAACGACCTGCAGGCGGCCGATCTGGATGGCGACACGGATCTCGACCTGGTCGGAGCATTCCTGAGCGGGGCGGGGTCCGTGGTGTGGTGGCGCAACGACGGCGGCCCGGCGGAGGACTGGACCCGCTTCGGCATCGATCCGGCCTTCGCCGGGGCGCGGGGGGTCCGCGCCGCCGACTTCGACGGCGACGGGCGCTGCGACGTCGCCGGGACCGGGTTCAGCAATGAGACGGCGATCTGGTGGAACCGCGGCGGTGACCCGATTGCGTGGGAGAAACAGGTGGTGAGCGCGGAGTTCCTCGGCGGGCATCGCCTCGTCGCGGCGGACTTCGATGCGAACGGTCGGCTCGACCTCGCGGGCGCGGCCGCGCTGGGCGACGCCGTCGTCATCTGGCTGAACCTCGGGGGCGAACCGGTGCAGTGGGAGGAGCAGATCCTCAGCAATGCGTTCACGGGCGCGGTCGACCTCCACGCGGCGGACATCGACCGCGACGGCGACCCGGACGTCGTCGCGTGCGCCTACTTCGGTCACCGGGTCAGCTGGTGGCGCAACGACGGCGGCGAACCGATCGTCTGGCAGGAGCAGACGATCGCGGAGGGCTTCACCGGCGCCCACTGCGTGCGGGCGGATGACATCGACGGCGACGGGGACCTGGACGTCGTGGGGGTCGCCTATGATGCACGCGACGTCGCCTGGTGGCGCAACGACAGCGGGGACCCGGTCACCTGGACCTACCACGCGATCAACCTCAACTACCTTGGCGTCGCCTCGGTCCGCGTCGCCGATCTCGACGGTGACGGGGACGCCGACGTGGTCGCCTCCGCCCAAGACCCGGGGCGCCTCTCCTGGTGGGAGAACGCCGACGGCCTGGGTACTGCCTGGGCCATGCGGGACATCCGCCCCTACTACCACGGGGCCTGGCCCCTCGACGTGGCAGACCTGAACGAGGACGGCTTGCTGGATGTCGTGTGCGGCTCGTACTACGACCGGGTCATCCAGTGGTGGAGCGTCACCCAGTTCCGATCCGGCGGCTGGATGGAGAGCTCGATCCTCGACGTGGGCGAGACACCCGACGTCTACCGGCTCGACTGGGACGCGGATCTTCCGGCCGGCACGACGCTCACCTTCCGCTGCCGCGCCTCGGAGGACCCGCAGAATCTCGGCGATTGGTCCGGCGCAATCGCGCAGCCCGGCTTCGTCACCGGTCTCTCCGGCCGATACATGCAGTACCGCGTCGAGTTCGCCTCGGGCGACTCCGCCGTGGCGCCCATCCTGCGCGAGGTCTGCCTGGAAGGGCGGCCGGCATCCAGCGCCCCCGACCTGCACCCGGACCAGGACCATGCGCTTCGATCGCTCGTGACCAGTCCCTCGCTCAGTCCTCACGCGCTCGTCCTGCAGATCCCCCGAGAGGCCGACCTCACGCTGGAGCTCTACGGCCCGCTGGGCCGACGCGTCTCCGGACCTTGGCGGATGCGCCTGCCGGCGGGGATCCATCATCTCCCGCTCGGCGCGCTGACGCCCGGGGTCTACTTCTACCGGGTGCAGGGAGCAGGGATGTCGACGGGTGGTCAGTTCGTCTGCGTGCGATGAGCAGGCGGCCCCGACCGGCGGATCACGAGCCCGCGTCGCATCGGCTGCTCCCCCAGGCCGGCGACGCCGCATCTCACCGGAGCTGGCGCTTCTCCGCATCCAAGGCCTCGGCGAGCGTCTGCTGATGCTGCCCGGTCTCGGTTTCCAGATCCGTCAGGATCGAGCGGATCTGTGGCGGTGCCGACCCACGCATCTTCGTGAACTGCTTCTCGAGCAGCGCCGCTTCGAGATCGGTGGAGACGGAGAGCGCCTCGAGGAGAGTGAACCCGCCGAGGCGGGCCTTCTCCGTCTGCGCGCCCACGTAGCCGATGGAGGCCTCGATCGCCTGCGGCCTCAGGCGGCTGCCGGACAAGAACCACCTCCGGAAGGCGGGTTGGCCCTGCAGCGTCTCGAGCCAGTGGGCGTGCCGCGCTTCATCGCCGGCGATCCGTCGCCAGAAGCTCTGGCGCTCGGGGAAGAGCGCCGCGAAGGCCTCGTAGAGCCGCTTGATCGCCAACTCGTTACGGATCAGCAGATCCAGGACGTCTGGCACGTTCTCGGTCATCTCCCCTCCCGGTCCGGGTCACGGGATCGGTCACTGGCCTGACAATACCGTCGGGCCGCGAAGGAGGGCAAGCGGGCGGCGGGCGAGGCCCCGACCCCGGTCTGCCGGGCCGGCCGCAACCCCCGCCTCCCGGCGGCGTAGTAGGGATCGCCATGCGCTACACTCCCCCCTGGCGCCCGGCCGGCCCTCGCCCGGCCTCGACCGCCCAGTCCGAGCGCACGTAGCAGACACGGGAGCATGCCGATGAAACGTCGCATCTGGATCCCCATCGCCGCGGGCATCGTCATCCTGGCCGTCGCCGCCGTCCTTCTCCGCCCCCACGCCGGCACCGACCCGGGCACCGCGCCCACCGTCCGCACCGGCAAGGCCGAGATGGGCGACATCCGCGTCGTCCTGAACGAGACCGGCACCGTCGAGCCCGTCCGTACGGTCGTCGTAAAGTCACCGATCAGCGGCACCGTCCGCCGCCTGCTCGTTGACGAGGGCGACACCGTGCGCGTCGGCCAGTCCCTCGCCGTCATCGAGCCCGACATCTCGCAGGCGCGCTCCGTGACCGAGCTGCGCGCTGCCTACGGGAGTGCACGGGTCACCCTGGCGCAGAAGGAGCGCGACGTACTCAAGGCCCGCTCCCTCGCCGAGGGCAACCTGATCTCCGACGTTGAGCTGGCCGACTACGAGGCGGAGCACGAGCGCGCCCAGCTGGATCTGAAGAGCATGGAGGAGCAGCTCCGCGCCCTCGAGCAGGCCGGCGTCGCGGCGCAGACGCCGGCGCAGAGCGTCACCGTCATCGCGCCCGCCGCGGGCGTGGTCATCACGCTCGGCGCGGAGGAAGGCGAGGCGGTGCTCGCGGGCACCGGGACGCTGGGCGGCGGCACGGAACTGGTCAAGGTCGCTGACTTGTCGCGCCTGCGCATCAAGGCCGCGGTGAACGAGGTCGACATCGACAAGGTCGCCCTGGCCCTGCCGGTCAAGATCACGGTCGACGCCTACCCGAACGTCGAGTTCCAGGGCGTCGTCGAGCACATCGCGCCGGCGACGCGCACGCTGCCCGAGAACGGCGTTCGCGTCTTCGACGTCGAGATCGACGTCATCGTCCCCGACGCGCGGCTCCACCCGGGGATGACCGCGAACCTCGACATCGAGGGCGCGCACAAGGAAGGCGTACTCGTCGTCCCGATCGAGTCCGTCTTCCACAAGGAAGGCCACGACCTCGTCTACAAAATGACTGGCGCGCAACACGCCGCGACGCCGGTCACGGTCGGCCTGGTCGACATCGCCCGCGCCGAGATCACCGAGGGCCTGCAACCGGGCGACGCCATCGCGCTCGAGGACCCGACCGCGCCCGCGACGCCCGCCGAGGGCCCGCCGCGATGACGCCCGCGCTCATCACGGTCGAGCAGGTCCGGAAGACCTACTCGCTTGGGCGCACCACCGTCGAGGCGCTGCGGGGGGTCGACCTGCGGATCTCGGGGGGCGAGTTCGTCGCCATCACCGGGCCGTCGGGCTCGGGCAAGTCGACGTTGATGCACATCATCGGCTGCCTGGACTCGCCCACCTCCGGCGCCTACTGGCTGGACGGCCAAGAAGTGAGCCGCCTGCGCGGCACGGCGCTCGCCCGCACGCGAAATCGCAAGGTCGGGTTCGTCTTCCAGAACTTCAACCTGCTCCCGCGCCTGGACATCGTCGAGAACGTCGCCCTGCCGCTGCGCTATCGCGGCGGGATCCGCCGCCGGGAACGGCACGCCCGGGCCGAGGCGGTTCTCGCACGCCTGGGCCTGGGCGAGCGCTTGAGGCACAAGCCCGACGAGCTCTCCGGCGGCGAGCGCCAGCGGGTAGCGATCGCGCGTTCGCTGGTCAACGACCCGGCGATCCTCCTCGCCGACGAGCCGACCGGGAACCTCGACTCGAAGACCTCGGCGGAGATCATGCGCGTGCTGCGCGAGCTGCACGCCGCCGGCCACACGCTGGTCATCGTCACGCACGACGCCAACGTCGCCGCCGAGGCCCAGCGCCGGATCCACATCCGCGACGGCCGCGTCGCCAACGGCGAGCCATGAACCTCTTCGAGGCGATCGCGGCCGGCCTCGACGAGGCGCGCGAGCATCGCGGGCGAACGATCCTCAGCTTGATCGGCCTCACCCTCGGCACGGCCTCGATCGTAAGCACGCTCGCCCTCTTCGGCGGCTCGAGCCAGCGCACCCAGGACTTCCTGAACGAGGTCGGCGGCGCCGCGACCGTCATCGTCCGCAACGAGTGGACCGGTCGCGTGCAGCTCTCGCCGCGCGAGGCCGCCTCGCCGCGCCTCACCTTCCGCGACGCCGAGGACCTGCGCGACGAGGCGCCCAGCCTGCGCTACATCAGCGCGGCGCGAAACTGGGAGCTGCTCTACGAGGGCCCGCGCCATCAGTTCATCGGCGAGGTCGTCGGCACCCTGCCCGCCTACATGGCGATCAACAGCATCGCGCCCCGCCGCGGGCGCTATCTGACCGAGCTGGACATTCGCGAGCGCGCTTCGGTCGTGGTGCTGGGCTCCTCCTTCGCCGACTCGCTCTTCGGCAGCACGGATCTCGCCATCGGTCGCGACCTCACGATCGGCGGCGAGCGGTTCACGGTCGTCGGTGTGCTGGAGCCCGAGTACTTCAGCTTCGCCGCCTGGGAAGGCAACGCCTTCGAGTACCGGAACCTCCGTGCCTACATCCCGCTCTCGACCGCGCTCAAGCGCTTCGCCAGCGATGACCAGATCGGCTGGCTCACCCTGGAAGCGCTCACCCCCGCGGCGATCGTGCAGGCCGAGAAGGAGGTCGAGACGGTGCTGCTGCGCCGCCACCGCGTGCGCGACTTCAACTTCGACCGCCAGTCGACCGATGTTCAGGAAGGCCAGCGTTTCATGAACCTCTTCAACGCGATCTTCCTCATCGTGGGCATCGTCTCGCTCTTCACCGGTGGCATCGTGATCACGAACATCCTGCTCTCCTCGGTGGTGGAGCGGATCCGCGAGATCGGCGTGCGTCTGGCCCTGGGCGCGAGTGCCTTCGACATCTTCGCGCACTTCCTGGTTCAGTCGCTGGTGATCACGGCCCTCGGCGGCCTCGCCGGCACGTTGCTCGGCACGCTCCTGACCACGACGGTTCAGGCGGTGATGCAGCTGCCGGCCCACGTGACGCCGCCGATCTTCCTCGCGGGCATCGGCACCGCGACCTTCGTGGGCCTCGTCGCGGGGCTCTTCCCCGCGCTGCGGGCCGCGCGACTCGATCCGGTGGAGGCGCTCCACTATGGTTGAGTCGCTGTTCGAGCCCATGCTCGACGGGCTGCGCTCCATCCTGTCGCACAAGCTGCGCTCGGTGCTGACGCTTTCGGGGATCGTGCTCGGCGTCGCCTCGGTCGTGTCGATGTTCTCGATCGTCGCCGGCATCCACGAGCTGGTGATGAGCGACTTCGCGCTGGGCGGGCTCCAGGAGGTCTTCTCCTTCTACCGTGACGACCGGCGCCGCGAGCTCGCGCGCGACCGCGCGTCGCAGGGCATGGTCCTGAACGACGCGCCCGCGCTGGGCGAGGCCGACGCGGTCGCGATCTCCACCGCCGCCATCTTTGACTTCACGGTCGCCCAGGGGACGGAGGAGCCGCAGCGCTTCCCCGTCTTCGGGATAGAGCCGAAGTACTTCGAGCAGCAGCGGATGATCCTGAGCGGCGGCCGCAGTATCTCGGCGCTCGACATCGCCCAACGCCACCGCGTGGCGCTCGTCGGGGGGCGAGCCGCGGCGCTGCTCTTCGGGCAACGCAATCCGATCGGCCGTGAGTTCCGGATGTCCGGCGAGCGTTTCACGGTCGTCGGCACGGTGCGCGCCGTCCGCTTCCGCCTGATTCCGGAAGATGACTCGTACCTGGAGCGGCGGATCTTCGTCCCGGTCACGACCCTCATGTCCCTCAACCGCCCGGATAAGGCGATCACCAGCGTGCAGATCAAGGCCGTCGCCGTCGACTCGGTCGGCCCGGCGCTGCGTGACGCGGAGGCGAAGCTGCTGCAGCGCCATCGCGGCGTGAAGGACTACCGGATCGAGAACCAGGCCGCCGAGGTCGCCAGCATCATCGCCAAGGTCGAGGGCATGATGACCGGCTGGAACGCGGTGCTGGGCGCGATCGCGATGATCGCACTGCTCGTCGGCGGCATCGGGCTCTTCAGCATCATGCAGATCGCGGTGCGCGAGCGGGTGCGCGAGATCGGCATCCGCAAGGCAGTCGGCGCCGACGACGGCACCATCCGCCGCGAGTTCCTGGCGGAGTCGCTCACCCTCGCGTTGGCCGGCGGTGTCGCGGGCATCCTGCTCGGGTCAGGCATCATCGTGATCGCGGAGCAGGTCGCCTTGCGCTTCGGGAAGCAGTGGCAGATCGCGGTCTCGGTCCCGGGAGCCGTGCTGGGGCTCCTCTTCGCCGCCGGCGTGGGGCTGCTCTTCGGGCTCTACCCGGCATCGAAGGCGGCGCGCATCGATCCGATCGAGGCGATACGGGAGTAGCCGCGGCCCTCACCGCACGAGCGTCACCGAACGGCTCTCCTCCCGGCCCGCCGCTCGCAGGCGCACGAAGTACGTCCCCGAGGCAAGCCCGGCGGCGCGCCAGTCCCAGCTCAGGCGCCCGGGCCCCACCGGCAAGTAGGCGTCGTGCAGGGTCGCGCGGTGCCGGCCGGCGACGTCCAGCAGATCCACGCGCGCCGGCCCCGCCTGCGGCAGATCGAAGCGCAGGCTCGCGACGGCGGAGGCGGGACTGCTCACTGCCAGGTTCAGGCACGCGGGGCGCGGGGCCCGCTCGTCGACTGCCGCGCCTTCCCACCCGAGAACCATCAGCGAGCCGCCGGCGGCCACGAAGAGGTAGGGCTCATCCACCAGGACATCCAGGCAGCCACCGGGCATCCGCCGATCCCCCACGACCACCGGCGCCAGCGGCTCGGTCACGTCGAGCACGGTCACGCCATACAGGAAGTCGGAATCGTAGGTGTTCACGTACAACCGGCTCCCCGTCGCGCAGATCTCGCCGAGGCAGCCGATCGGGTACGTCAGCACGTGCGACGGATGGTCGGGATCCGACACGTCGAAGACGAGCAGGTGCTGATTGTTGGAGGGTACATACGCATACGTGCCGACCAGGCCCAGGGACATCAGATACTCGTGCTCGAGGCGAGCCACACCGCGCAGATTCGGCTGCGCCGGGTTCGAGACGTCGACGACCTGCAGGCCCTCGTGGAACGTGCAGACGTAAGCGAAGCCACTCACCACCTCGAGGTCCCAGGCATAGCCCGCCAGCGCACACTGGCCGGCGAAGACGGGCTGCTCCGGGTTCGCTAGATCGTAGATCCGCAGACCCAGCGCGCCCGCGGCGATGTAGGCGTAGCCGTCATCCACGACGGCGGAGCGCACGTTGTCCAGGATCCGCGACCGGAGCACCGGCTGGGACGGATCGCTGATGTCCACCAGGTTGAGGGCGCGCGAGAAGTCGACCGTGTAGGCCAGGTCGCCGGCAAGCCGCACGTCGTCTTCGTGGCCGGGCAGCAGCAGATGGGCCACCGTCTGCGGCGCCACGGGCTGCGACAGGTCGAGCACGTAGAGGCCCCCGAAACCATCCGTCATGTAGCCCAGGCCGTCGCGGCCCGCGATCCCGGTGGGACCGCGCGCCTCGGTCCAGCCGCCCAGGACCGCCGGGGACGTCGGGACGCTGATGTCGAGCGTCACGAAGCCGCCCGACTCCGTGGCAGCGTAGAGAAGATCATCCCGGACCTGAAGGTCGATCGGGCTTCCCTCGGTCGCGGCGCTTCCGACCCACGTCGGCTGGGAGGGATTGGAGACGTCGAGGACGCCGACATGCCGCCCGTAGTTCTCATCGGTGTAGCTGACGAAGGCATGGTCCCCACGGACCGACACCGCTCCCCCGCAGTATCCGGTGTAGAAGATGTACTCACCGAGCGCGGCCGGCTGCGCCGGATCGGAGACATCGAGGATGTCCAGGATCGAGTACTCGTCGGGCCAGTCGCGGCTGCCGCCGCAGCCCCCGGTGACGTAGGCGATGTCACCGACGACGCAGATCTCGCCGCTGGAGCACATCGAGTAGAACGTCGCCTGCGTCGGGTGGTACGGATCGGAAATATCGACGACCTCCAGGCCCAGGTAGGCGCCGAGGTAAGCGTACTTGCCGGCGATGGTGACGTGTTCGCACATGCCGGTCGCGATGTAGTGGGCGACGAGGCGGGGATCGGCGGGCTTGGACACGTCCAGGATGACCAGGCCGGAGTCGCCGCCCGGTCCATCGGCGAGGTAGGCGTAGCCATCCACGACCGTGACCGCACTGGTGCGGCCCGGCGTGTCATACCGGGCAACGACCGACGGGCGGCACGGATCGGAGACGTCGATGATCTGCAGGCCGGCGAGCTCATCGGCCAGGAAGGCATAGTGACCCCAGACGTCCACGTCCCATCCGTTGCCCTCGCAGTAGAGGCGGCTGACCAGCGCCGGTGCCTCGGGCTTGGATACATCGAGAATGACCAGGCCGTTCAGGTAGGCGCAGTAGGCCAGGTGGTCGACGACCTTCACGCCGTTGGCCCGGGCCCAGTAGGCGGAGGTCACATACTCCAGGTCCTGCGCGGTCGTCGGGTGCACCAGGGCGGACAGCAGCAGCAGGGCCGCGAAGACGGACAGCACGTATCGCATGGCATGCCTCCGATCGGTACGCGCGAGACCCACGCTCGCGCTGCCGCCCCGCCATCGCTCGCGTACCGCGCACGTTCCGTGTTCGCGGGGACCGAACCGCCCTCGATCCTACTGCCGATGGACCCCAGCCTTCAAGGGGCCCACCGGCCGCCACCGAACGCCGTGATCGCCTCCGCCAGCGCCTCGCGACGGTGCCCGAGCATCCGATGCGCTCGCACGTGGACCGGGTGGTACGTCTCGCGGAATGGGTCCTGCGCCAAGCCGCGACGCGCGAGGGGCAGGCAGTCGGCCGAGCGGAGTCGCGGGGGCCGGCGCGTCCGGTCCTACTTCCAGAGCGCCTTGATCCGGCCCCAGGTGACGCTTTCCACCGGGAAGGCGCTCTCATCGATCCAGGCCCCGACGCCCATCGAGTAGGTGGGTCCCCACACGATGGCGACGTCCTGCCAGCCCGTCGGGTATCCCAGCCCCGGCGCGATGTTGGTCATGGGCGTGCCCTCGATCGGTCCGTCCCGGTCCTCCGCCAGGAAGTAACCCGCCTCCTCACCCGGCCAGTCCCCCCACATGCCGGCGAAGACCGGCCCGCCCAGTTGCGGCCCGGCGAACGCAAAGTCGTGAATGCTGTGATCGGGCCAGAGCGCGATCGGATCCGGATCGAGGCCGTAACTCACCGCGAGCACTGCCCCCGGGACCCCGCCGTCATCCTCCCACACGTACGCGTCGAGGGTCTGCCCGAGGTCGTAGCCCTCGAGCGTAGTGAGCACGAACTGCAGGCCGCACAGGAGCCCGAGCGCGTCGAACCGCTCAGCGAAGGCCCCGATGTACGGCGGAGCCACGCCCTGGTATCGCCAGGCATAACCGCAGCAGAAGCCGTAGTCGTGGTTGATGAAGAGCGTAGACCCGGGACAGGGGTTCTCGCGGACCGACGGGACGAGCCGGCCGCCTTCCAGGCTCACGCTCACCGCCGGAGACTGAGCCTGAACTGCCAGGGTCGGGAGACACAGGAACAGAAGCCCCGCCAGGATCGAGCCCCGCGCCATGCAACCCTCCTCGGCGGCGTCCCCGCCGGCCAACCGCTGATCATCACAAGTCTAACTCCCGCGCAAACCGCTTGCCAACTCCGCCCATTCGCCGCAGGTTCTCCCGCATGACGCTCGTCAATATCGTCCTGCCGGTCTTCCTGGTCATCGGCCTGGGGCTGGCGCTGCGCCGGCTGGGGTTCCTCGGCGCTGCCGTGAACGACGCCCTCTCGCGGCTGGTCTTCTATGTCGCCGCGCCGGCGCTGCTCTTCCGCAGCACCGCGACCGGCGACTTCGCGTGGGGCGCGCGGCTGCCGGCGCTCGGCGCGGTCGCCGGCATCACCGCGCTGGTCGCGGCCGTCAGCTACGCCGCCGGCGCACGGCTCGCCCCGGCGCGGCGCGGGGTGCTCGCCCAGGGGGGCTTCCGCAGCAACACCGTCTTCGTCGGCCTGCCACTCGTCCTCAGCGCCTACGGCGACGCCGCCCTCGGTCCGGCCTCGGTCCTGATCGCGATCATGGTCGTGGTCGAGAACCTGCTCTCGGTCGTCGTCCTGACCCTGCCCCATCACGGACGCGCGGCGCACCACCCTGCCCTCTGGCGGCACACGGCGCTGCGTATCCTCACGAACCCGCTCATCGTCGCCTGCGCGGCGGGGATCCTCTGCTCGCGGCTGCGCCTCCCGCTGCCCTCGAGCCTCGACCGCTCGCTGGAGCTGGTGGGTAGCACGGCCGCGCCGCTGGGGCTGCTCTGCGTCGGCGCGGCCGTGCTACCC
>Ga0163210_1000699_pt1 | contig 14242 bp, 10 predicted proteins | sample Kivu_220m_FD_113536 | JGI IMG/M metagenome (GOLD analysis project Ga0163210, IMG submission 113536) | Freshwater microbial communities from Lake Kivu, Western Province, Rwanda to study Microbial Dark Matter (Phase II) - Kivu_220m | ecosystem: Environmental > Aquatic > Freshwater > Lake ...
GCCCGGAGCGAAGGTCGACGGCCACGACTTCATCGCGCAGGCTTTCGAAGGCGGCGCGGCGGCGGCGGTGGTGCGCCGCGCCTGGTGGTCGCGGCGCAAGGCGGCCCGCGCGCTCGGCATCCACCTGCTGGTCGACGATCCCCTGGCGGCGCTGCAGGCGTGGGCCGGGGAGCTGCGCCGGCGCATCGATCCGAAGGTGCTCGCGATCACCGGCTCCAGCGGCAAGACGACGACGAAGGAGATGGCCCACGCACTGCTGGGAGAGACGGACAGCATCCGGACCCTCGGCAACCGCAACAACGAGATCGGCCTGCCCTGGACGCTGCTCCAGCTGCGCGCCGACGTGCGCTCGGCGGTGGTCGAGCTGGGCGCGAACCACCCGGGCGAGATCGCGCGGCTGACGCGCCTGGCGCGCCCCGACGTGGCGCTGATCACCGGCGTCGGAAGGGCGCACGTCGGCCTCTTCGGCAGCCTCGAGGCGGTCCGCGAGGCGAAGCTCGAGATCGTGGAGGGCCTGCCGCCCGAGGGGGCGGTCGTCATCCCCGACGACGATCCGGCGCTGGAAGTGCGCCTGCGCGAGCGCTGGCCGGGGCGCGTGGTGCGCTTCGGCTGGAGCGAGCGGGCCGACATCCGCGCCACGTCGCTCACCTGCCGGCTGGACGGCAGCCGCCTGGAGGTCGCCGGGCTCGAGCGCCCGCTGGCGTTGAAGGTGCTGGGCGAGGCGGGCGCGCGCGGGGCGCTCGCCGCGCTCGCCGCAGTGCGCGCCCTCGGCCTGGGGGAGCCGGACGCGGCCCGGCTCGAGTCAGTGCGGCCGTACCCGGGCCGCCTCGACCCGGTCTGGCGCGGGGGCGTCTGCTGGATCCTCGACGTCTACAACGCATCGCCGGAATCGGTGCTGCACGCCCTGCGCTTCTTCCTCGCTGCCCCGCTGGAGGGCCGGCGGGTCTTCGTCTTCGGCGGGATGCGGGAGCTGGGCGAGGCGGGCCCCGCGCTGCACCAGGAGGTGGGCCGGGCCGCCGGCGGCTGCGACGCCGGGGTCTTCATTGGCGAGGAGGCGCGCGCCGCCGCGCCCGAGGCGCAGCGGGCGGGCATGAAACAGGTGCTCTGGTGCGACGAGATCCGTGACGCGGTCCGATTTCTGCGCGAGTATCTGAGGCCGGGCGACGGCGTGCTGCTCAAGGGCGCGCGGGCCGCGGGCCTCGAGCGCGTCGCCGCGGGCCTGGGGGTCGTGCCCGAGACGTACGGCGAGGGGAGGCTCTGAGCGTGCTCTACGCGTTGCTCTATCCGCTGAGCGAATACTTCAGCGCGCTCAATGTCTTCCGCTATATCACCTTCCGCTCGGTCTACGCCGCCATCACCGCGCTGCTGCTCTCGTTCATCTTCGGGCCCTGGCTGATCCGCCGCCTGCGCGCGCAGGGCATCGGGCAGGCGGTGCGCTGCGACGGCCCGCAGAGCCACATGGCGAAGGCCGGCACCCCGACGATGGGCGGGCTGCTCATCGTCGGGTCGATCGTGCTCGCGACGTTCCTCTGGGCGGACCTGAACAGCCCGCAGATCTGGATCGTGCTCGCGACGACCCTCGTGCTCGGGCTGCTCGGCTTCGTCGACGACTACCGGCACGTGGTGCAGGGCCATCCGAAGGGGTTGCGCGGGCGCTACAAGATCGCGGTGCAGCTCGCGCTGGGGCTGACGATCGGCTTCGTCATCCTGCGCACGTCGCTCTACGGGGAGCTGAGCGACCGCACGACGATCCCCTTCTTCAAGGCGACCTTCATCGACCTCTGGTGGCTCTACCTCCCGTTCGTGGCGCTGGTGCTCACCGCCACCAGCAACGCGGTCAACCTCTCCGACGGCCTGGACGGGCTGGCGATCGGGATGGTCACCCCGCCCGCGGTCGCCTTCGGAGTCCTCGCCTACGTGACGGGGCATGCGCGGTTCAGCGAGTACCTGAACATCCCCTACCTGCCGGGGGCCGGGGAGCTGACCGTCTTCTGCGCCGCCTTCGCCGGGGCCGCGCTCGGCTTCCTCTGGTTCAACAGCCATCCGGCGGAGATCTTCATGGGGGACACCGGCAGCCTGGCGCTGGGGGGCGCGCTGGGCATGGTGGCGGTGCTGATCAAGCGCGAGTTCCTGATCCTGCTGGTGGGTGGGCTCTTCGTGGTGGAGCTGCTCTCGGTCGTGGCCCAGGCCGTCTCCTTCAAGCTGCGGGGCAAGCGCGTGCTGCGCATGGCGCCGCTGCATCACCACTACGAGCTGGAGCCGATGGCCGAGACGAAGGTCGTGGTGCGCTTCTGGATCGTCTCAATCCTGCTGGCGCTCCTGACGCTTTCGACGATCAAGCTGCAGTAGGCACGGGGGGAAGCGGTGACGGGAGCCGGGGGAGCGTGGACGGGCCGCCGGGCCTGCGTGCTGGGGCTGGGCCGCTCCGGGTTGGGCGCGACCCGCCTGCTGCTGGACGGCGGCGCGCGCGTCCGGGCGCTCGAGCTCGAGCCGAGCGAGGAGACCCTCGCCCGCTTCGCGCCGCTGGGGGAGCGCGGCGCGGAGCTGATCCCCGGGCCCCATCCGCTCGCGGCGCTCGACGGCTGCGACCTGGTCGTGCGCAGCCCCGGGGTGCGCGATGAGGTGCCGATCCTGCGCGAGGCGGTGCGTCGCGGCCTGCCGGTGCGCTCCGAGGTCGCGCTGGCGGCGGAGTGCGTGGCGACCCCGATCCTGGCGGTGACCGGGACAAACGGCAAGACGACGACCACGGCCTGGACCGCCCATCTCCTGGCGCGGGCCGGGTACCCCGCGATCGCGTGCGGCAACATCGGGCGGGCGCTCTCGGACGCGGTTCGGGAGGAGCCGGCGGGGACGCTCTTCGTGGTCGAGATCTCCAGCTTCCAGCTGCAGGACAGCCCGGAGCTCCATCCGCACGCCGCCGCGATCCTGAACCTGACCCCCGATCATCTCGACCGGCACGGCGATCTCGACACCTACGTTCGCGCCAAGTGGACGATCGCGCGCAACCAGACGCCGTCGGACCGGCTGGCGCTCGGCCCGGGCGTGGAGCCGCCGCCGGATCTTGCGGCGCGCGCGCGGCGCGTGCGCTTCGCGGCGGAGGATCCAGGCACGCCGGACGCCCTCTTCGCTCGCGACGGGACGATCTTCGCGCGGGCCGAGGGCGCGGGGGCGCAGGCGGTCCTGCCCGTCGCCGAGCTCTCCCTGCCCGGCCCGCACAACCTGCTGAACGCGATGGCCGCCCTGGCGCTCGCCGCCGGGATCGAGCCGCGCCTCGCGCGGCTGGCGGCGGGGCTGCGCGATTTCCCGGGGCTGCCGCATCGGCTGGAGACGGTCGGGGTGGTGGACGGCGTGCGCTTCGTCAACGACTCGAAGGCGACGAACGTCGACTCGATGCGGGTCGCGCTGCAGAGCTTCGCGGCGCCGCTGGTCCTGATTGCCGGCGGCCGCGACAAGGCGGGGCCGTTCGAGGAGATCACAAAGCTGGTCGAGCAGCACGTGCGCCGCCTCATCCTGGTCGGCGAGGCGGCGCAGCGGATCCGCTCGGCGTGGCCGCGGGTTCCCTCCGAGATCGCGCGCGACTTCGCTGACGCGGTGCACCGCGCCTACGCCGCCGCGCGGGGCGGGGCGATCGTGCTCCTCAGCCCGGGCTGCGCCAGCTTCGACCTGTTCCGCAACTACGAGCATCGCGGGGACGTCTTCCGCGAGCTGGTCGGCCGGCTCGCGGCGGAGGTCGAGGGCCGGGAGGCGGGCGCGGCCGCGAGCCGGCCCGAGGAGGATCGCGCGTGAGCGTCTGGCGCAGTTGGATCGGAGCCGAGAACCGGGGTCCGCTCGACCGCTGGCTCCTGGGCGGCGTCCTGCTGCTCTCGGCCGTCGGCCTGCTGATGGTCTACTCGAGCAGCAGCGCGATGGGGGTGGTCGGCCACCGCGGCAACGACCTCTACTATCTTCAGAGCCAGATGACGCGCTGGTTCGTCGGCCTGCTGCTGCTCCTGGGCCTGAGCCAGCTCGACGTGCGTCACCTGGGAGGCAGGCTGGGCTGGATCACCTGGGGCATCACGATCGCGCTGCTCGTCTTCGTGCTCGCCTTCGGCGTCGAGGTGCGCGGCGCCCGGCGCTGGATCATGGTCGGCGGCAGCCTGGTGCAGCCCTCGGAGTTCGCGCGGCTCGCGATGCTGATCCTGCTGGCCGGGACGCTGGCGCGGCGCCGCGGGCGGCTCAACACTTGGCGGGGTCTCGCCGCGCCGCTCGGGGTGACGGCGCTGACGGCCGGACTGATCGCGGCCGAGCCCCACATGAGCATGGCGATCCTGGTCGGCGGCAGCGGTCTCGCGGTCATCTTCCTCGCCGGCGGATCCCTCTGGCGCCTCGCGCTCACCGCGATCGGCGGGGGCGCGCTGGCGCTCGCCGGGGGGCGGGCGTACCAGGCGACCCGGTGGGACGCCTTCCTCCAGGGCATGCAGGGGGAGGAAGGCTATCAGGTGCTCCAGTCGAAGCTCGGCATTGCCTCCGGCGGCCTCTTCGGCATGGGGTTGGGCAACGGCATGCAGAAGCACTTCTTCCTGCCGGATCCGCACACCGATTTCATCCTGAGCATCATCGGCGAGGAGCTCGGGCTCGTCGGGGTCGTGGCGCTCCTGGCGCTGACCGCGGCGCTGGTGCTGCGGATTTTCGGGACCGGCCGCCGGGCGAGCACCGCCTTCGGCAGCCTCCTCGCCTGGGGCATCGGGCTGCAGCTGATGCTCGGGTTCCTGCTGCACACCGTCGTCTGCCTCGGCTGGGGTCCGACAACCGGCGTGCCCTACCCGCTCATCTCCTTCGGGGGGAGTGCGCTGATCGCGAACATGATCGCGCTCGGGCTGGTGCTCTCGATCTCGCGCCGGGGCAGCGCCCCAGAGCCGGCCCCGAACTACATCGGTGGTCTGCTGATGGTCGAGCCACGCGGCGGGAGGGGCTAGCGGTGAAGGTGATCATCACCGGGGGGGGCACCGGAGGCCACGTGATGCCCGCGATCGCGGTGGCGGAAGCGCTGCAACGAAGTCACCCGGAGGCGGAGATCCTCTTCGTCGGGGGGGCCCACGGCCTCGAGGCGACCGCCGTCCCGCAGGCGGGCTTCGCCTTTCGCGCCGTGCCGGCGCGCAGCCTGCGGGGCCGGCGGATCCTGGCGGTGCCGGCGGCGCTCTGGGTGACGCTGCGCGGGCTGATCGCCTCCCTCGGCATCCTGCGCCGCTTCCAGCCGGACGTCGTCTTCGCCACCGGCGGCTATGTCTCCGGCCCGGTGGCGCTCGCGGCGGCGCTGCTGCGCCGGCCGGTGGTGCTGCACGAGCAGAACACGATCCCCGGGATGACGAACCGCTGGCTGGCCCGCCTGGCGCGCGAAGTGCACCTGGGCGATGCCGGGGCCCGCCGGTACTTCGGCAAGCGCCGCCATCTGAGGCTGAGCGGCAATCCGATCCGGGCCGACGTGTTGCAGGGGGACCCGCAGCGCGCGTTGCGGGAGTGGCGGATGGAGCGCGAGCGCCACACCGTGCTCTTCCTGGGTGGCAGCCAGGGGGCGCGCTCGATCAACCGCGCCGCGGTCGGCGTGGTCCGCCGGCTCGCCCGCCGTCCCGATCTGCAGTTCGTGCTGCAGACCGGGCCGCGGGACCGCGACGCGGTGGCGCGGAAGCTGAAGGACGTCGCCGTCCCGGTGCGCGTCATCCCGTTCATCCAGCGCATCGGCGATGCCTACCGCGCGGCGGACCTGGTGGTGGCGCGCTCGGGGGCGATGACGCTCGCCGAGCTCGCCGTCAGCGGCCGCGCCGCGATCCTCGTGCCCTTCCCGTACTCGGCCGGCAATCACCAGGAACTGAACGCGCGCGCCCGTGTCGACGCGGGCGCGGCGGAGATGATCCTTGACCGCGAGCTGAGCGGACGGCAGCTGGCGTCCGCGATCGTGAAGATGATTGACACGCCCCGAAAACTGCGCGAAATGTCCCATAATGCCCTGCGCGGGTCGCGTCCCGACGCGGCGCAGAAGATCGCGGCCGCGCTGGCGCGTTGTGCCGCAGGACGAGGGGAGGCGCCCGCCGAAGAGGAAACGCCGGTGCGCCGGGAAGGACGGCGGTGAGAGAAGGCCCGATTCGCAAGACGCACTTCGTCGGCATCGGCGGAACGGGCATGTGCGGCCTGGCGGAGATCCTGCTGTCGCTCGGCTACGAGGTGAGCGGATCGGACTTGGCGACCGGCACCGAGGCGACCGAGCGGCTGGCGCGTCTGGGCGCGAAGATCTTCACCGGCCACGCAGCGGAGAACGCGCGGGGCGCGGACCTGCTGGTCGTCTCCTCCGCCGTCGGAGACGCGAACCCCGAGGTGCGCGAGGCGCGCCGTCTGGGCCTGCCGGTGCTGAAACGCGGCGAGATGCTGGCCGAGATCATGCGCCTGAAGTACGGGGTCGCGATCGCCGGCGCGCACGGCAAGACGACCACCACCTCGCTGATCGGCCACGTCCTCTCGAGCGCCGGGCTCGATCCCACGGTGATCGTGGGTGGGCGCCTGCGCGCGGCCGGCTCGAACGCGATGCTGGGCGTGGGGGACGTGCTGGTCGCCGAGGCGGACGAGAGCGACGGCTCGTTCCTGAAGCTGCTGCCGACGGTGGCGGTGGTGACCAATATCGATCGGGAGCACTTGGATCACTACCGCGATCTGGCGGAGATCTGCGATGCCTTCCGGCGCTTCATCCAGGGGGTGCCCTTCTACGGGGTGGCGGTGCTCTGCGCCGACGATGAGCACGTGCGCGCGCTGCTGCCCGAGGTGAACAAGCCGGTCCTCACCTACGGGACCGCCGCGGGGTGCCGCGTGCAGGCGGTCGCGATCCGCCCGGGAGCGGACGGCTCGCGCTTCACGGTGCGGGCCGCCGGGCTCGACCTGGGGGAGTTCCTGGTGCCCCTGCCGGGCGGGCACAACGTGCTGAACGCGGTCGCCAAGATCGCGGTGGCGCGCTTCCTGGGCGTGCCGACCGAGGCGGTCCGGCGCGGGCTCGCCTCCTTCGAGGGCGTGGGGCGCCGCTTCGAGCGCCGCGGCGAGGCGCGGGGTGTCGTGCACGTCGACGACTACGGCCATCACCCGACGGAAATCGCCGCGGTGCTGCGCACCGGGCGCGAGGTCTTCGGGAACCGGCGCCTGGTCGTGCTCTTCCAGCCGCACCGCTACAGCCGGACCGCCGCGCTGCGCCAGGAGTTCGGCGCGGCGTTCCGCGATGCGGACGAGCTGGTGGTGACCGACATCTACCCCGCCGGTGAGGCGCCGATCCCCGGCGTGACCGGGGCGACGCTGTGCGAGACGATCGGTGCGTCGGGCACGTCGGTGCACTACGCGCCCACCGAGGCGGAGGCGATTCGATGCGTGGCGGAGCTGCTGCAGCCGGGCGATGTCCTGCTCACCCTGGGTGCCGGCTCGGTCTGGAAGTGGGGTGACGCGGTGATCGCGGCGCGGCGCGCGACGCGGCTGGCGGGGCGATCATGAAGGCGGCTGGAGCACGTCCGGGGGGCGTAGCGGAATGATCTACGGAGCGAACGGCGGATCCCCGGGCGTCTGGCTGGCGCCGCGCCGCCGGCGGCCTCGCCGGGGCACCGGCGTGGCGCTGATCCTGATCGGCGTCGCGGCCGGGGGGGCGCTGGCGTACTTCGCGGGCGATCCGATCCTGGATCGCGCCACGCGCGTGCGCCGCGTCGAGATCCAGGTCGAGGGGCCCGGCGTCGTGACGACCGAGGAGGTCGCCCGGATCCTCGATCTGCCCGCCGTCTTCAGCTGGCGCGACCTCAACCCGCCCGTGCTCGTGGCGCGGCTGCGCGCGGAGCCCCGCGTCGCGGCGGCGCGGATCGAATATGTCTGGTTCCAGCGGCTGGTCGTCTCGGTCGAGGAGCGTGCGGCGGTCGGCATGATCGTCGGTCCCGGCGGGCGCGTGCTGGAAGTGGCGACCGACGGGCTGCTGCTCGAGCCGCGCGGCGACGATGTCGCCGATCTGCCGCTCCTCACCTGGGACGACTTCCTGCTGCGGGAAGTGCCCGAGGCGGGCGCGATCCTGGACCTGCCGGGCGCTCCCGATCTGACCGACCTGCTGCGTCAGCTCCAGATCGCGCAGCCGGGGCTCTGGTCGGGCGTCTCCGAGGCGCATCTCTGCGCCGACGGGACCTACGAGATCTTCTGGAACGAGGCGCCGACGGTCATCTGGGGCCGCGGGCGCATGGGAAGCACCCGCTTGCAGGCCTGGGCCACCGTCATGGAAGACCTGCGCCGGCGCGGGGAGAAGGACGTGGTCGTCGACTTGCGCTTCCGCGATCAGGTCGTGGTGCGCCGGCCGACGCCCCCGCCCGCGTCCCCGGCGCGCCAGCTCGGGTAGGAAGGAGGCCCCGTCATGGCATCCGCGCACATCGTCACCGGCCTCGACGTGGGAACCACGAAGGTTTGCGCGCTGATCGCGGAGGCGACGCCCGAGGGTGGGCTCTCGATCCTCGGCGTCGGCGAGTGCAGCTCGAGCGGCCTGCGCCGCGGCAACCTGGTGCACCTCGAGGCGACCGTCGAGGCGATCCGGACCGCGCTCGGCTCGGCGGAGCAGGTCGCCGGCACCTCGGTGCGGGGCGTCTACGCCGGGGTCGCGGGGGATCACATCCGCTCGATCAACAGCCGCGGCGTGATCGCCATCTCCGGACGCGAGGGCGAGGTGACCGCCGAGGACCTCCAGCGCGTGGTCGAGGCGGCCCGCGCGGTCGCGATCCCCTCCTCGCGCGCGATCCTGCACGTCATCCCGCAGGAGTTTCTGGTCGACGACCAGTCGGGGATCAAGGACCCGGTCGGCATGACCGGCGTGCGGCTGGAGGCGGAGGTGCACATCATCACGGCCTCCGCCACCGCGGTCCGCAACCTGGTCAAGTCGATCGAACGCGCCGAGTCAAAGGTGATCGAGATGGTCGCCGCGCCGCTGGCGAGCGCCTGGTCGGTGCTGGAGGACGACGAGCGGCGTCTGGGCGTCGTACTGCTCGACATCGGCGCCGGCACGACCGACGTCGCGGTCTACTTCGACGACAGCGTTTACCACACGGCGGTGATCAGCATGGGCGGCGCGCAGATCACGAACGACATCGCGATCGGGTTGCGCACGCCGCTCGACGCGGCGGAGCAGGTCAAGGTGCGCTACGGTTGCGCCATGGCATCGCTGGTCGGGAGCGAGGAGAGCCTGGAGATCCCGGGCGTGGGCGGCCGCCCGGCGCGGACGGTGAGCCTGCAGGTGCTGGCGGCGATCATCGAGCCGCGGGTCGAGGAAATCCTCACCCTGGCGCGCGATGAGGTTGCGCGGCTGCAGGGAGCGGATATTCTTGCCGCCGGCATCGTCCTGACGGGCGGCAGCGCGGGGATGCGCGGGATCAGCGAGCTGGCGGAGCGGGTCTTCGAGATGCCGGCGCGCGTCGGTTTGCCGCGCAGCGCCGGCGGGATTGCCGATCTCGCCGGGGACGCCCGCCACGCCACCGCGCTCGGGCTCGTGCGCTACGGCGCCAGCCGGCTGCAGCGGGGCGAGGGGGCCGCGGCTTGGCATCGAGGGGGACGCGTGCGGGAGTGGCTCCGCGGACGCGTGCCCTTCTTCTAGGATTCGTGCCGCGCGAGCGGCGGGCCGGAGCGACGGCGGCGGCGCCGTCCGGGAAAGGAGCACGGATGCTGGTCGAAGTGAGCAGTGAGGGCAGGCCGTCACCCGCGATTCTGAAGGTCATCGGACTGGGGGGCGCCGGGGGCAACGCGGTAAACCGGATGCTTGCCAGCGACATCCGGGGCGTGGATTTCCTGGTGGCGAACACCGACATCCAGGCTCTGGGGCAGTCGGCGTGCACCCAGCGGATCCAGATCGGGGCGAACGTGACCGGCGGGCTCGGCTCGGGCGGTGACCCGGAGCTGGGGCGTCACGCGGCCGAGGAGGATGTCGAGCTGCTGCGGAACCATCTCTCCGGCGCCGACATGATCTTCATCGCCGCCGGCATGGGCGGCGGCACCGGGACCGGCGCCAGCCCGATCGTGGCGCAGATCGCGCGCGAGCTCGGGATCCTCACGGTCGCGATCGTGACCAAGCCCTTCACCTTCGAGGGCCGCCGGCGCATGCGCCAGGCGGAGGAGGGGCTCGAGTCCCTGCGCGGCGCGGTCGACACGTTGATCGTCATTCCGAACCAGCGCCTGCTCCACGTCGTCGAGAAGGCGACGCCGCTCAACGAGGCACTGCGCGTCGCCGACGACGTGCTGACGCACGCCACCAAGGGCATCTCCGAGATCATCACCGTGCCCGGTCTGATCAACGTCGACTTCGCCGACGTGCGCAGCGTCATGTCCGGCATGGGAAACGCGCTGATGGGGATGGGCTTCGGCCGCGGCCCCGATCGCGCGCGTCAGGCGGCGGACATGGCGATTTCGAGCCCGCTGCTCGAGGACATCTCGATTTGCGGGGCCCAGGGCCTGCTCGTCAACTTCATGGGCGGCGAGGAGATGACGCTGGCCGAGGTGGACGAGGCCTCGAGCCTGATCCTGCAGGCGGCCGGCGACGATGCGAACGTCATCTTCGGCGCGGTCATCGACCCCGCGCTGCAGGACGAGATCCGCGTGACCCTGATCGCGACCGGCTTCGGCGCGATCGCCGCCGGCGCCAACGGGCGCGCCGAGGTGCGCGGCACGGTCTCGATGCCCGCGATCACGCCCGGGCTGACCGCGACGACCTCGCGGCCGGCGCCGGCGGAATCGGCGGCCTCGGTGCGTCAGTCGATCGCGGTCGGGGAGGCGCGCGTGGCGGAGACGATCGGCCGGGTCGCGAGCGCCGGCCATGCCGGCTATGACACCGGCGATGGCGTGCTCGGGCCCGCGCGGCCGCTCAGCCGTCCCGTCGGCACCAAGGCGAACCCGCTGCGCGCTCCGGCGACGCCCGAGCGCGCCACGGCGAGCGCGGTCCCGGTGCCGGGCGCGGGAAGCGCCGCGGGGTTCGCGACGCCGATGCCGGAAGCGCCCTCCGCCACGGTGGCGATTGAGGCGCCGGCGGCGCCGGTGCCGGACAACATCCTGCCGCTGGTCTGGAAGAAGAATGCGCGCGCGAGGCGTTGGGTGCCGCAAGCGCGCAGTCCCTGGCAGCGAGCGCTCTCGCGGGATCAGCTCGAGGTCCCGTCCTTCCTGCGCAAACGCCAGAGGGACTGAGGCGTCCGCGGTGCGTGTCGCGCTCGGGTTCGCGAACCGCGCCGGGCTGGCCCGGAATAACCTTGGCTTTCGGATCGTGGAGCAGCTGCTCGCTCCACGATCCGACGTCGAGCTTGTCACCTTTCAACTGCCGGAGGACGGTCCGCCGCGTCCCGGCGAGCGGCTGCGGACCGAGCCGTCCGGGGTCCCGCTCTCCGCCTTCGACCTGGTCCTCTTCAGCCTCTCGTTCGAGGGAGACGCCCCGCACCTGCCCGCGCTGTTGGAAGCCGGCGGTCTGCCGGCGCTGGCGGAGGCGCGCGAGGCCGGCCACCCGTGGGTGATCGCGGGTGGCGCCGCGGTCATGATCAACCCGGAGCCGATCGCGGCCTTCTTTGACGCGCTCCTGCTCGGTGAGGCGGAGACGCTGCTGCCGGTACTCCTCGAGACGCTGTGTGCATCGCGGGGCGCGGGGCGCGCGGCGGAGCTGGCCGCACTCGCGGCGATCCCGGGCGCGGTGGTGCCCCTGCTGCGCCAGCACCGCCTCTGGTCGGTCGGGTCGGGCGTCCTGCGCGCCGGGGAGTGCGTCTCCCTGCGAGGACCGGCGTGGGAGCGGGAGCTCCTGCCGGAAGCGCCGGCCGACCAGCCGGTGGCGACGATCCGCGCGGCGGAAGACGAGGTCGCCTCGGCGCGGCTGCCGCCCGAGGCGCACTTCCGGGAGACCCTGCTCCTCGAGCTGGCGCGTGGGTGCCCGCGCCGATGCCGTTTCTGCGTCGCGACGCGCATCTACCAGCCGCTCCGCGAGCGCCCGGTCGCCGACCTGATCGCGCGGGCCCGGGCAGTCGGCGCGCCCGGCGACACGATCGGGCTTCTGGCGCTCTCCGCCGGCGACTACCGCGGTCTGGAGGCACTCGTCGCCGAGCTCGGGGCGCTCGGCTTCCGTCTCTCGATCGCGAGCCTGCCCGCGGTCTTTCAGCGCCCGGCCGCGCTGGCCGAGCTGGTGCGCCGAGGCGCGAGCACGCTGACGCTTGCTCCCGAGGCGGGCACCGACCGGCTGCGCGCTCTCTGCGGCAAGCCCTTCCGCAACGATGCGATCCTGGAGACGGTCGCCGCGCTGGGGGCGAGCGGCGTGCGGCGCGTGAAGGCCTACTTCCTGATCGGGCTGCCCTGCGAGACGGATGAGGACCTCGACGCGATTCCGGCTCTGGTGCAGAGCATGCGGGAGCGGCTGCCGCGCGCGACGTCCCTGGCCGTCACCGTCAATCCCTTCGCGCCGAAGCCGCGGACGCCGTTCCAGTGGGCGCCAATGGCGCCGCCCGAACGGTTGGCCGACGGCGCGCACCGGCTGCAGCGAGCGATGCCGCGGGGCGTCAAGCTGCGCGTGAAGAGCCTGCGCGAGGCACGGCGGAACGCGGCGCTCACGCGGGGGGATGCGCGCTGGGCGACGCGTCTCCTGCGGGCCTGGCGCGAGGCGCGCCCGCTGGCGCAGGTCCTGGCGCAGGAGGGGACGAGCTTCGACGAGCTGACGGGCGCGATCGACGAGGGCTCGGCATTGCCCTGGGGCTATCTCTTCGGTCCGGGAGAGATCGAGGCCCTCAGGGACGAATGGAGGACCGCGCGCCGCGCGGGCGGGTGAGCGCCGGCGTGAGCGCGGGACTCAAGGCCGCGGCTCAGGTGGTTGCGGCGGGAGTCGTCCGGTTCTTCCGCCGGACGTTCTTCGTCACGGCGCCCTTCTTGAGGCACGCGGCGCAGACATTGATCCGCTTGGGCCGCCCATCCACAATCGCCCGCACGCTCTGAAGGTTCGGCACCCACACCCGCTTCGAGAGATTGTGGGCATGGCTCACCCGATGGCCCCGCTGGATCGCCTTGCCGCAGACATCGCACTTGCGTGACATCGCCCTTCTCCTCCAACCTGACCGGGTCACCGGGTAGTCAAAGACAAGCGAGTCTACCTTCCCTCCGGGGGGTCGTCAAGGGGGCTCGCGGCCGGCACCGCGGTTCGACCGATGGCGGAAAGAGATACACCACTTCGCTTTCTGAAGGGAGCCGGGCCGGGGCGGGCGCGGCTCCTGGAACGGCTGGATCTCCGGACCTTCGGCGACCTGCTGGAGCACTACCCTCGCGCCTACCTGGACCGCACCCGGGTCGTGCCCCTGGGATCGCTTCAGCCCGGCGCCGAGGTGACGGCCGCCGGGCAGGTGCGCTCGGTCGCGGTGCGGCGTGTGCGGGGCGGCCGCCAGGACCTGCACGCGATCCTCGACGACGGGACGGGGGCGGTCGAGTGCGTCTGGTTCAACCAGGCCTACCTGGCGAATCGCATCCAGCGCGGAGCGCATCTCCTCGTCTCTGGCCGGGTCGAGTACTTCCGTCGCCTACGTTTCAACAGCCCCGAGTGGGAGATCCTGGAGCCGGGTGGGGACGCGCCCGAGGCGCCGGGCATAGTGCCCGTCTACCCCCTCACCGCCGGGCTGAGCCAGCGCGCGCTCCGCCACTGGGTGCGCCAGGCCCTGGCCGCGTGCGAGGCGGAACTGGCGGAGTTCCTCCCGGACACCATCCTGGCGCGCCAGAAGCTGCCGACCTGGCTCGAGGCGCACCGCGGGATCCACTTTCCGCGCAGCCAGGAGGAGATCGGCGCCGCGCGACGTAGAATCGGCTTCCAGGAGCTATTCGATCTGCAGGTGCTGCTGGCATTAAGCCGGAAGACCTACGAAAGACCGCGAACTGCGCGCCCGCTCGCCGCTGCGGGCCGGTTGGTCGAGTCACTGCTCGAGTCGCTGCCGTTCGCCCTCACCGGCGCGCAGCAGCGGGCGATCGAGGAGATCCGTCTCGACCTCGCCCGCGACTGCCCGATGCACCGGCTGCTGGAGGGTGACGTCGGGAGCGGCAAGACCCTGGTGGCGCTTGCCGCGGCCCTGCTGGCGATCGAGGCCGGCGTCCAGGTCGCCCTGATGGCTCCGACCGAGATCCTGGCGGCGCAGCACGCGCGCACGGTGGAGCGCCTCCTCGCGCCGCTCGGCGTCCGGGCGGCGTATCTGTCCGGGGGGCTACCGGCGCGCCGGGCGGGGGA
>Ga0163210_1000700_pt1 | contig 14237 bp, 8 predicted proteins | sample Kivu_220m_FD_113536 | JGI IMG/M metagenome (GOLD analysis project Ga0163210, IMG submission 113536) | Freshwater microbial communities from Lake Kivu, Western Province, Rwanda to study Microbial Dark Matter (Phase II) - Kivu_220m | ecosystem: Environmental > Aquatic > Freshwater > Lake ...
GTCTATACCAGGCTGAAACTGGCTGTCGCTGCCAACGGGGTGGATGACATCAATACGATGTCTGTGGCCAAGGGCTATCACAACATGTATTTTGATGGCATCTACCGCGGGCTGTTCCTGAACTTTGAACAAGCCAAATATCCCGTCCTGGACGAAATCGGACGCATCCTGGTCATCAAGAACAGCATGTTTGATGCCCCTCTTCAGCCCTATGTGGATTGGAAGCGGCAGAAGGGCTACCGTGTGGATGTCGTGGATGTCAGCACCATCGGCAATACCGGCACTCAAATCAAGAATTATATCCAGGCTCAATACGACCTCAATGACGACCTTGCCTTTGTCCAGATAGTGGGAGACTACCCGCAGGTGACCTCCCTGAGCTCCGGCGGCGGCGCTTCCGACCCCTCCTTCTCCCTGCTGGCTGGCAATGACAATTACCCCGAAATCTTTGTGGGACGCTTTTCCGCTCAATCGGTGACCGATTGCGAGACACAGGTCACCCGCACGGTCAATTATGAAAGAGATATCCAGGCTGGCAGCCCCTGGTTGGCCAAAGCCACCGGCATCGCTTCCAATCAGGGCGGCGGCAGCACCGGTGACAATGGCGAAAGCGACCAGACGCATATAGAAAATATCAGAACCGACCTGTTAGGGTATGGCTTTACCCTGGTTGACCAGATTTACGAAGCCCAGGGCGCCACCATGACCCAGATATCCAATGCCATCAACAACGGACGCAGTATGGTCAACTACTGCGGACACGGTTCGGACACGAGCTGGGGCACGACCGGTTTCAGCAATACCCAAGTCAATCAGCTTACCAACAACAACATGCTGCCCCACATCGTTTCCGTAGCCTGTGTCAATGGCAATTTTTCCAGTATCACCTGTTTTGCCGAAGCCTGGACCCGCGCCCGTGACAGTGCCACTGGTGCTCCCCGTGGCGCCATCGTGTTTTTTGGCTCCTCCATCAACCAGAGCTGGAATCCCCCCATGCGGGCTGAGGATGAAATCACCGACCTCATGGTGGCCGGCAGCAAAAACACCATCGGCGGCTTGTATTACAACGGCTGTTCCATGATGACGGAAGTCTATGGCACTGGTGGCGCTGATATGTTCAAGACCTGGCACATCTTTGGCGATGCTTCGCTGCAGGTCAGGAACAAAGACCCTCAGGCTTTGACCGTGATTGCTGCCCCCGTTCTGCCCATGGGCGTAAACACTTACTCTGTCCAGACCATTCCCGGTGCCTGGGCCTCATTGTATGCCGGCAGCATCAATTATGGCAATGCCGTTGCTGATGCTTCAGGCGCTGCCAATATCACCCTGACCACCATACCCGCCAATCCCATGGATTTGACCCTGACGGTCACCGCTTACAATAAAGTCACCCATATCAGCACCGTCCAGGTGTTACCCAATACCGGACCCTATCTGACCCTGGTGGGTGGCAGCGTGAGCGATGGCAACAACAATCAGGCTGACTACAATGAGACCATCACCTACAATCTGGAATTGAACAACATAGGTTCATCGCCCGCCAATGGCGTAACCGCTACAATCAGCAGCACCGATGGCTTTGTCAATATCATCAATCCCACCGCCACCTTCGCCACCATTGCCTCCAATACCCATGGCTTCAGCCAGACAGGCTTCACCCTGCAAATTGCCCCCAATGCTCCTGACCAGCATGTGGCTACCTTCCAGATTGCCATTACGGATAATGAAGACAATACCTGGAACTACAATACCAATCTAACGTTGAATGCCCCCGCCTTCAATTCCGGCAATACAGCCATCAGCGATAGCCAGGGCAACAACAATGGCAGAATTGACCCGGGCGAAACCGTCAATATCTCTTTCCCGGTCACCAATAACGGTCACGCCGATGCGCACGATATGCTGTTTTCCCTGATTATCTCCAATCCGGTCACCTATCTGTTGCAACCAGTGGCGACATTCTTCCCGCTGGTTCAGGCAGGTGAGACTGTCCTGGCTTCCTTTGACCTGACCTTCAGTTCCCAAATTCCGGCTGGCACCATCATCAATTTTATGTTTCTCGGTGCTGCCGGCAATTACAGCGTCAGCCAGACCTTCACCTACACCATCGGACTGGCGATGGAAGATTTTGAGACCGGCTCCTTCAGCGCGTATCCGTGGACCTTTACGGGTGGCAACTGGACCATCGTTTCGGATGTCTATCATGCCGGAAGCCATTGCGCCAGGTCTGCCGCCATTGCCAATAGCGCCACCACTTCCATGATTGTGACCATGACCGTGCCAGAAACCGGCTTCATCTACTTCTGGAAGAAGGTCTCCTCCGAACAGTCCTACGACTATCTTAAGTTCTATATCAACGGCGTCATGAAAAACCAATGGTCCGGCGAATCAGACTGGACGCAGCATTCCTATGCCTGCGCGCCCGGCAACAATGTCTTCCGCTGGGACTATGTAAAGGATGGTGCGACCACAGCCGGTTCAGACTGCGCCTGGTTGGATGAAATCCAGTTCCCGGTCGGAACAGGCAATACGGGAGCCCCGGTGCTGGAACTCAATCAGACTTCCTTGTCCTTCGGAAACCACCAAACCGATGAGTTCACACCCGTCACCTTTACCATCACCAATAGCGGCACAGCCACCATGCTGGGCAATATCGCCGGCAATAATACGCTCAAGTTCTCCTCTGTGGGAGAGGCGGATTATCAGACCGTGCAATATTTCGTCATACCAGCCGGTGGTAATGTCAGTTATGATGTGATGATTTTCCCCATTCAGCCGGGAGACTATTACAACGAAATCAATCTCAGCACCGATGACCCCAATCATCTGATTACCAATATCCCCGTCCTGGCGGTGGTCCTGCCTACGGCCACTGAGGATAATACCGTGCATCCCGTCACTGCCCTCAAAGGCAATTTCCCCAATCCCTTCAATCCCACCACCACCATCTACTACAGCCTGAAAACGGATGACCAGGTCTCAATCGAGATTTATAACCTGCTCGGACAAAAGGTGAAGACCCTGCTGAATGGAAAAGTCCGCTCCGGTGACCACAGCCTGGTCTGGGACGGCAAAGACGATAGCGGTAAACCTGTTTCCAGCGGCATCTATTTCTACAAGATGGCTTCCGGCAGATTTACCTCCTCCCGCAAAATGATTCTGATGAAGTAAACTCGCTGAGGAGAGATTTCCTCTAAAAGTAATATGCATGAAGGGCAGGATGATTCCTGCCCTCTTTTATTTTGGTATATACTCAGCCTAAAGCCGGACTATCCAGCAAAAATGTATCCAATTTGTATCAAGCGTTCAATATAGAGGTTTCATATAGATTAGGCATATATTAGATACACATCCCAAGCATAGGATGGGGAATGGTGGATGGCGGACCTGTGCATAAGAGGCTGATATATAAACCAGTTGTTTGTAATATGCCACAACCTGTCGCTAATGATTTTCAGCGCGCAAGGGCTCAAAAAGATTGACAACATGAGCCTGTTCCACAGTCTGCGGATTGAGTAGAGAAACACTGATTCACACAGTGAGGTGGATATGCCGCAATTTCGTTTTGTTCCTTGGGGGGAAGACATAATCCGGCTTTCGGTGGCGGAAGCCGCTGACAGGGTCTGGCTGATTTATCCCACCGAACGCAGCCGCCGGGAAGCCGAGCTGGCGTTTCAGCAGGCTTGGCAGCCGTTGGATGTGCATTTTGTGAGTTTGGACGAATTCAAACATAGTCACCTCTTTTCCGGGCAGATCTGGCTGGAAGAGGAAAAGCGGCTGGTGTGTCTTTACCAGGCGTTGACCGCTGAGGACAAGGAGTATTTCCACCTCCATAGCTACGAGGACTTTATCGGCTGGGGCCAGCACTGGTTTGCCCTGTTTGACGAATTGGCAGAGGAGTGCCTTGATCCTGAGTTGCTCCACCAGCGGATGCAGAATCTGGAGTTTGATTATCAGGACTGGCAGTTGGAGCATTATGTCCGGCTGCTCGCCATTCGTGAGCAATACAGAGCTTTTATCACGGGCAAGGGCTTCGGCGACAAGGTGTTTGACCTGCTCCCCGCCAATCTGCACCCGCCGGCGGTCAGGCACAGCTATCTGTTTATCAATCAATACTATTACACCGGATTGGAAAAAGCTATAATCCGGAGGCTGGAAGCAAACGGTCACGCTGTGAGCATCTGGTATCAGGGCAAAGTGGAATGGTTTGATCCCGAAACGCTTTCCGCCCGGGAGTTCAGTCTGGAGGAAGCTTTTCCGGATGGGACGCTGCCCTTTGAACTGAGGATTTTTGAAGCCGGCGACCAATGGCAAATGGCGCTGAGCTTTCTGGCAGGGCAAGCGGAAGATGCATTCCCGCAAGCGGGCAGACATCTGATAGTGGACGGTCAGTTTTGGCAGCAGCCCTACCGCAAAGTGTTTGACAGACAGCGTTTTGCCTATCCGGAACAGCAACCGCTGTTTGCCACCAGACTATTCCGCTTTTTCCAATTATTGGCAAAAGCCCTGAATCTGCTCATCCGGGATAACGGGAGGCTCTATCTGGCAACCGACTGGTGGTTGCAGGCATTGTCCACTGAAGGCTTCATCGCCCATTTCCGCCCGGACTGGTCACCCGGTCAGCAGACGGCGCTGCAAAACGATATTTACCGCCTGAGCGGCGAAGATATCCTGTATATAGACAGACAGTTGCAGGTGCTCTCCGTTTCGCCCTATCTTAAATTCAATCCGGCTACGCAGGCGTTTATGGCAGAGGTCTGGGCACTGCTTGACCGCTTGCTGGCAATCCGTTGCATCGGGGATTTTACTGCCTTGCTCGATGTGCCGGAAGGCATCCGGACAGACCGCCTGATAGACCGGCAGGAAGAGGAATGCTCCAATCTGGCGGGTGTGTTTTATCCGGCGCTGGTGAACTTTTCCGCTTTGGAGCAACTGGCGCTGGTGGATAACTGGCAGGAATTTTATCCGCAGCGGTCGGTGGCGGCGGCGCTGCTGAACCTGTGGCTGGAATTCCTCAAGCCCAAGACCTACCACTGGTCGCAGCAGGCTGAATTCGGCGGCAGGTCTGAAATCACCAATCTGATGGACACGCGCAATCTGCAGGCTGAGCGGGTCAGCATCCTCAATATCACCGAGGGGGAATTGCCTTCGGGACGCACGGCTGTCTGGCTGTTCAACGAACGGCAGCGCCAGCAAATCGGGCTGAAGCACTGGGAGGACATCCGCCGTTGGGAACGCTACTACCTGTTTCGCTTGCTGGCTGCTGCACACAGTGTCTCGCTCTATACCATTCAAAGTGAGACGGAAGATGTCCAGCCCAGTTCCTTTGTTCATGAGCTCTATCTCTTTTCCAAAGATAAGGTTGAACCGAATCAGGAGTTGTGGCGAAAGGTGATGGTGCCGCCTGAAACGCTGTTGCGGAATTGGATCAGACCCAGGGATGAATTTCCGCCCCTGCAGGTGAAAGCAGACCTGCCCGGCATTGACAGAAACACCTTTTTCCGCCTGAGATATGAGCACCAGGTGGATTATGGGGAGGCAGCCGCCATCCGGCTTACGTGGTCAAGCTGCGAACGTTTTCTGGCGGACGGGTTCGGCTATTACCTGCAGGACCTGTGCGGGCTGAAACACAAGACCGTGCGTTTGGAAGAGACCTTTAATGCGCGGGTGTTTGGCATCCTCCTGCATCAATACCTGATGGTCATCTCCACGCGTCTGGCGGAGCAGCATCAGGGCACGCTCAGCATGAAACGGGAATGGATAAGCCGCGAGTTTCTGCAAGCCAATCTGGCTCATATCTTTACCAATCCGCTCTGGGATTACCTCATCCCCAAAAACTACAACAAAGCCTATCTGGAAACAATCATGCAGCCCTTTATGGTGGAGAGCGCCCTGCACTTTTTTCATCATGAATTGGGGACCTATCCCCTGCTCAGGGATGCGCAGATCACCATCATCCCCGAAGGTGAGGAACTGGCACCGGGAGAACGCTATTATAAAGAGCTGGTGGCAGCCGGACAGACGCCCACCGATATGGCTGTCCTGATTCGCGGCAAGGCGGATTTGCGTCTGGAGACACCCGGGGCGATGTTTATCCTGGATTTCAAGACCGGCGATATGAACAAAAAACAACTGCTCTTTTATGCCTGGTTCTATTACCTGATAGAGCATCCAGCCTGGCGGGAGCATATCTACACGGGATTTTACAAGCTCCTGGACATGCAATTCAAGTGGGAGGACATCCGGGACGACAGCAAAGGCGACCCGCTGCTGGATGAGCTGTTGCTCAGGCTTCATGCCCTGCCGGCGGAAGGCTTTCCCGCCTGTGACAAATCCGGGCAAAAACGGTATTTTCTGGATATTTCCCGGGCTGACCTGCTTGCCACGGTGGAAGCTGAATCCGATGACGAGGGAGGTGAAGCATGAGCCGCGATTTGGTGCGAAAAATCATCCCCGCCAGCGCCGGCACGGGCAAGACCTACAGGCTGTCGCTGGAATATCTGGCGCTGTTGCTGCATTACTTTGACCTGCCCGAATTCTCCCCGGAACAGGTGCTCGTCATCACTTTCACCAAAAAAGCGACTGCGGAAATCAGACAGCGCATCTATGAGCAGTTGCACCTACTGGCAAATCAAGAACCGGGCTGGCGGGAACTGGCTACCAACCTGAAACGGCTGACGGGCAGCCCGGATAAAATCAATCCTGAGCAACCGCTCAGTCCCCGGGAATTGCAGATCTTGGTCAGAGCCAATCATCTCCTTAATGTCCGCAAGGACGCACTGCAGGTGATGACCATAGACGCCTTTACCCACAGCACTTTCCGCAATCTCATCTGCCCAGTCAAAGGCATTGACCGCTTTGGCGTTAATAGCGAGGCAATCAAAAACCGGATACCGCTGTTGCTGGAAGAACTGCTGGATAAACAACTCCTGGCACGGCTGCAAAAGCTCCTGTCCCGCAGGGCAAGACCTTCCCTGGACAAATACCAGACCCTCTTTTCCACTGTGATACTCCAGCGCTTCCGGGCACATCTGCTCAGCTCGCGCCCAGTGCATGTGCAGCCGGAGAGTTTTATAGACTGGTTTTTGCGGGAAGCAGCATGGGACGCGCAGGCAAAACAGCAACTGAAGTCTTTTTACGATGCATTCGCAGACCTGCTGCAGGACTATTTGCTCTGCGCCGATGCCAAGATAACGGCAAACACGAAACAGCGGAATACCCTTGGCGATTATTTCAAAAAAGACTACCTTGCGCTGTTCAGCCCTTTTGATGAGTTTCTTGATGAGCCAGCAGCGTTTCTGACCGGCAGGTTTTCGGAGGTCAGGAAACAGCTGGAACTCCTGAAGCTGATGAATAAAAAAACTTTCTGGGATGGGGGCAGATTCAAAGGTGAAGATGATGCCCAACTGAAACAGAACTGGCAGCAACAATTTGAGCAGGCAAGGCAGCAACTGGCGGATAGCCTCATCTTCAGCGTCTTTCTGCCGGAGCAGGCGGAACTGCTGGCTATCTGGAAGGATGTGCTGAAGCAGTATGACCTGCAAAGCTACCGCAGCAAGGATTTTTCCTTTGATGATATCACCTGGTATTGCTTTGAGGGCTTGCACAGCGGTCATCCGCCTTTGTTCAACGCCGAGGATGAGAATACGGTGAATGCCTTCTATGAATTCCTCTGCCGTCGGACGCGCTTTATCCTGATAGACGAGTTTCAGGATACCTCCATCGAGCAATTCAATATCCTGCGCCCCTTGATTGAGGAATTGCTGGCTGGCGAGAGCGCCCAACCCTATGGAGGCTTTATCGCCGTGGGTGATGAAAAGCAGTCCATCTTCGGCTGGCGGGGGGGTCAACGCGACCTGCTGCTGCATCTGGAGGATATCTTCACCTCGCTGCAGGGTTGCAAGATGGAGGGTCTGAAAGAGTCCTGGCGCAGCACGCCCACCCTGATGCAGTTTATCAACAGCGTCTTTGCGCATCCCTGTCTGCAGAGCCACCTGCAACAATATCAGGCTGAATGGTCTTATCAGCCGGTTACCGGAAAGAATGATCACGATGAGCCAGTCACGCATGTCCGCTTCAAGCTGCAGAACTACTCCAAAAAGGGCGGAGCGATTTCCTATCAGGAAGCGTTGCAAGACTTTATTGATCATATGGTGAATCCCGAATACCGGCGGTCTTTGACCGACAACCGCAGTCTGGCTATCCTGGCACGCACCAACCAGGAACTGGAGAATATCCGGATTGCCCTCGCCAATACTGGCATCAAAGGTGAGTTTCAATCAAACAAGACCATCTTTGAGCATCCCATCATTGCCGCCATCCTGAAACTGCTGCGTTTTGCCGTTCACCGGGATTGGCTGGACTGGCTGGCTTTTTTGCGCAGCGACCTCATTCTGCTGGACAGCGATAGCCTGAAGCAGGTCATTTTGATGATCAGGGACTATGAACAGCAGGTGGCAAACGGAGCGGATACGGCCATTGATTTGACTTCCGTGCCGGTGGCTGAGGCTGCTTATCAACTGGCGCAGTCGCTTGATACCAATGAAGTTTACGGCAGCATCCTCAAAATCCTGACCGCCTGCAATATTCCGGAAAAACTGACACAGCCCAGAGACCAGGTGAATCTGCAATCGCTGCTGGACAATGCGCTTGCCTATGAGCAGGCTTATCAGCCGGAAGTTTCCGCCCTGCAGGGCTTTCTGCGTTATTGCCAGGATAATGAGACGCAGGATTTCTTCAAGCAGCGGGATATCCCGTCCAGAGACGCCATCCAGTTGCTCACCATCCACAAATCCAAGGGTCTGGAATTTGATACGGTGTTTGTCTGGAACGAGCTGAAATCCCTGAAACAGGACGATGAAACGGCTTTCGGCTGTTGGGTCAGCTACCGGGGCAAGCAGTATCATGAGCTGACGGATATCGCTCTCACCTACCACTACCGGCAGGTTTTGAAATGCTCATCCTTCTCCTATTTTATTGAGCAATGGCAACTGCAGCGAAATCTGGAGGAACTGAACACCATGTATGTGGCATACACCAGAGCCAAATCCCGCCTGTATATCTACTCGCTGTATGAGAATATAAAAGGGGTTTGGGTTGAGTATTTGGACGGCAAGGTCAAAGACAGCTTTGTCCCGACCCTGTTTTCGGTGGATGCCACCTATGCCGTGATGCGTGAGCAGGGTCATTATCGGGAGGACGGTTCCTTTGAGCTGACCTCTTCCCGATTAGCTGCTGCGGACGAGCACAAAGCAGCGGTTCACCCTGAGCAAGCTGCGCACATTTTCAGTCCGGAAAGCCTGTGCCACATCCTGCCTGCCACAGATGCCGGAGACACCGGATTTATCGCCCGGACCAGCCATGTTCCCCTTTCCCGCCTGAAGGAAACCTATCTGACGGACAAAGCCAATCTGAAAGGCGAACTGGCGCACTTCTATCTGGCTCAGCTCAGGTATGCCACGGCAGAAGAAATCGCCCAAGCCCGCATCCTTACCTGCCGCCAGTATGGCAATCTCCTGCCCCAAGACCAACTGGAGGCTATGATCAACAAGCTGGAAACGCTGCTCCCGAAATTAATTGCTTTGTTCCATCCGGCTTACGACTTCATCCAGACAGAATACCGGATTTATGATAAGGGGCACGAATACCGGATAGACCGGCTGATGGTGAATACCACAGCCAAGACCTACCGGCTGGTGGACTATAAAACGGGTGAGGTGGATGAAGCGGGTCAGGTGGAGCATTATCAGACAATCATCGGCAGGCTGCTGGGTCAGGCATTCAGGGCTGAAGCGCCTCCGGAGTATATCGCCATTGACCTGGACGCTTAGAAGGTATATTCCGCCTGCAGCAGTTTATCGTCAAACTTGAGGCGGATGCGGTTTTTCTCAGCTCTGAAGTTATACAGATGCGCATCCACAAAGGCATCTGCGATGGATAAAAACAGCGTGGTGCCTATCCACCAATAGTCGTTGCGCACTTCATCGCGGTAGTCATTCCGCTTCTGCGTATAATAGTTCATGGTGGCGGCAGTTGCGCCCTCCAGCAGCTTCTGGTAATGCTGCTGTTTACCGTCATGGTAGATGGCAGAACCAATCAGAAAACCCTGGATGCCGATGATGACAGCTCCCTTGACCGGCTTGCCATTGTAAAACTGACCTCCGCCTGGAACCAGTGCTGAATAGAGCATCGCCTTGACAGGGCTCTTGACTGTCTCACCCTGTAATGAGATACAACTAATTAAAATCAGACTACTTATCAGGAATACTGTCTTTCGCGTCGGTGTTCCCCTTGTTTCTGGTGGGAGGCACAAAGTCCCGAAGAACTTTTGGTTTGGTTTTTGTCAGTTTACGATCCTTTGTCATATAATATACTTGGTCGTTCAAAGAAATGACACAGGGAAGGTTGTGGGCAAACAAGTCTTCAATAGCAGCCCTTACAGCTTTTCTGGCTATGGCTTCATATAGTAAAGCGTCTTTTAACATACTCTATAGCAGTTCTTTTAGTGATAAAATAAACAATGGCAGCATGATTTCGTGGTGACCCACGAAGTAATAGCCTTTGCCACCGGGCAGGACAGGACGTCTGACCACATTCTGAAACGGTCTGTAATGGATATTCATGTCAAATACCGCCGTGGTCAGGTCCCTGAGTGGAAAACCGAGGTTGCGGACGACGGAGACGGCTTTCAGAAACACCTCCGGAATAATCACGCTGGAGCCGAAATTGAGAAAGACGCCCCCCTCATTCAGTGTTGTCAGGAGGTTACAGAAGATGCGGAAATCCCTCAGGCTGGTTTCTCCGAGGGCTGCCCCATTGGCTGAAGCGTGTTGATGGATGATATCCGTTCCGATTGCCACATGCACGGTCAGCGGCACCTGATATGCATACGCCATCGCCAGAAGTGACAATTCCTTATGGGGCGCACTCTCAGCCAGCGCTTTGCCGACCGCTTCCCCCAGACCCGAGCCTGTCTTGTAAGCTTCCGTGACAAGGGCATTGATCCCATCCGCCGTATCGGATGCCATCCCAAAGGAGCCATCCTCCAGAGCAGTGTCCACTTCTTCGGAAGTCTGCCCATACAGGGCTATCTCATAATCGTGGATGAGGACAGACCCATTGACGGCAATGCCTCTGACAGCCCCAGTCTTCATCAAATCAATCAACAGCGGTGCCAGCCCGCATTTGATGACATGTCCGCCCATCCCGATGAGGATGGGTTTGCCCTCCTTGTATGCCTCTTGACAGGCAGCCAGGAGCGCTTTCAGCTCTCTGGCTTTCAGGATATCCGGCACCAATGCCCAGAAGCGGGACAGCTCCGGATTGCCCGTTCTGGCAAAGAGGGAGGTATCCACTTTACTGAGCCGGTCGCAGGCTTTATAGCGTTTCTGGCTGGTAAGGTCAATTTGCTGGTATCTGCTCATCTGGCTGTCAGGTAAGGACTTTGGAAGGTTTCCAGTAGCGGTTTTTCTCACTGAAGATACAGCCGCAGTAGGGTTGACGGTAGAGCTGCTCTTCCAATGACAGGTCAATGCCTTCCTGCCAATAAACCCGCCAGTCCTGATAATAGAACTCAATGCCAAATTGCCGTGCCAGCCGTTCGCCGATGTCTTTTGCCAGTTCGTGTTTCTGATATTTGCTGTAGAGCAGGGTGGTGGTGAAGGCGTCAAAGCCTTTGCCCATGGCTATCTGGGCGGTGCGTTGCAGACGCAATTCATAGCAGCCGGCGCATCTGACCGGATTGGCTTCTGCCGTGGCGCTGAGAAACAGGTCCAGGTCATATTCGTCCTGCCAGATGATGGGGATATGCGCTTTTTCCACATATTCTTTCAGGGTGTCCCGCCGTTTCAGGTATTCCGTATAGGGATGGATATTGGGATTGAACCAGAGCAGCGTGACCTCCCAATCCGAATCCTTCAGGTGCTGATATGGCCCAATCAGGCAAGGCGCACAACAGGTGTGAACGAGCAGTTTCTTTTTACCGGACATAATGCGGCAGCTCCTTTGGCAGGACAAGGGACATCTCCACTATGCCCGCCACAGTTCCGTTCTGAAACCAGGGTTGCTGGTAAATCAGTTTGCGGATACCTTGTTTTTCTATCGTGTAGATATTCGGTTCTCCCGTTTGCAACATCGTGAGGATTTTCTGCCAGGACTCCGGTTTGTGGCAATCCCGCAGGTTTTTGCCTATCAGGTCTTTGCCGCCCTCGGCGGCAAAGGTGGCGGCAGCTTTGTCATTCATCTCCAGGATGATGCCCTGCGTGTCGCAGACGGTGATGGCGGCGGGAAATTCCTTTATCCACTCGTGCATGATGCGGCTTAGAATTCCTTCAGCAGATTGGCAGCCACAATCCCGCGCTGAATCTGATTGGTGCCTTCGTAGATTTGCAGGATTTTGGCATCGCGCATGCGTTTTTCCAGCGGATATTCCTTCATGTAGCCATAGCCGCCGCAAATCTGGACGGCATCGGTGGTTACCTTCATTGCCACATCGCTGGCAAAGTATTTGCACATGGCGGATTCCTTGGAATAGCTTTTGGCGCCGGCATCAATCATCCGGGCTGTCTGATAGACCAAAGCCCTGGCTGCCTCTATCTCCGTAGCCATGTCCGCCAGCATAAACTGGATTGCCTGAAATGCGGAAATCGGCTTGCCAAACTGCACTCTCTGGTTGGCATATCTGGCGGCATATTCATAAGCGCCGCGGGCTACCCCGATTGCCTGGGCACCCACCATCGGACGCGATTTGTCAAACACGCGCATGGCGGTGATGAATCCGGTGCCTTCCCTGCCAATCATGTTCTCAGCCGGCACTGCACAATCCTCAAACACCAGTTCGCGGGTGGCATTAGCCCGGATGCCCATCTTGTTTTCCTTTTTGCCGAAGCTGAAACCGGGTGTGTCTTTTTCCACCACAAAGCAGGACGCTCCGCGCGGACCCTTGGTCTTGTCGGTCATGGCAAAAATCGTGTAGATCTCAGCTTCGCCGCCGTTGGAAATCCATTGTTTGGTGCCGTTGAGGATGTAGTGGTCGCCTTCCCTGCGGGCAGTGGTTTCCAGACCACCGGCATCCGAACCGGCATTGGCTTCGGTCAGACCGAAAGCCGCCAGCTTTTCCCCGGCGGCAATGATGGGCAGGTATTTTTGTTTCTGCTCTTCGCTGCCGGACAGCAGGATGGGATACATGCCCAGTCCGGTGACCCCGAAAGCCAGCGATATACCCATATCCACGGCGCACAGCTCTTCCGTCACAATCGCCAAATCCAGCACCTTGCCGCTGATGCCGCCATACTCTTCCGGTATCAGCACGGCGAATAAATCGCTCTGGCGCATCACTTCCACGATGTCCCAGGGGAAAATGCCCTCTTCATCGTATTTTTCGCTGAGGGGAGCCATTTTTTCCACAGCTATCCGGCGGGCAATATCCCGCATCTCTTTTTGTTCATCGGTCAGAAAATATTCCATAAGTGTTTCTCCTGCTTTGATTAGACCTTATTTTCCTTTGGTGGTTCAGAATCCTCAGCATAGGCGTTTTCTGTCAATGAAAACCTGAAGGTTGTTCTATCACCGTCTGTATTATGTCTCACAATCAGACGGATTTGGCTTCCATCCGATCGTTGCCTCTGTTGGCAGTGCTGTTTATACATGTTTTGTATTTTCCTGACACAGAAGAAGACTGATGTCAGCCACTCCGGATGTATCCCCTGATGGCACACGAGGCGAGTGCCATTACAGTTATGACCTTAACGTTGGAATGATGTATTACCTTCCCTGATAGGATGTGCCCACAATCAGGACACCTTGCCGCACAGAATGTGCGGTATCGTGGTCTGATCATGGTGACATGTATGCTGGCAAGGTGAAGGGATGAGGTAACAAAAAGGGGATTGCCGTTATGACAATCCCCTGATAGGTCAGCGTTTCGTCAGAAACGCAACAAGGGTTTTTGTCTGGACGTTTGTTCGGCAGTTCTTAGACTGCGGATGGAGAGCTTGCAGTCCGGGGCACTTGGGGACGAGGCGACCGTTCTGATGGCAGAATTGTCGGACTTGATTTGGAAGAACGCCCGGTTCGGGTCAATGCCCAGGGCGATGAGCTGACCAGTGGTCACGCTGCAGCCTTCCCTATCCGTCTGGGTGAGCAACGACCAGCCGCCATAAGGATTGGAGGACGCATACACATTGTAATGGTCAAAGTTATCGGCAGGGTCCCAGCCCAGTTCGTAGTTGCCTTCAAAC
>Ga0163210_1000701_pt1 | contig 14219 bp, 13 predicted proteins | sample Kivu_220m_FD_113536 | JGI IMG/M metagenome (GOLD analysis project Ga0163210, IMG submission 113536) | Freshwater microbial communities from Lake Kivu, Western Province, Rwanda to study Microbial Dark Matter (Phase II) - Kivu_220m | ecosystem: Environmental > Aquatic > Freshwater > Lake ...
CAATACGCACGCTGGCCTTGCAGCGATTGCAGATCGTCGAGCCGGGGAATTATACACTCAGCGCGATGCAAAACGCAAGCGCCCTTTCCGTGGTGATTGCACACAAGTGCTGTAACGCGGGCTGCCAGCCCGCAGGCGAGCCGCCTGCGCCACCGAGATGTGTACAATCACCTGCTTTTGCGACTTTTTTCGCCCTATGTTATAATAGTACTGGTTGGAGAGGTCGCATAGTCCGGTCTAGTGCGCGCGACTCGAAATCGCGTGTGGGCGCAAGTCCACCGGGGGTTCAAATCCCTCCCTCTCCGCTCGTTTAGTTCGCTAGTGCTATAGTTTTCTAGTGCGATAGTTCCTCGTGGGTGGTTCAACCATTGCACGATTGCACTATTCAACTATCGCACTAATTTGGAGAGGTCGCATAGCTTGGCCTAGTGCGCACGCTTGGAAAGCGTGTAGGCGATGAGCCTCGCGGGTTCGAATCCCGCCCTCTCCGCTACGCGAGTAAGTGTCGTGTGACGAGTGACAAGCAATCCCGTCACTCGTCACTTTGACATTTTATTCCTTCTCCATTACACTACGCGCGGTCGTGCTAGATGGGGAGCTAGCGGTGCCCTGACTCCACCTTGGTGGCTGACCCGCAATCCGCTACAGCGGGATCGAATCCCTTTTCGAGGGGCGGACGTTTCGGGACTGTTCGGTTCAAGTGGCGATGAAGGTTGGGTCCGACGCGGCAAAAGCCGACAAACCCCGCCAGGGCCGGAAGGCAGCAACGGTAAGTCGTCACTTTTGGGTGCCGTCGGGTCACCTGGCTGGAGCTGGCTGTTCCGTTCAAGCCGGGGCGCTCGTTTCGACAGAAGGTGCACGACCATCTGATCTCGTTTGGGTGCCGGTCCTTGGACCAGTCTGCATTCTCGAATTCGTATCAAGACGGTTATACACTCGCGTGGTACGCCAGCCGACCGCGCCGTCGGTTTGACGCGCAGGCGTTTTTGCTCCTTCTGACGCTCGCCGGCCTGGCGACGATGGCGTGGGGTTTCTTGAGTTCCCTCAAGCCGGTCACGCTCCAGGTCAACCAGCGGCCGGTCGTCGTCCTCACCAACCAGACCACTGTCGCCGGCGTTTTGAACGACGCAGGGATTCCGCTCGCCCCGGAAGACATCGTCTTCCCCGCGCCTCAAGCCCCCCTCCCCGACAATCAGCCCATCACCGTCCAGCTCGCGCGCCCGGTTCAGATCCGGGCGGACGGCGATTCCATCGCGCGGCGCACGCAAGGCAAAACGGTAGCCGACGCGCTGCGCGACGCGAACATCACGCTGAAACCGCAAGACCGCGTGCTGATCGATGGTTTGGTCGGCGAGCCAACCGCGCAGCTGCCGCGCGCATCAGTCGATCCGCCCGCGCTGCAAATCACGGTCCAGCGCGCGGTCCCGATTCAGGTGAATGATAACGGCGCCCTCACCACCTTCTACACCACCGCACCCACGTTGGGCGAGGCCCTGCGCCAGGCGGGCTTGGTCGTCTATCTGGGCGATGCCGTCACGCCCGATCTGGGCACGCCGGTCGCGCCGGGCTGGCAGGTGTACATCCGCCGCTCGCGCGCTGCGACGATCAACGTGGACGGGCGGACCTTTCGCACCCGCACGCTCGGCGACACCATCGCCAACCTCATCGCGCAGGAAGGCATCCAACTCGCCGGCAAGGATTACACGATCCCCGCCGCGACGCAAGCGGTGCGCGAAGGCGTCAACGTCCAGGTCATGCGGGTCAAGGAAGATTTCGTGACGGAAGCCGAAGCGATCCCCTATGATACCTCGTGGAAGCCCGACCCATCGCTGGAACTCGACGCGCACGTCGTGACCCAGGCGGGCATGGAAGGGACCAAAAAGCGCACGATCCGCATCACCTATGAAAACGGCCGCGAGGTGCAGCGCTCGATCGACCGGGAATGGATTGAGGCAGTGCCGGTGACCAAGGTCATCAATTACGGCACCAAGATCGTTCGCCGCACGATGACGCTGCCCGACGGCTCGCCGATCACCTACTGGCGCAAGATCCGCGTCCTCGCCACCTCATACACCGCAGCAACCTCCGGCAAAGCGCGCACGCATCCCGAATTCGGCATCACCGCGCTGGGATGGCAAGCCGGCCTCGGCGTCGTCGCGGTCGATCCCAAGGTCATCAACCTGCGCGCCAAGATGTACGTGCCCGGCTACGGCCTCGCGACGGCGGGCGATACCGGCGGCAAGATCAAGGGACGCCGGGTCGACCTGGGGTACGACGAATCGAATCTGGTGCTCTGGTTCAAATGGGTCGATGTCTACCTGCTCGATCCCCCGCCGCCCGCCGATCAGATTCATTGGATCATCCCCGAGCTGCCGGCAAACGTCAAGCACTAGACCATGGGCGTCAAAGCAACGCTCGATGCGCGCGGCTTGCGCCCACAGAAAAAATGGGGGCAGCACTTTCTGACCGACGCGCGCATCCTGGAGAGCATCGCGGAGATCGCGGAGGTTGGGCCTACCGACGCCGTGCTGGAGATCGGTCCCGGGCTGGGTCACCTGACGCGCGTGCTGGCTCGCCGCGCGGGGCGCGTGGTGGCAGTCGAAGTCGATCGAGCGCTGGCCGCCCAACTGACCGCCGATTTCGTCGATACGCCCGGCGTCAAGATCGTTTACGGCGATATTCTCAAGCTTGAGCCTTTCGAATTGATCGAGACGGGACGCGACCCCACCCTTGCCCCTGCCGCCTTCAAGGTCGTCGCCAACCTCCCGTACTATATCACGTCGGCGATCCTGCGCCACATTCTACAAGCCGCACGCAGGCCGCGCGTCGTGGTCGTCATGGTGCAGCGCGAGGTGGCGCAGCGCATGGCCGCGCAGCCCCCGCCGATGAATCTGCTGGCCGTCAGCGTGCAGTTCTTCGCCCGCGTGCGCGTCGCGCGGACTATCGCCGCGGGTGCCTTCTACCCGCGCCCCAAGGTGGATTCGGCTGTCGTGCGGCTGGATGTCTTCGATCGTCCGGCGCTGTCGGACGAAGAGGCCAAGAGATTCTTCGAGATCGTCCGCGCCGGTTTTGGCGAGCGGCGGAAGCAGTTGCGCAATTCGCTCGCGCGCGGACTCGCACTCGATTCGGATACGGTGGCGGACGCGCTCGCGCGCGCGCGGATCGATCCGGCACGCCGCGCGGAGACCGTGACGCTGGACGAGTGGCGTGCGCTGCACCGGGAATTGGCACGCCAGTTCACAAGGGCAAAGCTGTGAGCGAGCAACCGCTTGAACGACCTACCCCGGCCGCCAGGGAAAAACGGCGGATTCTCCTGATCGACGACGACGCGTTGATCCGGGAACTGGTCGTTCGGGCACTCAGCGATTCTACGCTGCAAGTCGTCGATTTCGCCTCCGGGCCGGAGGGGATTGCCGACGCCTTCACCAATCCGCCCGACCTGGTCATGCTGGATGTGATGCTGCCGGGGATGAACGGCTACGAGGTCTGCCGGCAGTTGCGCCAGCACATGGTCACCGCGCATGTGCCGATCATCATGCTGACGGCGGTCGACCAGATCGATTCCAAAGTGCAGGGTCTGCGCACCGGCGCTGACGATTACATGACCAAGCCGTTCGACGTTCGCGAGCTGCGGATGCGCGTCGAAGCGCACCTGCGCCGCAGCGCGCGCGACCTGAGCGCCAGCCCGCTCACCGGCTTGCCCGGCAATCCGCTCATCGAACAGATCATCGCCACGCGCATCGCAAGCCGCGCCCCCCTGGCGGTGCTCTACATCGATCTGACGAACTTCAAGTCTTACAACGACGAGTACGGCTGGCTGATGGGCGACCAGGTGATCAAATACCTCGCGAATACGCTGCTCGACGTCGTGGCGGAGTTCGGCACCCCGACGGACTTTACGGGGCACATCGGCGGCGACGATTTTGTGATCGTCACCCTCCCCGACCGCGCCGAGAAAATCGCCCAGGCGATCATCGACCGCTTTGACGCCACCATTCCGGAATTCTATAGCGTGGAAACGCGCACGCGCGGCTACATCATCGCCCACGACCGCCGCGGCCGCTCGTTCCGCGCGCCGATTGCCACGGTGGCGATTGCGATCGTCACGAACACGTACCGCGCGCTGGAGCATCGACAGCAAGTGTCAGCCATTGCCGCCGAAGTGAAGCAGGCCGTGAAATCACAACCCGGCAGCCATTTTGCGTTTGACCGCCGCCAAAAGTAAGAGTATAATCGCGCCATTAGTGTGGTTCCGGAAAGAGTGTTGAGGTGATCGTCCATGCCGATGTACGAATACGAGTGCGAAAACTGCGGCACGCGTTTCGAGCGCCTGCAGTCGATCAACGATGAGCCGGTCCGCCAGTGCCCTGAATGTGCCGGCACCGTCCACAAGGTATTCCATCCCGCCGGCATCATCTTCAAAGGGTCGGGCTGGTACATTACGGATAGCCGAAAGACGACTTCGGGCAGTGTGACCGGTGAAACGAAACCGACGAGCGGAGAAAGCAAAACGACCGAGACCGGTCCGAAGACGGAAGCCAAGCCGGAGACCAAGACCGAAAGCAAAACAGACGCCCAATAAGACGTTGCACGATGAGAAACAAATTGGGGATACCGCAGACCTTCACGCGATATCCCCAATCTTTCTTTCCTTTACTGTAACGCTCAAAGCTGAAAGTTCCCCACGGCGGGGACGATCTTGTACGTAAAGTTGTTGACGTAGGTCAAGAGCTTGTCGCGCAGGGTCTTCCACTCCTCGCCGTTCAAGATGGCGTCCATGGTCTTGCGGTCTTCCGTGACCGCGCCGGTCAGGATCTGCGGCGCGTTGCCGTACACGGTGTACCACGCTTCCGAGGGATGAATCCCCAGGCGGTCGAGCTTGGGCGCGAACTCTTGCACCACGAATTCGAAATATTCAGTTTCTTTGCCGGGACGAATGTCCCAGGTCATCAGCAGCTTGACCATCCACCCACTCCACGAGTGGCGGCATCATACCAGAGAAAAAGGATTTAGGCAAGGGGGCAAAAGTGCGCGCAGTCGTTCAACGCGTCCGGGAAGCGTCCGTCACGGTGGATGAGCAAACGGTCGGCGCCATCGGCGTGGGGCTGGTGATCCTGGTCGGCGTCACACACGGCGACGACGAGAGCGACGCGGCGTTCCTCGCTCAGAAGATCGCGACGCTCCGCATCTTTGAAGACGCGGCTGGCAAGTTCAACCTCTCCGCGCTGGATGTGGGCGCGGCGGCGCTGGTCGTCTCGCAGTTCACCCTCTATGCCGACGCGCGACGGGGCCGCCGGCCGGATTTCATCGACGCAGCGCGTCCCGAGGTCGCCGAGCCGCTCATCGCGCGATTCACGGCGCTGCTGCGCGAGCAGGGTCTGCGCGTAGAGACCGGCCGATTTCAGGCGCGGATGCTGGTCAAGATTTTCAACGACGGACCGGTCACCCTCATTCTGGATTCGCCGAAAAAGGCGTAGACAAGGAAACACGTAGATAAGTAGACAACTGACTTGTTTCCCTCTCTACTTGTTTACCATTATGGCTGTGTCCAGCTCCCACTTACATCCATCTTTCTACTCTGATCGTTCACGTTCTGCAAACCCCGACAGTCGAAACTTCCGCTCGACGCGTCCTTCACCGTGACCGTGCAGCTCTGCGCCCAGCGATAGTCGTCCTGTTCCGGTGTTCCTCCCGGTATCACCTCGACGTCGATGATGTAAATCCCCGGCTTGGAATCGTATTCGCCCACGCCTTTGAACGGCGCAATGTGGACATTGACGTAGTACTGGCAATCGCGGCACGCCGGATTTGGAAGAGAGGTACCGATAGCCACTTCGGAGCCGGGCGCCGTGTCGAGATGAGAACGCATCGGCAGATCGATCTCCAGATTGGCGACGCCAGATGCTTTGATGTGGAAAAGGCCGACGCGCGTGCCGGTCAGAAAAGTCGTGTCGCTTCCCTGCGTCAGGTTCAGCCCGTAAGCGTTCGCCCCCTTGACGAAAAACAGATCGTAGATCGATCCTTCGGACAATGTGACACTGTACGGCCTGTACCCCGCGCCGGTCGCCTGGCGCATGAAGAAATCTCTGAGGCCCGGGACATTTTGGTCCCGGGTGCTCCAAATGGTCTGCCTCGCATCGCCGACAAACTCCGCGCCTTTCGGCATCGCGAGATCGGCGGGCCACCACGCCGGCGCGCTGGAACGCGGCGCGCGCGTCGGCGGCGGCGTTGCCGGCGCGGTCGCCGTCGGCATGGGCAGGGTCGCGGTCGGCGTCGGCGCGGCAGCCGACCCGATACCGCACGCCAGCGTCGCAATGCCGACGAGGAGGACGCCAAGCAATCTGGGTAGACGCGGATGAACGATCAGCCCGTTATTTCGAGAATCCCATACCGCGCGGCGGTACGCGCAAGAGCAGAAGCGGTCATGCTGAGCACGTTCGCTACGCTCAGTGTAAACTCCGCGAAGCATCTCGCGAGGCACTTTGAGAGACTCTTCGCGAAGTCTATCCTGAGGGACGAAGGGCTCAGAGTGACAAGCAAGTCTCCTTGTTTTATCCCTGTTCATCAACGTTCGCCCCATCCATTAACTCCGCCGCCGCCCGCGTCACCAACGCCGGATCGACCCACGCCGCGCTGTCAATTTCTACGGCGCACGCGCCGGCGGACAGAAATTCGCGCACGTCGTCCGCCGAGTGCACACCGCCGCTCGCGATGAGCGGCGCCGCGAGTTTCAGCGCGGCGACCTCCGCGAGCGTGCGCAGCGCGAGCGGCTTGGCCGCCGGCCCGAACAATCGCCCGTACCATGGACGGCCATCGATCATCCTCATCCCGCGCGGCGCGCGGCCGATCACCAGCGCGTTCGCACCCGCGGCGATGCAGTCGGCGGCGATGGCCGCCGCGTGGTCGAGGTCGAGTTTCGCCAGGATGGGCAATTCCGTCGCCGCACGCGTCGCGCGGATCGCGTCCACCGCATCGAGCGCGGGGTTCAAGTGCAGCTCGATGCCGCCGACGCCCTCCACGCGTTCGAGCCGCGCCGCGAGCGTTGTCCAGTCGCGCACGCCCTGCGCGGCCAGCGCGACGACAATCGGGGTCTTGCTCTGCGACCACGCCCGGCGGTGCTCCCGCAGCGTTCTTTCGATGCCGGGATTCGCCGCGCCGGCACGCAGCAGAACGCCGCCGGGGGTTTCAACGACGCGCGGCAGCGGCGCGCCGGCGCGCGGATGGAGCGTCAGCGGCAAGGTGACGATCGCGCCGACGGGCGCATCGGTTGCGAACGCAGAGGCGAGGATCAACGGGTGCGTCAGCGTGAGACTGCGTTTGTGATTCGGAGCGAGTTCGATCAGCATGGGCATCCCAAGGTAGGGCAAATCTTGTGGTGAGCGAAGCAAAGCCATTGTAAATTTGCCCTGCAAAAGCCGTCGCTTTCGCAAGTCTTCGCGCTATCCTTCGGCCTCGCTCAGGACAGGGCCCTTCGCAAGGATCGCTGAGTAGTCACCTTTACGGCGAGACAATTGCCCACCCTTCATCGTTCCCTCCCATACTCCAACTCCGCGAGATCGAACGCAGGCCCATCGGCGCAGGCGCGTTGGATGCCGCGCCGCGTTTCCACCGCGCACATGAAACAATCACCCACACCGCACGGCATCGGCCGGTCGATCAGCCCGCGCGCCAGCCCTGGCTCGATCCGATAGCGCGCCGCGCGCAGCGTGTCCGCCAGCGTGCGGTACAGTTCGTCGGACCCGCTCGCGACGATGGCATCCGCCCACGTGACCAGTTCGGCGCCGAGCGCGTCGGCATCGGCACGATACTCTATCTCCGGCGCGAGCAGGTGCGCCGGGAAAACGTCGCCGGGCGTCGCCGGGCGAGTGATCAGTACGACCGCGCGCTGCTGCCGGATCGCGTTCTCCGCCATCGCGAGCAGCGGCGCCACCCGCGCGCCCTCCCCCACCAGCAGGATGTGCCGCGCGCTCGCGTCAAATTCGACCGCGCGACCCAGCGGCGCCAGCGCGTCCAGCGTGTCGCCCGCACGCGCCCTTAGGGCAAGCGGATCGTTCGCGGGTAACGTGAACGCAACCTGCCCGCCCTCGACGCGATGCAGCCACGCCGTCCGGCGCAGGTAGGGATCAAAGGTCGTCGGATCGCGCAGCAGTGCGAATTGCCCGGGGCGCATCGCCGGCGCGAGTTCCGGCGCGTCGAGCGTCAGCAGGTGCACGCTGGACCAGAGGAGACGGCTCTCAAGGACGCGGCAGAGGTGTTGTTTCAATTCAAATCCGTCCAACCGCAAAGGCGCGAAGGACGCGAAGAGAAAAGAGTTCTTCGTGTCCTTCGCGGTTCAATCTTTTCGCGCGGCGACTAGAATCGTTCTTCCGCGCGCGGAAAAGTACGGCGCGCGCTGGAAAAGGCGATAGCCGAGCACGCTCAAGCCGCGCAGCGCGCGCACGCGCGAGAGGAATGGGAAGATGGTGTAGCACGCTTCGACGGCGAAGCCGGCGCGCCCGACCGCGTCGCACAATTCGCGCGGCGAAAAAACGTGCGCGTGGTCGGCGTCGGCAAAGTGCGCGGGATCGGGATAGCGCGCGTTGGGCGTTGCCAGCGCGAGGCGACCGTCGGGTCTCAGCAGCCGCTTCCACTCGTCCAGCGCTGCCTCCGCCCCCGGCAGGTGCTCGATGACGTGCTGGCCGACAATCGCGTCGAATGCCCCATCGCGGAACGGCAGCGCGCGCTCCTCGCCGATGCGGACGAGGGACAGGTGACGGGTGACGGGTAACGAGAGATTCGTTTCCTTGTCACTCGCCACGCGCCACTCGTCACGCTTTGTCGACAGATTCAACGCGCTCTCCAACGTATCCACACCCACGACGCGCGCGCCGCGGGCGCGCATCAACCGCAGCAGCCCCCCGCCGCCGCAGCCGATTTCCAAAACGCGCGTGTCTCTCGACACGCGCGCCAGGGAGATCAAGTGATTCGCTTCGATGTGCCAATCGCGCCAGGACTCGCGCGCGGAAAAGTAGGCTTCCGGGTAGGGCATGGCGCCCATCATGCTCCCGGCTTGGTCGCCGCCGGGACGTAATACCTGGTCGTGTATTCCTTGACCATGCGCATCGTCGAAAAGCGCGGCGCGATGGTCTTGATCGCGTTCCTCATCTTGCGCACCCACGCGCGCGGAACGCCGTCCGGGTCACGCGCATAGTACAGCGGCGCGATCTCATTTTCGAGCGTCCGGTAAAACGATTCCGCGTCCGCGGCGTCCTGCGCGTTGGGGTCTTCCCACGCGCGGTCCTCGCCGATGGCCCAGCCATTCACGTTGGCCACATAGCCCTCGCGCCACCACCCGTCGAGCACGCTGAAATTCGGCGCACCGTTCAGCGACGCCTTCTGCCCACTCGTCCCGCTCGCCTCCAGCGGGCGGCGCGGATTGTTGAGCCACACGTCCGCGCCCTGCGCGAGGGTGCGCGCGACCACGATGTCGTAATCCTCGACGAACGCGATCCGCCCGGCAAACCCAGGCGTTTTGGAAAATTGTACGATCTGCCGGATGAACTCCTTGCCGGGATCATCCGCCGGATGCGCCTTGCCGGCGAAGAGAATCTGCACCGGCTGATCCGGGTGGTTCAGGATCCGTTTGAGACGTTCCGGGTCGCGAAAGGCCAGCGTCGCGCGTTTATACGTCGCAAAGCGCCGCGCAAAGCCGAGGGTCAAGATATCCTCAGGTACGGGCGAGGCATTCGCACGTTCTCCGCTTGTTGGAAAACCGGATTGGTCTATTCCAGCCATGTCTTGACGCGAATTCTCTTCGGGTGAACGCCTCGCCCCGACCATGCGCGTCTTGACCATCCCCATCAACCTCTGCTTCAGGAGCTGATGCGTCGCCCACAGTTCCTCGTCCAGGATTTTCTCGATGTCTTCCCACATCGCGGGGTCGTCGATCCGCGCTCGCCAATCGCGCGGCAGGTACCGGTCAAAGAGGAGATGATATTCCGGCGCGAGCCAGGTCAGCGAATGGACGCCGTTGGTGACCGAGCCAATCGGAACCTCCGGCTCGGCGCGCTGGGGCCAGATAAAGTGCCACATTTGGCGGGAGACCTCGCCGTGCAGTTCGCTCACGCCGTTCGCCGCGCCGGAGAACTTGAGCGCGAGCACCGTCATGCTGAACTCAGCCGCGCCCCACGGCAGGTATTGCCGCGCGAGATCGAAGAACTGCTCGCGCGTGATGCCGAGCTTTTGCCAGAACGCGGAAAAGTATTTTTCGATCAACTCGAAGGAGAACGAATCGTTGCCCGCCGGCACCGGCGTGTGCGTCGTAAACATGGTCGACGCGCGCACGGCCTCGCGCGCCTGATCGAACGTCAGGCCTTGCTGGACAAACTCGCGCGCCCGTTCCAGCACCGAGAACGCACAGTGGCCTTCGTTCAGATGCCACACGCGCGGATCGTAGCCCAGCGCCCGCAGGGCGCGCACGCCGCCGATCCCGAGGACGTACTCCTGGATGAGCCGCGTCTCGCGGTCGCCGCCGTACAGGTGGTCGGCGAGCTTGCGGTCGGCCGGCGCGTTCGAATCGATGTCGGTGTCCATCAGGAACAGCGGCACGCGCCCGACCTGGATGCGCCACACCTTGGCGTAGACCGAGCGCCCCGGCAATTCGACTTCGACGATGATGTCGCGATCATTCGGGTCTTTGGCGGCGACGGCCGGCGCGAGCGCGAAATTCAATTTCTCGTAACTCGCTTCCTGCCAGCCCTCCGCGTTGATCCGCTGAGTGAAATACCCCTGCGGATACAGAAAACCGATGCCGACGAAGGGCAGTCCCAGGTCGCTGGCTTCTTTCATGTGATCGCCCGACAGGACGCCCAGCCCGCCGGAGTAGATGGGCAGGGAAGCCGTCAAGCCGAACTCGAATGAAAAATAGGCGATGGATCGGTCGGCCAGGTAGGGGTACGTCGCGCCGAACCAGGTCGCTTTCGATCCGATGTACGCGTCGAAATCCGCGAGCGCCGCGTCGTATCGTTTTAGATATTCTTCGTCCCGGCTCGCCGCGAGCAATTTCTCGGCTGGCATGTCGCGCAGCAGCCGGATCGGATTGCGATAGGCCTTTTCCCATGATTCCGCATCGAGGCCCTGGAAGGCCAACCGTCCGCGCACGTTCCAGCCCCACCAGATGTTGTACGCCAATTCGCCGAGGCGCGCGATGCGCGGCGGCAGCGCGGCGATTTTCTCCGCGGTGTGCTGGACTTCGAGCGCGAGCGAACGCGCGGCCTGCGTCGCCTGGCTGTGGGATTCGATAGCGGCGCGATACAGCCCATCGTATTTCTTCGCGGCGGCGTCCCAGGAGAAGTCGGCCGACATGGCGCGCCTTTGAATGCCTCTCCACATCTCGGGCGATTGGTACGCCTGCACGGCGCGAACGATGGCGGCGAACATGGCCCAGCGGTCGTAGGCTTTGAATGTGAAACCCGTGCCGCGCCCGTGCCGCGCGTCCAAGTCCTCGACGGTATCCGCCAGGCCGCCGGTCGCGCGCACAATCGGCGCGCAGCCGTAGCGCAGCGCGATCATCTGGTTCGTCCCGCTCGGCTCGCTGCGCGACGGCATCAGCAGCATGTCCGCGCCGGCGCAGATTCGCCGCGCCAGCGCCGGGTCGAACGTCAAAAAGATCGCCACGCGCCCCGGGTACCTGTTGCGTAGCTGCGTAAAGAATTCGTGATAGTGCTGATCGCCCGTGCCCATCAGGACGAACTGCACCGGCAGCGTGTCGAAGACGTGATCGAGCGTGTCCGCGACGAGGTCGATTCCCTTCTGGTCGTTGAGGCGGCTGATCATCGCGAGCAGCGGCGCATCGGGCTGCAGCGGCAAGCCGCCTTCCTTCTGCAGCGCGGCTTTGTTCGCCGCGCGCCCGTCGAGCGAGTCCGCGGTGAATGTCTGCGCGATGTCCGGATCGCGCGCGGGGTCGAATCGTTCGGCGTCGATCCCATTCAGAATCCCGGAGAGACGGTCTTTACGCTCGCGCAAGATCGGATCGAGCCGCTCCCCGAACTCGGGGGTCTGGATGTCGCGCGCGTACGTCTCGCTCACCGCGTTGATCTGGTCGGCGAATAAAATGCCGCGCGCCATGAAATCGAAAACCTGATTGATCTCCGGCGCGACGCTGGGATGCGCGATGAATCCGTAGGACGCCAGCCCGGCGATTTCCAGGACGCGGTAGCCGAAAATGCCCTGGTAGGCGATGTTGTGAATCGTGTAGACGGTCGCGGTGTCGGCGAAGAACGGATCGGACGCATAGACGGTGCGGAGCCAGTTGGGGATGAGCGCAGTGTGCCAGTCGTGGCAGTGGATGACATCGGGCTGCCAGTTGAGCCGCTTGAGCATTTCGAGCGCGGCGCGTGAAAAGAAGATGAACCGCTCCGCGTCGTCGGGGTACATGTAAATCCCTTCGCGGTCGAAGAACCTCTTGTTCTCGACGAAATAGACCGGCACGTCCGAATCGAGTTTGCCTTCGAGGATGACCGCGTCTTCGGTCGCGCCGTCGAGCGGGACCGGAAAGGGGTCGAGCATTTTCTGCAGATTGAAATGCGCGGGGTCGATGCGCCCATAACGCGGCATGGCGACGCGTACGTCGTGACCGAGCGCGTGGAGCGCCCGCGGCAGCGCGCCGGCGACATCGGCCAGGCCGCCGGTCTTGGCGAACGGGAAAACCTCGGCCGAGAGCATCAGAATCTTGAGTGAAGCAGTCATTGAATCGGCTAGTCCTGTGGTTGGTTGGAGATTGGAGATTAGAGATGTGTCACTGCGAGAAGTTTGCGGGGCACAATCCCCAACCTATCTTGTCAGGTTCCTTTTCGAGCGCGGCAACATCTTGGCCAGTTTGCGGCGGTATGCGTTGTTGTCAAACGGTTTGTGGTCGTGCAGAACAACCCACAGCAGCTCCGTGAACGCGTTCGCGATTTCGTGGACGACTTGATGGCGCGGCATTTTGCGCAGGGTTGTGTATTCCAACACCGCGCGTACCTCTGGCGGTTCGTTCAGCACAGCTTGATCCTCAACAACGGTGTGCATGGTGACATGCAGAAATGGGTTTACGCCGTTGACCGTCACTTGTTCTTGCAGAAACTCGTTGGCGTGCTCCCAAACGTCATAATACTCGGGGTGGTCGCGCATCACCTGGATGGTACGCGCGTCTTCATCTCCAGGCGGCTCACCCGTTTTGGAGAGTTGCCAGAGGGTGTAGAAACGTTCATGCGATAGCTCGCGCAGCGCGGCGTACGGATCAGTACGAGGGTCTGTATCTGGCATGGAAGCGCTCCTGGTCCAAGACCTTCGAGATTCTGCGCCCCTCGGAGGTCTAAAACATCATAGTCGCTCAATCACGCCCGGAATTTCCGCCAACGTCCTTACCGTGGCGTCGGGCTGTATCGCCGGATCGTCCGCAAGCTCGTCCGGAGTTTTGCGCCACGCCACGTTCTCGCCCCGATCGATCAGGATGCCGCGCATCCCCGCACGGTGCGCGCCCAGGATGTCGTACCGCGCTACGTCCCCCACCATCGCCAGCTCCGCCGGCGGCAATTGCCACGCGTCGGAGACGAGGTGAAAGATGCGCGGGTCGGGCTTGCGCCAGCGCGGTTCCGCGGCGCTGCTGAGCACCGGCGACAGGTACGGCGCGAAGCCAAGCCGCTCGACCTGGCGATGCACCAGGCCGTCATCATCCGCGTTCGAGATCAAGCCGACGCGCAGACCGCGCGCCTGGAGCGCGTGCAGCGTCGCCACGGCGTCCGGATAGGCGGTCCAGCGCGCCTCGCCCAACGCGAAATAGGTCTCGACGGCGCGCGGCAGCAAGCCGTCGAATGACAAATGTCCCATCTGCGTCAGCGTGTCGCGCAGCGCGTCCGCGACGGTATGCTCAATACTAGTTTCCTCCGCGAGTTTCCAGCCGCGCTCGCGTTGCTCCAGAAAGCGCGCGGGGAACGTATCAGCCACCGCGATGCCGTTTGATTTCAAAAACGCGACGAGCGCATCGGTCGACGGCTGGGCGACTTGCTCCCATTGGCCTTCAAAGTACATCAGCGTGCCGCCGAGATCGAAAATGACACCTTTAATCATAGAACCCCGGAATGAATGGCAAATGACAAAATGACAGGTGACAAAATGACAAATGACAAAACCGGAACTGCAGATTGCACAAGACGCCGTTTGGGGATACGCGTGTTTTGGATGATCGCGTAGAGAATCCG
>Ga0163210_1000702_pt1 | contig 14210 bp, 4 predicted proteins | sample Kivu_220m_FD_113536 | JGI IMG/M metagenome (GOLD analysis project Ga0163210, IMG submission 113536) | Freshwater microbial communities from Lake Kivu, Western Province, Rwanda to study Microbial Dark Matter (Phase II) - Kivu_220m | ecosystem: Environmental > Aquatic > Freshwater > Lake ...
AGGAGATCCAGCTCCGCCGGCTCGTACAGCCGCACGTCCTCGCGGAGCTGGATCTCCTCGCCCGCGTCCCACCGCACCCCGATCGACTTCCGCACCCGGCCGTCGCGGATCTCGCGCCGCTGCGTGATCGTGCAGCCCGGGCCGCGCCGCGTGTCCTCCGGCACGAGCGTGCGGCGCAGCGCCGGCACGTGGATGTGGTCGATCAGCAGGCGTCCCCCCGGCACGAGCACGCGCGCCATCTCGCGGAGCGCGGCTTCGTTCCCGGCGTCGTCGAAGTAGCCGAAGCTGGTGAAGAGGCTGAGCGCGACGTCGAAGACCGCGCGGAAGGGAAGCTGCCGCAGATCGCCCCGCACCAGCGGGCAGCCGTCGTCCCGTTGGCGGGCCCGCGCCAGCAGCGGGCCCGAGAGGTCGAGCCCGATCGCGCCCACGCCGAGGCAACGCAGCGCGGCGGTGTGGCGCGCCGCGCCGCAGCCGAGATCAACGATGCACAAACTGCCCTCGCGCAGGCGCAGCCACGCGGCGAGCTGCTCCACCTCCCGCGCCGCCGCCGCGTCATCGCGGTGCGGATAGAGCAGGGGATAGAGGTCGCCGAAGGCGTGGCGGAACCACTCCGTCGCCGCTCCGCCCGCCGATTCCGCCGCTCGCGCCATGCCGGACCTCACCCGAATTGCCACCCGCGAGCCGCCCGGCCCACGGGCGCCTAGCATACCGCAGGGCGATCCGTGGTCGAAACCGGCCATCGGGCGGCAGGCGCGGCCCCGGCTGGGGCCCGGCGCCTTCAGGGAGCCGGTGCCCGGCGTCGATACTTGCGGCGTATGACCGCGCGACATCGCGGCGGAGGATTGAGGATGCAGAGTGTCGAGCGCCGCTTCCTGATCACGATCGGGGCCCTGACCCTGCTCGTCGCGGCGGTCATCCTCTGGCAGGTCCTCGCGCTCTACCACGCGCATGGGAACCACCCCGTCCCGAGTCACGGGCCGATCATCCTGTCGGCGATTGCCCTCGTCGGTCTGCTGCAGGTCTCGGTGATGCTGCTCTTCCGCCGCCAGGTGACCCGCCGCCTGCGCGCCATCGCCGATCACTTCGCCCGTGGCGGCGATCCGAGCCGTCTGCTGTTGGACGTCGACCCGATCCGGACCGACGACGAGATCGGGCTGCTGACCGCGAGCTTCAACCGCCTGGCGGTGAAGCTGCGCGACGCCTACGCCAGCCTCGAGGAGCAGGTCCACGCGCGCACCGAGGCGTTGGAGGACGCGAACGCGCGCCTGGAGCGCGAGATCGCGCAGCGGCGCCAGGCGGAGGAAGGCGCGCGCCACGAGACGGCGAAGCTGATGACGACCTTCCGCGCGATGATGACCGGCGTCATCTACATCGACGCCGCGGGCGTGATCCAGGAGGCGAACGACGAAGTCTGCCGCCTCCTCGGGACGATGCGCGAGACCCTCGTCGGCCGCCGCGTGGAGGAGACCCACGTGGCGGAGCTGCTGGGCCCGATCTGGGAGGGCGGCTGCGGCGCCGCGGCCAAAGGCGAGCGATCGCTCTCGGTGCAGCTCGCCTGGCGCGACCAGGAGCTGATCCTGCGCTCGCAGACGATCGTGCTCGAGGGGCATTGCGAGGGCACCGTCGTCAGCCTGATCGACGTCACCGAGTTCGTCCGGGCGAAGCGCGTGGCGGAAGAAGCGAGCCGCTCCAAGAGCCAGTTCGTCGCCAACGTCAGCCATGAGATCCGCACCCCGATGAACGGCATCCTCGGCATGACCGACCTGCTGCTGGCGGGGGATCTCAAGCCGGAGCAGCGCGAGCACCTGCAGGCGCTGGCGCAGTCGGCGAACACGCTGCTGCGGCTGCTGAACGACATCCTCGACTTCGCCAAGTTCGAGTCGGGGCACCTGGAGATGGAGCAGATCGACTTCGACCTGCGCGCCACGCTGGAAACGGCGATGGACTCGGTCGCGTCCCAGGTGCGGCGCAAGGGCCTGGCGCTGGAGTGCACCGTCGCGCCGGACGTGCCGGAGATCCTGCGCGGCGATCCGAGCCGCCTGCGTCAGGCGATCCTGAACCTGATCGGGAACGGCGTGAAGTTCACCGACCAGGGCACGATCCGACTCCACGTCGCGCCGCGCGCGCGGGCGGACGGGCGCGTGTTGCTGCAATTCAGCGTCTCCGACACCGGCATCGGGATCCCGCCCGGGAAGATCCACTCGATCTTCGACGCCTTCACGCAGGCCGACGGCTCGACCACGCGGCGCTACAGCGGGTTCGGCCTGGGTCTGGCGATCACGAAGCAGATCATCTCGCTCATGGGGGGCCGCCTCTGGGCGGAGAGTGTCGAAGGCCAGGGGAGCACGTTCCACTTCACGATCCAGTTCGAGGTCGTCGGCGCGCGGCCCGAGGGGGCCGCGCTGGTCTTCCCCGGGGTGCTGAAGGGGATGAAGACGCTGATCGTCGACCCGAGCGCGACCAGCCGCGCTGAGATGTGCGCGTTCCTCGAGAGCTGGGGCCTGCGGATGAGCGAGACGGACAAGCCGGGCACGGCGCTCGCCTGGCTGCTCGCCGCCGCCGCGCAGGGGGCGCCCTACCGGGTGGTGCTGCTGGAGAGCCAGCTGCCCAACATGAGCGGCTTCGATCTGGCGCAGGAGATCCGGAACCGCCCCACCATCGCCAACACGACGCTGATGGTCCTCACCTCGGGCGGTCTGCGGGGCGATGCGGCGCGCTGCCGCGAGACGGGCGTCACGGCGTACCTGATGCGCCCGCTCGAGCCGTTGCAGCTTCTCGAGGCGATCGCCGAGGCGATCGCGCAGCCGCCCGGGAAGGGCCCGGCGCGCCTGATCACGCGTCACAGCCTGCGGGAGAAGCAGCGCCGGACGGCGGCGCGCTCGACCCTGCATCCCCCCGAGGTGGCGCCGGGCGCCGAGAGCCTCGACGAAGAGGGCGCGGCGTAGCTTGACTCGCGTCTCCGCTCCCCGCGGTTGGCCGAGAACAGACAGCGCCCCTCTACCGATATAGAGCCTTGATGCTCGCCCACGTCGTGTTCTCCGCCGGCGTGGGAGGACAAGAGTCCACGACTGCCCCGATGCCCAAAGCAGCCGTCGCACCCCACACAAGGTCGACATTGTGCCAACCCTGAGGAAGCTCTTGCCCGGGAGCGATGTTCGTCATGGACTCACCGCCACCAGCACCATCAAGGTCGGCACCTATGAAGCATTGAGCCATGCTATCGACCCAGTGGCCCCAGAACCCCACCCACCACGCGGGTCCAACCGCTACCGGCTCAGCGAGTCCCACCAAATCCCGTCCGATACCCGGCCACAACGGGATGTTCTCTAGGAGTACGCCCTCTGCGAAAGAGAGGACTTCACCAGGCGCACCGCCATCGTCACCCCAGACATACACGTCAATCACCGCCGACGGGTAGAATTCTCCGCTAACGTCGAAGGCCACGCTGTCTACACGAGTCGCACCGTCGCTGGACTCCCGAACTAGCGGGCATTGCGCGAGGAGCGTGAGGTTCGTAGAGAGGCCCCGGCGGCGGGAGCCACCAGGGCTTCCGATCAATCCCCGCGCGGGATCTCGCGCTGGATTGTCGATCGCCCTTCACTCATCACGCGTGCAATCTGTTCACCTGCGAACAATCTGTTCACGCTTGTCAGGCGTCGGCAAGGATTCGCGTGAACGATGTCCCGCCCGGGCCGGACACGCGTGACACAATCCGGCGCGTTCGGCCGAGATCGACTTGACCCGCTCATCACCGTCCCCCAAGCTCATGGTGGTCAAGTTCCTCAGTCTGCAGTCTCGCCCGGCTCCTGTCGTTGCCTGTGAATGATGCCGACCGTGAGAGGGACCAGTGTCAGGCGACTGCAGAACCTACGGGAGGGATCTGCCATGTCCCGCGTGTGTCTCCCGCTGCTGCTCATTCTCCTGATGCCCGGCTCTGTCCTCTCGGACACGTCCGACCTCGAAGGCGGTGTCCTGATCGCGCACCATCCGACGGGACTGCAGTACTCGAACGGCCAGGACTGGTGTGCCCGCTACCTCCAGGAGTTTGCGATCGACGTGTGCTCCCAGCAGAACAATCGGATCGACCTCGATGGAAACGACGGCGAGGAATCGGTCTGGTTCGTTCTGGCGGCGTGGGACGAGGAGAAGCAGTGGTGCGGGACCGAGTTCGGGTTCGCCGAGTACGACTCGACGATCTACCTCTTCGACCAGTGGGGCCCGTGCCCGTCCTCGGCCCTCGCGATCCCAACGCCAGGCTGGCCGGGGCCTGACCAAGGGATCGCCCTCAGCCTGCCGGACACGACCTGGACGGGGAACTTCGTCCCTGTGTGCTGGTTCGCGGGCTATGCGTACGACCAGGGCACGATCGCACTGGCGGCGAACCCAGCTACAGGCTTCGGAGGCACCGCGAACTGCGAGATTGCCCCGGCGACTTTCGCAGCCATTGCCTTTGGAGGCATGGGCATTCTCCAGGATGGAACCTACGCCTGCCCCGAAGGACTCGATGGAGGCGGGGGCCTCGATGGCGGCACGCAGCCGGACGGTGGAGACGGATATGGAGGATACGAACCCGACGGCGGCCAGGACTCCGGCTCCGGGGACGACGGATGCATCCGCTACGAGGAGTACATGCATCTGGCAGGTCACGCCGGCGTAGCGGGCGCCCGTGATGCCACCGTGTCCGGCGACCACGCCTACGTGGCGGCCGGGGCATCGGGTCTCAAGATCGTTGACATCTTCCGAGAGGGTAGCTTCGCCGTCGTCGGGGATCTGGACACCCCGGGCTCTGCCAATGGCGTTTCGGTAGCCGGCCAGTACGCCTATGTCGCCGACGCGGCGCATCTGGCAGCCGGCGACAGCCTCCGAGTCATCGACGTCTCGGATCCGACATCGCCGCTGGAGGTCGCATCCCTCAGCCTGCCCGGGCAGGCCATGGACGTGGCAGTTGCCGGGGAGCATGCCTATGTCGTGATCAACACGCCATCACCAAGCCTCCGGGTCGTCGATGTCACTGATCCGGAACAGCCGGAGATTGTGGCAGCGGTGACGTTGGCGGCCCCGTGGAGCATCGTGCTCTCCGGCGATCACGCCTATGTGGCTGACAGCTACGCCGGTCTCAAGGTGATCGATATCTCGAGCCCGACGGAGCCTCACCTGGTGGGCGTCGTCAACACTCCGGGGTTGGCGCACGGGGTGGCGGTCTCCGGCTCACACGCCTACGTTGCGGACTGCTGGGCGGGTCTGCAGGTGATCGACATTGCGACTCCGGAGAGCCCTCAGTCGGTGGGTCAGCTCACCACTCCAAGCTACGCCTTGGACGTCGCGGTCTCATCGGACTACGCCTACGTAGCGTGCCGCGAGTCCGGCCTCTTGGCTGTCGACGTCTCAGAACTACAGAGCCCCATCATCGCGGGCCAGATGAGCACCCCGGGGCTGGCAGGCGCTGTGGCCTGTGCAGGTGGCATTGTGCTTGTCGCACTGGATGACAAGGGGCTTGATGTGATCGATGCCGACTACTTGGAGACTCCGCCAACGGTGGGCAGCGGTGATACGCCGGGGGCGGCCGCCGACGTAGCCGTCGAGGGGCAATACGCCTACGTGGCCGACGGGGCCAACGGGCTCACCGTGATGAACGTCGCGGATCCGGAGAACCCCGAGATCGTAGGCAGCGCGGCCATGCCGGCCGCTGCGCTGGCCGTGGACGCTTCGGGAACCGGGGCCTGTGTCGCCGTGGGTGCGAGTGGTGTCGCAGTGGTTGACGTCACAGATCCGTATGAGCCGGTGGTCCAGTGCGTTGTTGACACGCCAGGCGCTGCCGTAGGCGTGGCCGTCGTGGGCGACTACGCCTATGTGGCCGACCAGGCTCGTGGACTGCAGATCATAGACCTGAGCTTGGAGGCACCCGCGATCGTAGGGCACTACGAGCAAACGCTATACGGTGCAGTTGCGGTGGTTGTCTCAGGATCGCATGCCTATGTCTCGGCCGTGAAGACGCAGGGGATCGGAGCAGCACAACTGTGGGTGATCGATGTCTCGGATCCAGAATTGCCGGCGCGCGAGGGTTGTCTGGTTCTCTCATGCGCAAGCGTCGGTGGCGCCGCCGTCGAGGGGTCCTACGTCTACGTCGGAGGGTGGCCAGGGCTATATGCGGTTGATGTGGCCAACTCCGGACAGCCCAGTGTGGCGGACAGCGTAGTCTTGCCGTACGGCCCCCGGGACGTGGCGGTCTGCGGCGTGAGCGCCTACGTCGCGGACGAACTCGGTGGTCTGCAGGTGATCGATGTGGCCGATCCCGAGGCGCTTGAACTCCTGGGAGGAGCCGTCTTGCCGGCGCGTGCCTCGGGAGTCGCAGTCTCTGACAGCCTCGCCTACGTCGCGGCTGACTCGAGCGGCCTGCAGATCCTGCCGCTTCAGTGCCAGCCGCCCGAAGGCGGAGAGCCTGAGTGGGTGGACCTGGCGGGCGGTCAGCCCTTCAGCGTCGAGGTCGAGCAGGGTTCGCAGGGGACGATCGTGGTGGAGATGACGCTCGCCGGCTTCTATGCGATCCCGGAGGAGATCAACGGGACGACGTTCTACCACATCGCTCTTCCAGGGGAGCCGGTCAGAATGGAGGCAGGCGCCCCAGAGCTGCCATTCGTCCCGAGGAGTCTGCTGATCTCCGATGACCAGCTGATGTCGGCTACGGTGGACTCCGCCGCGTATGTGGACATCCCCGCCATGCCGGTTGCACCGTCGAAGGGACCGCTCCCAATGGGCGTCAGCGCCGACAGCGTGGCCTACAACTTCGGCGCGGCCTATACGGATAGCGCGTATTACCCCGCGGCTGCGGAGAGCTTGGCCACCCCATTCATCCTGCGGGACTTCCGCGGCCAGATCCTCCAGCTCAACGCCTTCCAGGCCTATCCCGTGGACAGCATGCTTCGCGTCTACACGTACCTCAAGGTGTCGGTCACTCCCAGCGGGCCTGACACGCGGAGCATCATCGAGCGCAGCGGCCCTCCGGCCGTCATCGACCGGCAGTTCGCGCGGATCTATGAGCGCTTCTTCGCGAACTATCCCGCTGTCTGCCTCGGAGGATACCACCCCGACACCATCGAGGAGGAGCTACTGATCGTCGTCCCGCACGACTGCTCTTACTGCGATGGCCCGATTGCGGAGCTCGTTGACTGGAAGACCCAGCGCGGGCTCGTGACGGAGGTCGTCAGCACGGGGATCATGGGCTCCGGCACCTGCGACGATATCCGGCAGTACCTCAGGACCCGCTACCAGCAGAACCAGTTCGCGTCCGTTCTCCTCGTTGGGGACGCGGATCAGGTGCCGCCGTTCATCGCCGGTGAGGATCCCGAAGATCCTCCATATACCCTGATGGACGACGACGACAACTTCCCCGACATCTTCGTTGGACGCTTCTCTGCGAACAACGTCGAGCAGCTTCAGACGCAAGTGGAGCGGACGATCCTCTACGAGCGGGATCTCGGCACTGATGCCGTTTGGCTCGGCCAGGCCTTCGGGATGGCTACAGATTCCATCGTAGCACCGCCCTCATACGATGACAACACGGATGTGATGGAAGATCTCATGGGCAGACTCCACGATACGGGGAACTACGCGACGACGCATCTCTTTGACGACGAGCACGTGAATGAGCAAGTCGATTACTTGCTGAGCCGCGTGAACGAAGGACAGGGGATCATGCTTGTATCGGATCACGGATGCGTGGACGGATGGGACGCTGATTTCCCCAAGCAGCCTGAAGATCCGAAGATCATGAGGCGGGAACAGGTCCACACCGAGGGCTGGCTGCATAACAGCCAGACGCTGCCTCTGATCCACGCCGCGTCATGCCTGCTTGGGAGGTTCACGACTATCGATACTCCGTCTGACCCGTTCCCGACGGAATGCTTCGCGGAATCGTGGATGTGGGAGCAGAGCGAACTCGGCCTGCCGCAAGGTGCGATCGCGACCTACATGTCAGGAGGAGAGCTCGACCAGTACGGGAGCCAATACGCCCAGCTCGGTACCGTCCTGGCATTGCTCGACGAGGACAGTCCCTCGATCGGGCAGATGCTCTACTTCGGCAGCGTCTTCATGCTGCTTCAGGGGATAGGCGCGGGCAACTTCAACATGTGGAACGTATTCGGGGACCCATCGCTCATCTTCCGCAAGAGCGTTCCTTTGGCCATGTCGGCAACGCACGCGGGCTACTTGCGCCCGGAGCAGGAGGTGTACGACGTAACCGTGTGCGGTGCTCCAGGCGGAGCGCCGGTGGCCGGAGCCTGCTGCGCCGTGTCGGGGATCATATCGGGCGAGCGAGTCCTGTTCGGGGTCGGCGTGACGGATCAGAACGGCAAAGCGTCGATCGAGCTGGCCCCACGGGAGGAGCCTATCGAGCTCACGTTGACGGTGACCGCCGGAACGCGCGTGACCTACACGGGAGCGATCCAGCCCGGACTGCTGGTGGACACCGAGGGCCAGGGGGACGCCACGACGATTCAGGCGGCGCTGGCAGCGGCCGATGACGACTGGGTGATCGTCCTCGGGAATCCCGAGTACCGGGGCGACGGCAACCGTGATCTCGACTGCGGCGGCAAGGGCGTCACGATCGCGCCTCAGGATACCCTCGGGTGCCTGATCGATTGCGAGAGCACTTTGGAGTCACCGCACTTCGGCTTCTCCTTCGGGGGAGCCAGCGAGGGTAAGTCGCTGACGCTAAGGGGACTCACCATCGCCAACGCGCGTCATGTGGATAGCCTCGAGGTTCTGACGGACGGTGGGGCCGTCGACTGCCACCTCGGAGGAGGAACCTGCGACTTGGCGGCGCAAGACTGCATATTCGAGGCGAATGCGGGCCGCCGGGGCGGGGCGATTCGGTGCGAGGGCGCGGTGACCTTGGACTGGTGTACGTTCGCGCACAACGAGGCGACGGAGACCGGGGGAGCACTCTGGTGCGCGGGCACGCTGGATGTGGAGCACTGCACGTTCGCGCACAATGCGGCCGGGACAGAGAGCGGAGGGAGCGCTATCTACTGCGACTCGACGGCCACGGGAACGATGACGCGGGCGATCCTCGCCTCCGGGGAGGGAGGAGGAGCCGTCGGATGCGCCGTCGCAGGGCAGGTGGGCTTGGGATGCTCGGACATCTTCGACAATGTGGGTGGAGATGACTGGGGATGCATGGATGACCTTGACGGCAACTTCAGCGCCGATCCCAAGTTCTGCTCCGTGCCCGGTGTCTACGAGTATATGATCGATCAGAGCTCGCCGTGCAATCAGCAGGGAGGGGAGGCGTGCCCCGGCCTGATCGGAGCGTGGGGCGTAGGATGCACCGATGAGAGTGGAGTGGATGAGCTGGCTGCGAGCATGGGCCCTGGGATCGGTTCGATCGCTCCTACACCCTCGGTGGGAAGGCTTCGGATCCGCTACACCGCAGGCGGGGCAGGTGCCGGGTCGGACGTCGAGCTTTGCATCTATGACCTGACGGGACGGCTGGTGAGGACGCTGGTCTCAGGAGCCTGTGCCGGGGGAGTGCAGATGGTGGTCTGGGACGGGACCGACGCGAGGGGGAACGCAGTCGGCTCCGGAACCTACTTCTGCCGGATGGCCGTTGGAGGCAAGGAGGTGACGCAACGCATCATCCTGCTCAGGTGATCGCGGTGGGGCCTACAGTCCGGCTGGCGGACTCGCCCAGCCGGGTCGGCCGATTGAACCGGTTGGGCTGCAATGAGATGGGTCGTGGGAAGGCCCCGGCCCGGAGATGAGAGGTCAGGCCGAGTTGGCAGCGCCGGAGGCCGCTCGAGGGTGATAGAATAGATAGAAGGAAGAGTAGAGGCTCGAGGTTGGACCCTCGCCTAATGGGGTACTGAACGGGCCTGCGCGCGGCGAACGTGAGCCCTGTGGGAGGAAGGATCGGCTACCGCCCGGATGGGTTGGCCCCGGGAGGCATGTCGCGATGAAAGCCCGAACACGCCTTGGCTGCGTAGGGGTGATCCTGTCGCTGGTCTCCACTCCGGTCGTCTGGGGGCAGGACGAAGGTGCGATCGTGGGCTGGGGGCAGAGGATCATCCTCGAGCCACCCGCGTTCAACGGGATCCTCGCGGCTGACGGGGGCTGGAACCACAGCGTCGCTCTGGGGCCGAACGGAACCATCGTGGCCTGGGGAGACAACACCTACGGGCAGTGCGGCGTCCCAGAGCCAAATATCGGCTTCACTGCGATCTCGACCTACACAGATCACACGCTGGCCCTCAGGGCTGACAGCTCCGTCGTCGCTTGGGGGACCAATGACCTTGGTGAGTGCGATGTCCCGCAACCTAACTCAGGTTTTGTGGCCGTCGCCGCGGGCAACTACTTCAGCTTGGGACTGAAGTCGAGTGGATCTATCCTAGCGTGGGGGCAGCACCCGGCACTGCCGTCGCCGAACTCAGACTTCGTAGCGATCGCCGCAGGGTACAATCACTGCCTTGCTCTGAAATCCAATGGGTCGATCGTCGCATGGGGGAACAACTACTGCGGTCAGTGCGACGTCCCGGGGCCTAATTCCGGATTCGTGGCCATCGCCGCTGGGGGGTGGCACAGCATGGCCATCAAGTCCGATGGCTCGATCAGATCATGGGGCAACAACTACTGCGGCCAGTGCGAGGTGCCATCCCCGAATTCAGGCTTCGTGGCGATCGCCGAGGGTGAGGGTCATTGCCTAGCCCTCAGATCCAGCGGGACGCTCGAAGCATGGGGGTGCAACACCGACGGGCAGTGCAACGTCCCCGGACCGAATGACGGGTATGCCGCGATTGGAGCTGGTGCCCGCCACAGTGTGGCGGGCAGACACGACGGCCTGCTTGTTGGCTGGGGCGATATGACATGCAGCGAGAGCTATGTCCCGGCCCCCAATCCGGGCATCCTCGCATTGTCGGCTAGAGATGGACAGATCCTGGCCCTGAAGTCCGACGGAACGGTCCTGTACTTGGGCAGTGGGTGGACGTCTCTTGACTACGGCGTTCCCGAGCCCAATCACGACTTCCAGGCTGTCGCTGCAGGCACCTACCACGCCCTGGCGCTGAAAGCTGACAGCTCGATCGTGACATGGGGTCACGACAACTGGGGGCAATGCGACGTGCCCGAGCCGAACGAGAGCTTCCTGGCGATCAGTGCTGGCGAGGAGTACAGCCTGGCACTCAGATCCGACGGTTCCGTGGCCGCATGGGGGCGGAACGACAGCGGGCAGTGCGAAGTGCCGGAACCGAATGCAGACTTCGTGGCGGTCGCGGCAGGGTATACCCATAGCCTGGGTTTGAAGTCGAACGGATCGATCATGGCCTGGGGCTCCGACAGCGATGGTCAGTGCGATGTACCCGAGCCGAACACGGGCTACGTGGCGGTGTCGGCGGGTCGCTGGCACAGTCTTGGCCTGAAGTTCGGCGGTTCTGTGCGGGCGTGGGGCGACAACACTTGGGGCCAGTGCGACGTGCCCGTGTGCGCGCCTCGCTTGGTTGCGATCTCGGCGGCCGGCTCGCACAGCCTGGCCTTGACCTCCGATGGATCGGTCATGGGCTGGGGCTCCAATGCCTATGGCAAGTGCGAAGCCCCGGAGCCGAATGCCGGGTATATCGCCGTGGCGGCGGGCTACAGCTTCAGCCTGGCGATTCGGGCCTACGGACCTGCGGTGGCTCCCGATCGCGAGCCCTTGCGTGCGCTGCACATCAGCTCCATCAGCCCCAACCCCTTCGGCCCGAACACGACCGTTGTCTTCGAACTCCCGCAGGCGACGGACGGGAAGCTGAGCGTCTTCGACGCCAGCGGCCGTCTCGTGCGCACGCTGTGGCGGGGAGCCCTGGCCGCCGGATCGCATCGAATCACCTGGGACGGGTCAGACGAGGGCGCGCGTGGGCTGCCCAGCGGGATCTACCTCATGCGGCTGGAGACCGGCGCGGGCAACACGCGGACCGCCAAGGTCGTGTTGACACGCTAGCGGGCCCAGCTCGATGCGCAGGGCGTTCCGGCTCGAGTCGCCGGATCGAGCCCCAATCGACACGTGGCACCTCTTGCCCTGCTCCACGCTTGTGGCATTATGCTCACCCCATGGACCCAACCCTCCATCCTCTGCACTTCCGCCCCGTCTACCGCGACTATCTCTGGGGCGGACGAAGGCTGGCCGAGGTCTTTCACCGCCAGCTGCCGCCCGGCGGGATCGCGGAATCCTGGGAAATCAGCGATCGCCCCGAAGGGATGAGCGTCGTCGATCGCGGCCCCTGGGCCGGCCGCTCGCTGCACGACCTGGTCGAAGAGCTGGGCCCGGCGCTGATCGGCTCGGTCGCGCCCCCCGGGCGCTTCCCGCTGCTCATCAAGGTGATCGACGCCGCGGCACGCACCAGCGTCCAGGTGCACCCGGACGAAGCGGCGGCGGCGAAGCTCGGCGGCGAGCCGAAGACCGAGATGTGGTACGCGCTCCCCGGCCCTCCGCGCCAGCGCGTCTTCGCGGGTCTGCGCTCGGGAGCCAACCGCCAGGGCTTCGAGAAGGCAGTGCGCACGGGCGCGCTCGAGTCGCTGCTGCATCCGATGGATCTCGCGCCGGGGGAGGCGCTGCTCGTCGCCGGCGGGCGGGTGCACGCGATCGAGGCCGGCTGCCTGCTCCTCGAGGTCCAGCAGAACTCCGACACCACCTTCCGCGTCTACGACTGGGAGCGCGCGGGACGCGACGGCTTCCCGCGCGAGCTGCACCTCGCCCAGGCCCTGGAGACGATCCGCTGGGGCCACGTGCCGGTTTACGTCGCGCGCCCGCGCCGGCTCGAGGAGCGCGGGAAGAACTCGCGCTGGGACATCCTCTCCGGCCTCCACTTCCACGTCGGGCGGCTGGAGCTGGGGGAGGCATCGACCGAGACGCACGACGGCCGTAGCTTTCACGCGCTCTTCGTGGAGCGCGGGGGGATCGAGGTGCTCGGGGGAGGGGAGACGCTGGCGCTGGCGACCGGCGAGAGCGGTCTGATCCCGGCCGGGCTGAGCGAGTACTCCCTGCGGCCCGCCGCCGGTCCCGCGAGCGTGATCGTGATCTCGCTCCCCGCCGCGGGGTAGCGCGAACCTCATCTCCTCCGCGGATGACGCGCGCGTCCCGCTGCGGGCGCTGCTCCATCACGCACCCGCAGCGGGACTCTCCCTGCTGCCCCGCTGAGTCGCAGCGGGCCGCGTCAATTCAGCACGACGAACTTCTGGACCGCCACCGCCTGCCCGGCCCGCAGGCGGCACAGGTAGACGCCCGAGGCAAGGGCGCGGGTCGGCAGCGCCGCACGGTAGACGCCCGGCGAAAGCTCCTGCTCCACGAGCGTCGTGACGAGCCGGCCCGCGAGGTCATGCACCTGCAGCGCGACCGATCCGGTCTGGGCAACGCGGTACTCGATCATGAGCGCATGCTGGATGCGGTCGGGGGCGATGCGCCCCAGGCCGGCGACCAGCGGCGTCCCGCCGTCCGGCGCCGCGCTGGGATCCTCGTTCGCCGCGCCCGGCGTCGGCTGGTTCGTCTGCACCCAGGTCCCGGTCCCGTTCGGGATGCGGGCCATCGACCAGTTCGTCGTCTGCGGGCCGAAGCTGGTGCTGTCGACCACCCCCAGGTCCGGGTTCGAGAAGACGAGCATCTCGCCGCCGGCGGACAGCTTGAAGTCCGCGTGCAGGCCAGGCTGCGTGAGGTCTTCGTCCGCCCAGATCACGAGGTAGCCGTCGCTCGGGATCGTGGTCCCGTCCGGGATCTGCCACTTGCTCGGTTCGGCGAAGTCGTCCGAGAGGTACAGACCGCCCAGCGCGATGTCATGATCGGTGAGGTTGTAGAGCTCGAGCCAGTCGTCCGTATCGCCCGCCGGGTCCGGGATCGAATCGTTGTCGGCCATGAACTCGTTGATCACGACCTCGCCGGCATCGACCCAATTGCCGAATCCGTTGTGCAGGTTGAAGGTCGGCCGTCCCTGAACCCACTCGCCGGTGCCGTTCGGGATGCGGGCCATGGTCAGGTCCGTGGTCTGCGCCCCGAAGGTAACCTCGTCCAGCAGCACGATCAGCTCGTTCGACAGCCGGATGTACTCGCCGCCCGCCGAGAGCTTGAAGGTGGCGTGGAGCCCCGGCTCGCCCGGCTCGTTGTCAGCCCAGACAATCAGGTAGCCGTCCGGGTCTATGTTGGTGCCGGCCGGGAACTGCCACTTGGTCGGGTTGGAGGCATCGTCGGTCAGGTA